>Ga0070729_10004044_pt1 | contig 16309 bp, 12 predicted proteins | sample tdDd472_FD_66725 | JGI IMG/M metagenome (GOLD analysis project Ga0070729, IMG submission 66725) | Marine sediment microbial communities from the Atlantic coast under amendment with organic carbon and nitrate - tdDd47.2 | ecosystem: Environmental > Aquatic > Marine > Coastal > Sediment | place... | reverse complement strand
GGCCGTGTCGCTGGGCATGGGATAGATGGTCTCAATGATATCGGAAGGCAGAACTTGTCCGACTTTGAGTGAGTCAATCTTATCCAGTTCTTCGAAGGGGTTCGGGTGTATGGTGTCAAATTCGTTGGAGTGTATTTCCTGTATCACGCCATCCTGTTGAATGAGCGCAAACGGCTGGCCTCCCGAGGCTGGAATGAAAGAGAGTTCGAAATACTGATTGCCACCTGAACGCAGACGTTTTTCCAGCATGGAACGCAGGGCCTTTGGTTCCATTTTACCCTGCGCAAAGAAGAGAAGGTCGATTCGGCATTGATCGAGGAGTTCTTCGACTTCATGCGCCATGGCCAAGGTGTGCATTTTGACGGATCGTTCAAGGGCGATGTCGATGAAGTCTTCGGAAACGGTATACGAAGCATATCCGGTCACAAGAAGAATGGCGACAATAGGGGGGAGCAGGGCAAGGAGGAGTTTTCCCCGCAGTCCCAGCTTGTGTGCGATGGATGATCCAATTTTGGTCCGGCGTGATACCGTGGATTGATCAGTCGTACGAGTCTCGGTCATGACGTCCTCCCAGAGTGGCGAATATCAATTGTGTGAGGCGAATTTTCAGTCTCTATTTCTGCGGTTATTCTTCTCTTCTGTCGGTGTCAATCATTTTTGGCATAACGGTTGCTTAATTAGATTGAAGATTCTTCAATCGCGCGATATCGATTTGCGTGATTTCTTAAGTATTTGTAATAACTTGATAATTAACCCGCATCGTTTTGCGCAAAATCAGGCAGCGTAATTTTATGAATAAGAACGCGATGTTTACCGGAGTTCACAGGCTGCTTTTTGTCTCCATGATAATTGTTCCGGCTGTTCCGTTGTTTCTGGCAGCTGCAATCGGGTTTTATTCATATGTTGAGACAACGAAGAATTTTGCCACCAATGCCATAGAGCAGGTCGCTGTGGACCACAGAAACATGATCGCCGGTTTCCTTGATGAACGCCGTGCAGATCTGGAGACGATTCTGGCGCTCACTCCTGTTGATGCCTTATCCGGTGCTGCCGGTCAGGCGGAAGTCAGCCGGATACTTCGTGCTTCTGGCAGTGTGTTTCAGGATATGGGCGTCATTGATCCTGAGGGTAAACAGAGAGCGTACAGCGGGCCTTATGCCTTGGTCGGCAAAATCTATAGAAATACAGCTTGGTATCGCGAGACAGTCAGACGCGGGTACTATGTCAGTGATGTGTTTCTTGGTTATCGCAATGTCCCGCATTTTGTTGTTGCGGTCGCTCGTCGCATTCAGGGGCAAGTCTGGGTGTTGCGGGCTACCATAGATTCGAATCTGTTTGGCCGACTCGTTGAGCAGGTCAGTGTTGGGGACTCCGGTGAAGCATATATTCTGAACAGGGATGGGGTTTTTCAGACAGATCGTCGGTCCCATGGTGAGTTGCTTGAACACGATCTTTTTAACTACCCAACGCATGACGAGTCGGTCATGGCATTTACCGGGAAAGATCAGGAAGTGGAGTATCTGTTCGCTTCTGCAACCATGAATGATGGAAAATGGCGTCTGGTTGTTCGGCAAAAGAGGGACGAAGCCTTTCAATCCACCATGGCTGCGGCATATACGGTCTTGCTGATACTCGTGTGCGGTGGTGTGGTTATTGTTTTTCTTGCCGTGATTGTAAGTCGCCGCGTTTTGGAAACCTTGCAGCGACAGGCAGAAGAAGTCGATATTTTGGAGAATCAATTGCTTCAGGCGGCCCGTCTTGCGGAACTCGGTGAAATGGCGGCTGGATTCGCTCATGAAATTAACAATCCGTTGCAGGTCATGAAGACCGACACCGCCTTGTTGGAAATCACCTTGAGCGATTTGGTGGAAAAAGGGACGGACGCCGATTTATGTGCAGAAGCACAGGAAGTTGTCGATCAGTTCTCCATTCAGATAGGACGGTGTGCTGCGATAACCCGTGAAATTCTTCGTTTCGGCAGGCAGGATGCGCCTGAATTGCAGCCCGTGGTCCTGACGACATACATCCCTGAAGTCGGGGCAATGGTTCAGGCAAAAGCCGAGGTCCATGGTATTCGTTTGCAATTTGATGTGGATGCGAATTCTCCGACCATTGCAGCTGACCCCGGGCAACTACAGCAAGTCATGATCAATTTGCTCAATAACGCCATCTATGCCGTTGTTGACAGGCATGGGACAGAAGGCGGCGAGATTTCAGTCTCTGTGAAGAATATTCAAGGGAGTGCGGTTATCCGGGTCGTCGATAATGGCACCGGCATGTCGCAGGATATTCAGAGCAAGATATTTCTCCCGTTTTACACGACAAAGCCGCCGGGACAAGGCACGGGTATGGGCCTTCCGGTCTGCCATACGATTATTGATTCACTCGGTGGTGAATTAACCGTGGAAAGCGTCCGGGGAGAAGGGACCACGTTCGTTATTACAGTACCCGGCATGCCAAATCGGAGTTGATGGCTGCGAGCCTTAAATATCCGGCTGTCTCCTATAATGGGTGGCCAACAAGTCGAGTTCCTTCAAATAGTCAGGATATCGAAGCAGATAAAATGCGAGGGCTTTGGGGAAATTCCGGCCGACCAAACCATCAACGAACAGGCGCGCTATGGTCTTTTCCTGAGAAAGGACTTGTTGGGATGCCATGAACACTTCCAGTTCATCCCGATTCATGGTTTCCAATGCCTCTCGAAGAGCTTCTCTCGCACGCGGTTTATATGTGCGGATATAGAGGAGGTCCAGTGCGTTGGCGATAACTTCCGGCGCGTGGCTTGGAGTGGTTTCTTTGGACAGCTGAATGAATTCTTCTGGAGAATTCAACGTCTTGAGCATGTCTCTGGTCGGAAATTCAATTTCCAGTCGTGAGAATATCTCGATAATCTGTTTGATCTTTTCAGAGTAGTCCCAATGCCGCATGGCGATATTACGGCCTCTGTCTGCAAGCCCTTCGATACCACCTGCCACGCAGTCTGACGCTAATTTGGATATGACCGCAGCCCAGAGTTGGAGGATTGCGGCGATATCCGTAGCCCCTGAAGCGACCAGGATAAGACCGATGCCCCAGTTGAAAAGCATTGCCACGGGAATGGACAGAACACTTCGGAAGAAGTTTCCGATAGCTGCCTTTCGTGGCAATCCCCTGATGATATTATGGCTGGAAATGTACACCCCATTGGTGAGGGCCATGATGGTGTACAGAAGGAGAGGGTTGGTCATGGTCGTGATGCCAAAGGTCTGATCAAGTACGACGGATTTACAGAGCCAATCCAGCAGAGGCACGGAAAAACCGGTGTACAGCAGCGAGTCCGAGATTCGCTCCCAGTCGATATAATCATTCCAGGTCAGATACGGTGAGCGCCGTAAACCACCGCCGCCAAGAATGGACTGGATGACGTTGCGTAAGCCGGTGATGGAGAACCAGATCACGCCGCCAAGATATGCCAGTACCCACCAATCCTTGGTCAATGAAAATGTCAGAAATGCAGGGATGAAACCAATGGCGATCTTGGCTGCATTCTTTAATGTTGTGTTGAGTGTTCCCGCTGAGGGCCGGTGTGGAGACTTGTCGTCATCATAAAGACTCAAGCCGTTTCCTTCCTGGTTTATGCCGCCCAAGGAGACAACATTACCGCATCCTTCGTTATCAACATGATATCCGGCAATGTGCCAACTGTGTTTGGTTTTGCACATCAGGCTTCGCAGGCCCGGTAGGTGGCAAAGAGCTTTGGCAATACCTCGTGAACGAACAAGCCGATTGCGCGGCGGAATGAATTCAATGGACTGTGTCGTGATGCCTGACACGGGGATGCAGTTTGAAGTCGTTCTGTTGCGGATTTCCTGCTGCGCCCTGAACGGGAGTGTGTCCACCACCGCGAATCCCATGCCATGGGATCTGGTCGAACGACCGGTGGAACCACTGCCGATTTTGGTCCTGAGCGGCGTGCGTTTATAGTAGTCGAGCAAGGCGCTGAAGTCAGAAAGGATAGCCATAAGCCGATTAGCCTTTCCCTCTGCCTGAGCAGTGTTTTCCTCTTGAAGTTGTTCGATACATTGACGAATTGTTCGCTTGAGAGTGACAGCGTTTTGTTCGTTCAAGGATCGTTGCAACAGACTGAATGGCTTGCGTTGCCGGACAATAAATTCGGTCAGACTTTTGATGTTGAAGACTTCAAAGTGCGAGATTCGGCCTTTGCAGTCATACAGCAGTTCAATGGCATCGGACAGGTCGAGTTCCGAGAGAATCAGCGTCAACTGGCTTGTGTGGCTGACTCGTCGTAATCGGGTTGTCAGTTCTGCTGGAGAAAGTTGGAGTAATTTCGGGCCGGACCCATCAGCAGATGGCGTGTCAGGATCAGGGATTTCCGGGTTTTCCTCAGGCACGAGATACCGGGCAATAATGGTGTCTGCGTCCAGTGAATCCAGTGATTCCAAATGCATGGCGATAGATGCCCTGGTGTCATAATCCGCATTCGCATATTCAGCTTTCAGTTCTGTAACCCGGTCTGCAAACAAGGGGAGTGCTACTTCATGGATATGATTACCAAGGTGAAAAATGGATGGTTGTCCTGTGCCGATGGTTTTGGCGACATCCTTGTATTCGATGCGTGGCAGACTGATGCCGAATTCCTGGTGAATTGATTTTTTGTGGACATCATTGAATGCTTCGGTGGCTGCTTGAACGTACCAAGTCCTGTAGGCTTGAATATCCCGCCCTTGTTTCATCAGTTCCCGAACTGATTCCAGCTTGAAAAACTCTTCGATGTCAGCGTTATCCTGTAATCCCTTTGGACCCCAGAGGATTTTGACAAATCGGTCGCCAAACCGTGCCTTGTATTCGATGCCTACAGAGACGGTAATGCCCAGAATATGGGCCGAAGCGAACAATTCTCTGGCAACAGACGGTTCCATGAAGTCGTAGTAAACGACTGTCAGACGGCGGATACCTTTGATCCACGCATCCATGATGAGATGGGTCGCCGATTTTCTGCCTTTGCTATTGGCGTCATGCACCCTGTCGTCAAAAGTGACCTGATTCCATTCTTCGGGCATTTCTAGCAGGTGGTACTTCTTCAACTGTTGGCGAATGAAGCGGGTCTTTCCAATTGCCGCTTTTCTGAATTCATGCGCCAGTGTGAGCTGTTTGTCCTTATCCTCTCTGGCTCGAATCAGTTCCTTGCCTATCTGGAGGAGTACTCTGGCCCGGTTGTTGCGCATGCCGCCACTCCCCGCAGACATTGTTTCGTCTCGAAGAGCAATAAGTGCTTTGGTCCTATCCGACGCCTGATCCGATTTCAGGGATTGAAGCAGGTGCATGATCGCATACGCGATTCTGAGTCCCCGTTCTGCCGCGAGTTCTTTGATGCCGTGCGGCTTGAGATATGGCTCCAGAAGCGTTTTGAAATTGGACCTGTCGACCTCTCTTGTCAGAAGATCATCAAGTATTTCCAGGAGCTTGTAGTCGTTCTTGTCGTAGTGAAAAAGATCCGTAAGCAAGGCATTCTCCGTATTTTCTGTTGGTAGTATGTGTTTTGTACCGTGCATCAACCATGCCTTGCCATATCGTAGAGCGTTTCTTTGCTTTGGATCCCCGCCGGTATTCCCTGAAGCCCAACGGCTCCCTCCGTCCATTCCTTCTTTATTCCCATGTAGTTTTATTCTTCTTTTTTTGCGTGAATTTATATCTGGCAATCGGATATTGCAATAGTTTTTGCCGATAAATAGTGCTTTAAATCAGGTGTTTATGATTGGCACACCGGTTGCTAATGAGAAGCCATTGTTCACGAATTATCAAGCAGGTCAAATAGACGGTGACACCATGGAACAATTGAAAATTTTGCTTGTGGACGACGAAGAACGTCTGCTGAGCACTACAAAAAAACTCTTCGAGAAAATGGGCATTTATGCCCTGACAGCTTCGTCCGGCAAGGATGCTCTGAGTGTCTTGGAAGAGCAAGCAGTTGATGTCGTTTTTCTCGATATCAAAATGCCTGGAATGGACGGCATGGAAACCTTGCAGCGCATCAAGAAGAACTACCCCCTCATGGAAGTCATCATACTGACTGGACACGCCACGATGGAGACCGCTGTGGAATGTCTCAAGTTGGGTGCGTTGGATTACCTCATCAAGCCTGTCAGCATGAAAGATTTTCTCGGAAAAGCAGAGGAGGCTTTTGAAAAGGTGACGCTTCAGAAACAGAAAATTCATTCTGCCCGCATGGTTGAAGCGACCGGTGGGCAGGGTGGTCTGCGTTAGATAACACTAGGAGGTTGAAATGGTTAAAATCAAGGTCCTCATGGTTGACGATGAGGAACGCTTCCGCACTACGACGGCGAAGATATTGGCCCGCAAAGGGTTTGAAACAATACTTGCGGAGAGTGGTGAAGAGGCTTTGGACAAATTGGACCAGAGTCCCGATGTGGTCATTCTGGACGTAAAAATGAGCGGACTGGATGGCCATGCCACCCTGAAGATTATCAAGGAGCGGCAGCCGGATACACCGGTTATCATGCTGACCGGTCACGGTGATGTCCCGGGTGCACGGAAAGCCTATGAAACCGGAGCATTCGACTATCTGGCAAAACCCTGCGATGTGGACTTGCTGAGTGCCAAGATTCAGGACGCCTACGAGTACGCAACCAAAGTCGCCTACATCGAAAAAATGGCTGGGGACATCATGATTCCCCTCGAGAGATATACGAGAATCGACATCAACAGCACTGTCCGTGACGCTATCGCCGCTCTTGAAACCGCCATGCGCGAATTCATGGCTACGGATCGCCTCATGGACACCGGCCATCGTTCAGTGGTGGTGACCGGCTCCGATAATGGTGTGGTCGGACTTCTCAGCCCGTTGGATCTCATTGATGCGGTCAGGCCCGAGTATCTTTCGGCTCCGAAACCGTCGATGGCCGACACCCTGCAATATTCCACCATGTTCTGGCAGGGACTTTTCACTTCAAGAATCAAGGAAATCGTGGACAAGCCCGTTCGGACTTTCATGTCCGATTCTCTCCCCGTCATCGATGCAGAGGCCAACCTCATGGAAGTTGCCGACACTATGGTGACACTTCCCGCGCGGCGCATGTTGGTTCAGGCCCACGGCAAGGATGTCGGTATCGTTCGAGAGCAAGAGCTGTTCTACGAGGTCGCAAAGATCATTTCATCCAGCTGACTTTGATTGAAGTTCAACACACAGAGGTTAAAAATGGCTCAAGAAAAGAAAAAGGCGACCGGTTACGATAAGTTCGTCAATTGGAAGCTGCTAATAATTCCAGTGATAATTTTTACTGTCATTATTCTTCTTCCGACTCCCGACGGAATGAAGAACGTTGGAATGCAGTATTCTATCGGTCCCAAGGTCGTGACCCAGTTCATCGCGCAGGAACTCTTTGGCAAAAAGAGTGCTGATTGTGAGCAATGGCAAGTGCTGACCGCCCGTATGATGGAGCAGAACATGCGTATGGGTGCTCTGTCCAAGGACCGGTTCATGAAGCGCGATGTGAAGTGGGCGAAGAAGTACAAGATTCCTGTTGATTCGACCAACTTTCAGCGGTCCATGAAGTATATCGTGGATTCCGTTCCACCCGAAGCCTACATGGCTGTCATGCAGAGTGCGTTCAAGATGAGGACGAAGGGTCTCAAGTATGACAACCTTTCGGACAGGGACAAGGTGAACGCGGATAAGGGAGCATGGAAGATCAAGGTTGCCATCGCCCTGGTAGTGTTTGTGGTCTTCTGTTTCATGACCGAGTGCATGCCGCTTCCGGGCGTGGCCTTTTGTATCGGGCTGATTCTCGTCTTCTCTGGAGTCGTTTCGCGGAGCCAGGTGGCCGGTTTGTATTGGTCTGACGCCTGCTGGTTTATCATGGGTTCACTCATGTTTGCGGCGGCCTTTGTCAAAACGGGCGTGGACAAGCGCATGTGCTTGATGATGTTCCGTAAACTGGCAGTGCCAAATGTGCGTTGGATCACGTTGATATTCTTTATCGTGATCAGCCCGCTGGCGGCGTTTATTTCCGATCACGCGCTGGCAGCCATGTTCCTCCCCATCGGTATGCTGCTTTATCAGAACAGCCTGACCGACGAGGTCCCGGAAGATAAGGAACTCGCCAAAATGCTGATGATTACCATCGCCATGGCGTGTAATATCGGTGGTCCTGGTGCCCCGTCTGGCGGAGCCCGTAACGTTATCATGATGACGTACCTGAGCGATATGTTCGGTATGGATATCGGGTATGCTCAGTGGATTGCCTATTGTATGCCGTTCGTGATCGTCATGATCCCGTGCACGTGGCTCATCACCAATATGATCTTCAAGCCCCGCATTACTTCCCTTGCTCCGGCCATGCGCCATCTTGAAGGGGAAATCGGCAAGATGGGCAAGTGGAACAAACATCAAATTTGGGCCATGGTTATCTTCCTTGTCATGGTTTTCGGATGGTTCACCGAGAAGGCCTTCTACAATATGGGTATTTACCCCATCCGTCTTGGCATCGGAGTCATCGCGGTTGGCGGTGCAGTGGCCTATCTGCTGGCAGGCGTTGTCAACTGGCGTGATTATCAGGAAAAGGTCGACTGGGGTGTTGTCTGGCTGTATGCGGGCGCGATCATTTTTGGTCGGACCCTCGACAAGACCGGTGCTGCCTACTGGCTGGCCCAGTCCGTCATCGACATGCTGGCTCCGCTTGGCATGAGCGAAGGCATCCCGCTGATGCTCACCTCCAACGGTCTGACAGCCGTCCTGACCAACCTGATGGCTGATGGTCCGGCAGCAGCCGCAGTCGGTCCCATTACTCTCAACCTGGCTAGTATTGTTCATCCCGGCACCACATTCCTGCCGTTCATGGCAATGTCCACAGCTGTGGCGTCATCCTTCGCTTACTGCCTGATTATCGGTACGCCGCCGAACGCCATTGTCTATGCGTCCGGTTATTTGGAACCCAAGGATTATGTGAGGGTCGGCATCCCGATGTGGTTTGTTGCGAATATCGTGATTGTGCTTCTGACAGCGGTCTATTGGACCGGTATCGGATTCAATAATCTCCCATCGTTCTGACGATGTTGAAATAACCGTAATACCCCGGCGGCCCGTCTTCGGGCGGGTCGCCGGTTCAAACAGGAGAATGGGGATGACACAGGGAAAAAAGCCGGAAAAGATTTTCGTTCATGAAAAGGGTGTGACGTATTTTTCAAAGCAGACAGAACGGCGTGTTTTGTTCGTCATGACTATGGTGATGCTTGTTTGGGGTGTTGTCGAATATTCAAAGGATTTTTTCTAGGGAGCAGGAACAATGAAAGCAACATGCGCAGCAGACGCCAGAATGGGCATCAGGGAATACTTCGACGTCATCTTTCATGTCATGCGGTCGCCTGTTCGGCATTTTGAGCAGGTCGCATTGGAGACTGGATCGCGTCGTGCCCTGTTCTTTCTCATGATTTCAGGAATTTTCTATTGCACTGTGAGCATGACCTATTTCTTCGAGAACTCTTTGGTCATGGGCGTGGTCATGATGGTCAACGCAGTGCTTATGCCTGCGCTCGGAGCAGCGTTTAGCTTTATCCTGCTCGGCATGACCGGCCAGGGGAGAGTTTCCTACGGCAGAGTTTTTAACGTCTATGCCTATGCCAGCGGCGCGGTCATGGTCATTTCCTGGATTCCGGGACTCGCCATTGTGATGGAGCCCGTGCGGGCCGTTCTCGTCGGAATAGGGTTGTTCAAGGTGGCGGAAGTCAGCAAGCTCAAGGCTGCCCTCATCGTCATAACGACAGCATTTTTGTTGTTGGTGTTTTTTTGGGCCGCAGCTCCTTTGGTTCTCGAACTGCGGACAATTTTTTCGTGAGGAAATGACCGATTCGGCGCAAACGCATTGGTGCATACATTCCTTACCCTCCCCATCCAGGCCGGGGGCTTGCCCCGCCCCCGGCCAAGGCGTTGAAATAAATGAGCGGAGATTCTTATGCAGAAGATCAAGTTGCTTCTTGTTGATGATGAAAAGGATTTTCTCACGGTGTACGCACGACGATTCGTTCGCAGAAACGCCGATATTACCCTCGCGTCCAGTGGGCAGGAGGCCATAGACAAAATTCAGACCATCGAGTTCGACGTGGTGATTCTCGACGTCATGATGCCTGAAATGAACGGCATTGAAACGTTGCGTCGCATCAAGGCCATCAAGCCGAACCTGCCGGTTATCATCCTGACGGGGCATGCCAATTCCCAAACCATGATTGAAGGGATGGATATTGGTGCATTTGATTTCCTGCTCAAGCCGGTCGGGACCGATGAGTTGTATTTCAGGGTGCTGGATGCGGTTCGGTCGAGACATCGTGCCCAGATGTAATGGACGGAGGATGACCAGATGCAGACTATTTTCAAGACTCTGTTCAACTGTATTCGTAAGTCTTCTGCCGGACACGATGAAGACAGGGAACGTTTTTTGGCCAAGACCGAGAATTTTCGCCTGCTGTTGGCTGCCAACAACAAGGCCCTCGAAATCATGGCGCAGATTACAGAAGAAGCGCAGTCGGAAAGTGTTTTCAGCATGGCCCATGTCAGAGCTCAAAGTCTTAAGGTTGCCTCCAGTGTCCGCCAGATGATTGAACGATTGTGTCTCATGGCTCCGGGGAAATATGGCGAACTCAGAGATGTGTTCAATACCATCGTTCTGTCCATGGAAAAGGCTATGGACGAAGGGACAAAACGAGACATCGGGCCATTGGTTCTGCCAATGGAAGACGTCCGGGCTGACTCTTTGCCGCTAACAGGGTCCAAGATGGCCATGCTTGGCGAAGTCCGGGCGGCTCTTGGCGTGGAAGTCCCTCGCGGTTTTTCCATTACGGCCTCGTCGTACCATTTGTTCATGGAGCAATCCGGACTTGGTGATGAAATCAACCGGTTGATTCAGATACACGACAGCGAAACGCTGGACGGCTTGCGGCTTCTTGAGGAAAGCATTCGGCATGCCATCGACATGACGGTGATTCCGCAGGATATTGAGCAGCTTGTCACGAGGAATTGCAGGAAATTTGGTAACGTCAGCATGGCCGTGCGTAGTAGTGCTGTGGGTGAAGATTCTGAGGATGCCAGCTTCGCCGGACAGTTCGTGTCGAAACTGGGTGTGAAGGCCGGTGACGTGCTGGAAGCGTATAGACGTGTGCTGGCAAGTGCATATTCGGCTACCGCCATGGCGTATAGGCTCAATCGCGGGTTGCGTGATGACGCCGTGGTCATGTGCGTGGCCTGTATGGAAATGGTCGATGCGAAGGCCGGGGGTGTCATCTATACCCAGTCTCCCATGGGGCATGACGATGGGCGCGTGGTCGTCAACGCGGTGCCGGGGCTTCCACGCACAGTTGTGGATGGATGTTCCCTGGTCGATTCATGGGTGGTCGAACGTACTTCCTTGGCGATTCGAAGCAAGGATATCGCGGCAAAGGAAGTCTGTTACGTGAAGACATCCTGCGGGCGTATAAACAAGGAAAAGCTTTACGGCGACAGGAGTGTGGCCCCGTCCGTATCGGACTCGGTTGTTCAGCGGCTTGTCCGGTTGGCCCTTCGCATCGAGAGTCATTTCGGCACCCCACAGGATATCGAATGGGCATTGGCTCGCGATGGTCGTATCGTCATACTTCAGTGCCGGCCTTTGTCTGTGCGTGTGCCGCATGAGGACATATTGCCGCATGCGCATAATGACGAAGATGCGGCCTCCATCCTTTTGCATTCTTGTGTAGCAGCCAGCCCCGGAGTCGCGGCAGGCCGTGTGGCGCTCGTGGCATCGGACGAGGACATGTCCCAATTCCCGGAGAATGGCGTTTTGTTGGCGCGAAGTGCGCGGCCTCAACTGTCGGTGCTGATGTCACAGGTCTGTGGACTGGTTACGGAGTATGGCAGTCCTGTTGGGCATCTTGCCAATGTTGCCCGAGAATTCGGTAAACCATATCTGATCGCCGGATCTGGAGCTGTCGAGCAGTTATCCGGTGTCGGCATGGTCACCGTCAACGCAGACACCGGGAATATTTATCTTGGTTTTAGACAGACTCAGATTGATGGCTCTGCGACTTCTACTCTACCGGGTCCAAGCAACGAAGTGCGTTTGGCATTGCAGCGGATGATTCCGTATATCGTGCCGCTTTCATTGACCGATCCAGAATCGCCGGAATTTTTGCCGGAGTATTGTACCTCTTTGCACGATATTACGCGTTTTTGTCATGAGAAGGCCGTCAATGAGATGTTCATGGGCGGAGAGCAGTTGACTGCAAATGCGCGGAAATTGGTCGGCAAAATGCCCATGCAGTACTGGCTTATTGACATTGGCGGTGGCACTGCTGAGTCGTGCGATAACACGCGTGTCTGCTTGGATGACATCCGGTCTAATACCATGAAAGCCCTGTGGCGCGGGATGACCGCTATACCGTGGGATGGCCCTCCGCCGGTTGCCCCCGGTGGTCTCATGTCAGTTTTTTCCGAAGCCGCGTGCAACCCGGCACTGGCCCCGGGCATGGCGAACAGCATGGGCGACCGTAATTATTTCACTGTGGGGCGGCATTATTGCAACCTTCAGTCCCGTTTTGGATTTCATTTCTGCACCATTGAAGGCTTTGCCGGCGATGATCCTGCTGAAAATTATGCACTCTTCCAGTTCAAGGGGGGCGGTGCAGACATGGGACGTCGGTCCAGCAGAGCGCATATGATCGGCGATATTCTGGAACAACATGGATTCATCGTGGAAGTTCGGGATGATGCATTATTCGCACGGATCGAAGGCGTGGAAAAGGAAGCCGTGGAGCAGGCACTTGTCGTGGCGGGGTACCTTTTGGTGCACACCCGTCAGGTCGATATGATTGCGGCAAATCCTGATTCTCTCAGCCAGTACGGGCAGAAGTTTACAGCGGACATCGGTGCGCTTCTGTCGGGATTGGCCGGAGAATCCCAGGATTGGAGGTGCGGAGCATGACACCTTCATCATACAGGAAGTTGCGGTGGACGCTTGTCCTCATCACCCTGAGCCTTTCGCTCATTCCTCTTTTCGCGCTGGGTCATGTCATCCACGCCGAGTTCAGTCAGTCATATGAAGAAAAACTGACGAGCAATCTGCGGCTTGTGGCAAGCAACAAGCGGGATGCCATCGACATGTTTCTGAGTGAGCGGGTCGTGCAGTTGCAGCTTCTCGCTGACATGCACTCGTTTGCTGACATGACGGACCAGACCTACCTGCATTCGGTGTTCAATACCATTCAACAGGCATCGCATTCTTTCATAGATATAGGCGTTATCGGACAGGATGGACGGCATGAAGCGTACTGCGGTCCCTTTGATCTCAAGGACGTCAATTACAAGGACGAACCCTGGTTCAATCAGGTGATGCTCAAGGGACTGTATATCAGTGATGTATTCATGGGATTTCGGAACTTTCCGCACTTTATTATTGCGGTCAAAAGGCGGGAGGGGGACATCACGTGGATACTTCGGGCCACCATTGATTCGGATGTGTTCACGTCCCTCGTTCGCAATGTCCGCATCGGAAGGCAGGGGGATGCCTACCTCGTCAACAGGGATTACGCGCTTCAGACGCCGTCCCGCTTTGGTGGAAAAGTGTTGTCGCAAGCAGATCTCCCGGAATACCGCGGTGAGAATGATGTTGAGATCGTCAACTGGGAGAAGAACGGCACACCGTTTGTCGCTGGAATCACGCCTTTGGCCCATGCCGGGTGGCGGCTTATTATCATTGAGAATCCGGAAGAGGAATTGTCACCGCTTTTGCGGACACAGTCTCTCATCTTCACACTGCTTTCGATTTGTGCGCTGATGGTTTTCATCGGGGCATACATTTCCGTGTCTTCAGTCGTGGCCAAACTCAAAACATCGGATCGGGAACGGGCGGCCATGGACGCTGCTGTCATGCAATCAAGCAAGATGGCCTCACTCGGCAAATTGGCCGCTGGTGTGGCCCATGAAATTAACAATCCATTGTCCATTATCCGGGAGAGTGCCGGATGGATACGAGACATTATCAATGACGGTGAGCTGGGTGAAGGCGAGGCCGTCGATGACCTGCAAGAAGCCACGGATGACATCGACCGACATGTGGAAAGGGCGCGTACCGTCACGCACAGAATGCTCGGATTTGCTCGGCGCATGGAGCCGCTCCACGAAGACGTGGATCTCAATATGCTGGCTATGCAGACCTTTTCCTTTCTTGAAAACGAGACTCGTCACCGGAATATCGAAGTGGTGCGTAATTTTGATCAGGACCTTCCACTCATCACGACCGACTCGAATCAGGTGCAGCAGGTCATGTTGAATCTGCTTGAAAATGCCATCGACGCCATTGGTGAAAACGGTTCCATTTCGCTGACCACTCGTGGGGATAAAGACCGGGTGGTTGTTGAAATTGAAGACAGCGGGGAAGGGATACCGGAAGAGCATATCAGTAAGGTTTTCGATCCGTTTTTTACCACCAAATCCACCGGGGAAGGGACCGGTCTCGGGTTGTCCATTGTTTACACCACCCTCAAGAAACTGGGTGGCAAGATCAGTGTGGATAGCAAACGCGGTCATGGGACTGTTTTTATAATCTCACTGCCGCTGACCTGCCCGTATTTTCCCGACTGCCAGGAGGAATCATGACTCGAATAAAAGTACTCGTCGTTGATGATGAACCGGATTTCCTGAAGCTTATCGAACGCCGATTGTCGAAACGAAATATCGATGTTGATGTCGCCACCAGCGGAGAGTCCGCCCTCGAAAGTCTGCGTAAGAGTCCCGTTGATGTCGTTATTCTTGACGTCAAGATGCCTGGATTGAGCGGCATAGAAACGCTCAAGGAAATTCGTAAGCGATTTGGCGGGTTGGCTGTCATCATGCTCACCGGACACGGGTCCGTGAAGTCGGGCATCGATGGAATGAGCCATGGTGCCTACGACTATATTCTTAAGCCCTTTTCTATTGATGACCTGCTCGAACGAATTCGGGCGGCCAGCGAACATTCACGGCTGAAAAAGCTGGACCGAGGTGAATTATGAAGCTGTTGCGAGTCAGAAGGGTAGCCCGTCTCGGGCAGTATGCGTATCCCGCATCGTGCCTGCTGATCGCTGCTGTCGTTTGGAAATTTCCGCCTTTTGAGCATGCTTTTGTCATGGCCGTTATTGCTGCGGCTATCGTTGGAATGTGGTTGTTACTTCGGGTTTCTGCTCGGTGGCTTGATGAAGCGACGGCTGAGCAGTCCCGTCTTGGAAAGGAACTCATTCAATCGCAGAAGGTGCTCGCTCTTGGGGAGATTTCCACCGGTATTGCCCATGAGATCAATAATCCATTGAACATCATTCTGCGGGAAGTCGAGTTGTTGCGAATGCAGCTTGATTCACCGCCTCCTCCAGAGGTGATGGGAGAGATTCAGGGAAGTCTGGATTCCATTCTCGGTCAGATTGAGCGGTGCTCTGAAATAACGCATAAGCTGTTGGATTTTGCCCGGCATCGTCGTCCTGTTTCCCAGTTTGCGGATATCAATCTGCTCATGGAAGACATGTTGTCGCTGGTTGAACGCGAATCTGGGACTGACAGTATCTGGATCGTCAGGGCGTTTGACGACCTCATGCCCATGGTGAAAACCGATCCGCCTCTTTTGCGGCAGGTCTTCTTGAATCTGCTCATCAACGCGGTGCAGGCCATGGGAAAGAGTGGCGTCATCTTCGTGTCCACCTTCTGTGAAAAAAACATGGTGTGCATCGAGGTGCGGGACACCGGTCCAGGTATCATCCCGGAAGATTTCAAGCGGGTGTTCAATCCGTTTTATACCACGAAACCTCCCGGCGAAGGGACGGGGCTTGGGCTTTCAGTCAGCCTGCGTATCATCAATGAACTTGGGGGCGATATAGTTGTAAAGTCACCCCCCGGTGAAGGGGCGTCCTTTACTGTTCGAATCCCTATTGAATCATGAGAGGTACCAATGGAAACCAACGCGCGAATTCTGGTTGTTGATGATGAAGAACGGTTTCGGAAATCCATGGCCCGAATCCTGAAATCCAAGGGGTATGTCGTGGATGAAGCCAGTGACGGTATGGACGCGCTGAATAGGCTCGCTACCGGTGGTTTTGACGTTGTTCTTCTTGATTTGAAAATGCCCGAACTTTCCGGGGAGGACACTTATAATGAAATCCGTTTACAGGGTTTTGATGTCGAAACGATCTGTTTGACCGGCCATGTCTCGATCAATGACGCGACAAAACTCCTTCAGCGCGGGGTGTTCGATTACCTTGTGAAACCCGCTTCCGTGGAAGAAATTCTCAACACGGTGCAGCG
>Ga0070729_10004041_pt1 | contig 16316 bp, 14 predicted proteins | sample tdDd472_FD_66725 | JGI IMG/M metagenome (GOLD analysis project Ga0070729, IMG submission 66725) | Marine sediment microbial communities from the Atlantic coast under amendment with organic carbon and nitrate - tdDd47.2 | ecosystem: Environmental > Aquatic > Marine > Coastal > Sediment | place... | reverse complement strand
GATCTGTCGAACCCGTCATCCTGAATGTTCAGGGCTGAATCAATCAGATCTTCAAAATGCCTTTGCTCGGGCAGACAACCTTTTTTGAAATATTCCTTTAGCGTTTCCCTGTTTTGCTTGGTCATGATTTTATGTTTTCCCCTATGATAAATGAGGAACCGATTTCCAGTTCTTCTATTCCCGTTTTATTCTGCCCATGTGGCTTTATATTGTTATTGCTGTTGATAACGGTAATGAGGTGTTTTTCCGCCGGCACTGCAGTGCTCCAGGGGTAGGTTGGTCTCACAATATTTTTGTCTGTTGTAGTATCCTGGTTAGCTGTGTCCAAAATATCGTACATGCATGTTATATGCGATGCGGAATCATCTGTACTCTCAAAGAATTCCCGGTTTTTGGAATCCGGCAGGGAAATCTTTACAATGGAAAGACCGGTAATGAATTTCACATACTGTTTACTCTGGAGATATGCGACAAATTCCGGTATTCGCAGTTGCCAGCCAAACTTTTGGTGCAGTCCCTCGGGATGCCATGGTGATACATAGGCCTCGATATCCCGATGGAGTTGTTTTTCATTTGCGCCGCCAAAACCCGAATCGGTAAACATCACTGTGCATTTGACTGTGATGCGGTCATAGGCAGGATTTCTTACTTCCAGATGCTCCTCCTGCACGAAACAGGATGTGCGTTTGCAGATGAACGTCTGTATCTGTCGTAACGTGACTGCATTCAGCTTAGGGTAATATGTGCTTCCAGCGGTGTTATCGGTCAGCGATGGTGAAGCGACAATCAGTATATAACCGGCTTTTTTATAGGGTTTTACACCTGTGCGCATATTGGGAAAGCATTTGACAAAGGCCAGATAAGGGAATTCGCCAAGAATCAATTGCTCATAATCCCAGGGTGTCCATGCCCGGTTTTTATGACGTAATCGTTCAGATACTCTTATCTGCATGTGTTTTTCTGTTTCATGTGCTGTCCCCCCAAAATAGTCATCAGCCTGAACCATGCTGTTAATACCCGCCAGAATTTTGGCTGGTTTTAAGGGGCCGGACGGGGTGCCGGTTTCGGGACCTTCGGTTCTGGTTACTTTAAGACCATGGGGGTAGACGCCGTGACAACTACAGTAGGAGAATGCGTGTTTGCTAGCATGGATGCGCAGCCAGAAATCCCCGTTTTCTTTCAGGGTGTCATCTACATCAAGCAACAATAGATTTAGTTCAACAATGCCCGATGAGAGAAACCCTTCGGTATCATCTCTGGTGACAAAGGTTTTTGGTAAATCTTTCCAGACCCCTTTGTCGCGGTAAGCCCAGGAAATGTTGTTGTCAACAGGTTTACTGGCAAAGGCGGAGTCATCCCGCAACAGGAACAAAAGGGCGAGGCGTTCCGGCAATGTACTGGCTGTTATCTGAATATGCAAATATCCGCCGGGTTTATACTGCGGCAACAGACTGGCATTATTCTGCAGAGAACCCGGGTACAACTGTTGCAGGGCGAAGGGGGCTTTCAGGAAAAACATTTCTGAAAATCCCTTGCCTGCATCATCCTGTTGCGATGAAAACAGGATAGAAGCCTTGGCCGTGTAATTCATGGAGATCCGGCTTACAGATGGAGCATATGGAGGGTTGGGCTGCTTTTTCTTAATCTTGCGCTTTACATTTTCAGTAAGAACTTCATTCAGGATAGCCGGATACTCTTTAAAGCCGAAGGATGCGGATTCGGGTGAAAAGGTAAGTCTGAGAAAACCTTCTACACTGTGGGCATCATACCGGTATTTGCTTTCCGGCTGATGCATCTGAATGGGTTTCATCAGGTACGGGTTGCGTATGGTGAAGGTGCTGGTGGGGGCAAGCCTGGATATGCCGGGCTCTGTTCTGAAAAGTAAATGATTGTCAACGGCGTTTTTTTTAAATGGCACCCAGTGGGCGTCTTTCAGATATGAAAAATCAACAAGGAATTCTTTATTTAAGGCACTCGTGCCATAGTCCCGGTAATATTCCTCAAACCCTCCTGGAGAGTCGGGCAGGTTGCTCCAGGTTATGGTAAAGTCGATATGTGTGATTGTCTTAATCGCCGTTTCGTAGCTCCCTATTGTGATATATGAATCTTTTGATGGCACCGGACCAAAGGGAAGAAACGTATTGGAATTGTCAAGAGGACCGTTTTGATTGCTTATCTGCAGATGGCTGGCACCCTTCACTGCAACTTCAAGATCAATGGATTCTATTTCACAGGGTTCTAAAACGGAATACATGTACAGATTGGCCTCCGGGTTCAGAATGACCTGCATAACCGGTGCATTGGCCTGAAAATCGTTTCCATGCAATTCTTCGTTCCAGGGAATCACCGCTGCAACCAACGGAGGCAAAGACACCTCTACTTTTATCCGGTTTTCGTTCGGTGCAATGTCGATGGTAGAAGGAGTGGTGCTGTGCCATCCGTCTTCCGTTGTAAAGCTGATAAGAAAGGCATTCTGTAAGTAGGAGTGGAGGTCTTTTTTATGCTTTTTGCAATACTTATCTACCTTGTCCAGCGAGTCGGTGCCCTTGCTTTGCAATTGGATAAGCATCGTTACTTTTCGGGTGCCCTCCTGCATGTTCAAGACCGGACTTGCCACGCAGAATCCGATTTCCGCCGGACTGCTGTTCAGTGTCTTGTGCGCGGTTTCGCATGCGCCAAACAGAGGCCATGATTCTGCGGTGTGAGCTTTGGAGGTGTCCAGCGCATCTGCCGGGGGCGTTCCGAGAAATGCTTCGGTTATCCACTGATGATCTTTTGCCGGACAGATCAGTTTATTTTGAAGGAATGATAAAATAAACATCGAGCGGATGGCCGCATTGGAGACCATCAGATCCGCATCGGAAGTATATGCAAGACCGTTTTTTTTGTTGTCCGGCGTAAAGGCGGTTCCCTTTTCTATGATAACCGGATTTTCCGAAGCCGAGGTAAATACGATATGGGATGAGTTCGGATTACCCGGCAGGGGAACGGAGCCGAGACATGTCTCATAATAGAACTGCAAATGATTGCGGGTAAATGTATTCAACATCTGCTGTGATGTCTGATACATCTTCAGAAACGCCAGTAAAAGACCAACCGCAGGATCATGTTTGCCACTCTTTAAGGCGGTGTCAATATGTTCCCTGCACCAGGCTTTCAGGTTTTGTGCAAAATTGGCCCAGCGGTGAAAATGCTCACTGAGATTTATGCCTTCATAATCCTGCGGATAGCGAAGTTTTTCATTGCATACTTTGCCAAACGCATCATCCCCGTATATGGCCGCAAATTTACTCCTGAGCTGTTCACCGACAGCTGCGGGGTCTGGCGAGTGTAAAGAGCCATACGATATGGAGGCCAGACATTCGTGCCAATCATGCAACGCCAGCGCCAGCTTTTGTGTCAACCGGAAACCGTCCATGGTGGATGCCTGAGGCAGCCGGTTGAATTGAGACACAATGGATGACAGATCAAAACTGATGATTATCGCCATGATGACGACTTCATCATGCAGCAGCAGGCGGCTCCAGTCTCCATCTTCCTGATTTTGATGATTGTAGTATTTGAGCTTTTTTGAATAATCGGCAATAGAAGCCAAAAGGTTTTCAAATGATCGTTCATCCACATGAACGTAGCCTTCCCCAAAGGCTCCGGGAAAGCGCTCATCCCCATGAGGGGCCGACCTGTCCGGTCCGGCTGACGATTGCATGTCATGCTCTGCCAAAAACTGACTCCTTACAGTGCCGGGGGATGGGTCGCTTCATTGGTATAAAAGGGAAACACCATATTGCTACGATGATTGGTAAGATTGATTACATAGATCAGGTTGATCTTTACCAGCCCTTCAACTTTTTGCGTGGTATCGAATTCCACGGCCTGCAGAGTTATCCGGGGTTCGAAAAAGAGCACGGCCCGTCGGATGAAATCGCGCATTTCCGACAGGGTGTTGCTGTTGATGGGCTGGAACACCATGCGTTTGAGTTCGCATCCATAGGTGGGGTGCATGGTGCGCTCCCCAGGAGCGGTGGCCAGCAGTATGCGAAGACTCTGCCGGATGTCCTCTTCAGCAGAGACCATTCTGGCCCCGATGTTGTTTTTGTTGCCCTGCAGATCGAATGCCGGAGGAAAATTCCAGCCAGTTCCCAGAAATGCCTTGTCGTCAACCATTCATCAGCCTCCAATCATCACTGTGGGGCATCCAATCACAATGCTGCCGCCGTGGGCTGTGTTGTCTCCCATTCTTGCGGCGGGCTTCTTGCTTATCATTACCGTTGCCGATCCCTTCACAATAGAGTCAGGTGGACCGACACAGGTACAGGAGTCCCCCACCACCGCCGCCGGAAGTTTTCCGATGAGTACCGTCGGAACGCCCGGACCGATCACCGGGCCGCCTACATGCGGTATCGGAGAGGGTACCGCAGGCGTTTGCATGGGGCATGTGTGCATATCGGTAAGTCGTGCAGCCATTGGCATGCCGGGATCCTTTCGCTTAATTGATCATCACCATGGCGCCTTTGACGGTTGTCTGGCCGGAAGCCGAGAGTTCCGCACTGGCGTTGCCCTTTGCGGTAAAGCCAACTTTGGCCTCATTACTGACATTCAATCCGGAGACCTTGACATCCGCCTTGGAGGAGAGCCCAAGCTCACCGGTGGCATCGAGGGTAATCTTTCCCATGGCCTTAATGGTGACGTCCTTTTGGCTCTGCAGTTGTATGCCGGAATCATTTAAAGTAACTTTGTTGCTGTTTTGGTCCTGTAGCAGAATCGATTTCTCGTCATCGTTCAGCACGATCTTGTTTTTCCCCGGCGTTGTTACGGTGACGATCTTCTTGTCGTCGTCGAACTCCAGTTTTAATTCGCTTCGCGTAACCAGGGCTTTGCTGTTGTTTTCAGCTTCCAGCTCGTATGCGGGTTTTCTGCCGCTGCTGTACAGGCTTCCAAGCACAACCGGGTGCGAGGGATCGTTATTGAAAAAACCAAGAACCACTTCATCCCCGACTTCGGGTATAAAGAACGCGCCGAAACCTTTTGATGCATACATGCCGGAAAGCCGTGCCCATACACCGTCGGAGCTGTCCTGCAAGATGGGGATGGTAACCTGTATACGGTATTGGGAGTCGGGGTCCTCGTTCAGCTTTTTTACGATTCCCACATACAGCCCTTCGATGCCCGGAACCAGCCCCGAAGCCGGCGGCGCGGTCAGGTTGCGGTTTTCGCTGAAGGGTTCCGGGGGAATACCCATCTCCACCTCCGTGGTCCAACCGCCATTTTCTATGGTATGGGTCACGGAGCCCACATACACTGTGCCGGAAAAGTGTTCTCCCACGCCCGCCAGTTCGATCATGCAGCCGGGAAGGGCTTTTGAGCTGCCTCTGAAGGCCATGGAACCACGAATCCGGGAGAGTTCGGATTTGACCTGCAGTCCCTTGGCCCAGCTTTTTAAACTGGTCTTTTCCATGGGGGCAGGGGTTTGCAGTTGGAAGGTGTCTGGCGCGGAAACTTTCGCAATATCTGCGGCGGACACGTCACCCTGCTTGTTCAGACCTTCCGGTTCCACGGTTTCCTCGACAACCGCCAGGCTTTGCAAATCCCAGCCAGCGCCGGCTACAGCACTTAGCTGGTCATGGGTTTCGAGGTCCGCATTCAGCTCCATGAGATCCTCACCATAGGTAACCGATAACTCGGGTCCGGCACTGGTGTCCGGAGGGGCTATGGTCAGTTTTCCACTGCTGGCGATTGTCAGCATGCCGTTTGCCTCGGCCCGGGATAGTACAAAATCCCAGTCCGAACAGTAGTACTGCACCAGTTCTCCGTGGGTGGTGTCTGTTGATGTAACGTCATTGGAGAGATCTGCGTAATCCCCAATGATTGAGGATAGAATGTCGCTGTCCTTCTGATTCAGAAACACGGCGTTTTTTCTGCCGACTGTCATGGCAACAGCCGGATCGCGGCATTCCACTACCAGCTGGGACCCGCCATCGTTGCCGATTCGTATGCCGTGACGGGTTACAATTCCCTCAAAAATAGTATCTTCCTCATCATCGTATCCGGCGTTGATTTTCACTTTTGAGCCCGGGGCAAAGGTCTCGTTGCTTAAGGGGAAATCCTGATTGGGCATGTCGCCGTCAAGGGTCACAATTTCTGCGGAGGGAATACGGTTAACCGGTGCGGTGACGGTGACCGTCACAACGTCAATGGTTTCTGCAAGAGCCGTACCATCGACAAACACCGTTAGCCGTACTTCTCCCCCTGCTCCTTGATTGGGTGAAACACTCATGAGTTACTCCAGCGGCGGGAACAGCAGTCGTGTGCCCGGTTTAAGTTGACGGGGGTTGGCCAGACGGTTAATACGCGCCACATCGAGGTAGTATGAGGTATCCTTGTAAATTCGGTAGCACAACAACGGCAGGGTGTCGCCGTCCTTTACTTCCACGGAATGAGACAAATCCGGCGAGGAATTTTTTCTTTTTTTGGCTTCTTCCTCGTTGCTCATAAATTCGTCGAAATCAGTGCTGATTTCCGCCCGCAGGGGGGTACCGTCGGGTTTGAACATGACGTATTTGGTGGAAAGCTTTGTCAGCCTTCCGTAAAACACCAGGTCTCCCCACAGCAATCGCACTACATTGGGCTGATGCTCAGCGCCAACGTAATCATAGACGATCTTGCGCAGCTTATTAACCTGCGTGGATACATCATCTGTGGCATCTCCAACAGCGCCGGTCCCGTCGATAACCAGCTTACTTATGGAAACCCGTGACACATTCATTGAGCTGTACTTGCCTTCGACGCCGATATGACCTTCGGAAATTTTTGTTTGATAATTGATGGAGCGCTCATAGCTGTAGTCCGTCGGGTTGAGCATGACGGTGAACTCGTTGTCTCCACCGCTTAAGACCGATACTTTTCCGTCATTGACTTTGCAGGCAGATATCAATAGCCGTTTTTTTTCGCCGGACATTTATCGCTGGTCCCGTGTTCTGAGGATTTTGCGCACATACTGACGAACCTCTTTGAGCAGCTTTTCACGCTCGCGGACCGGCAGTTTGAAGGACAGCTCCGGGGTTTGATTTTGGTGCCGGTCCTGCTCAACCACCGTGGTTTTTATTACGATTTGCCGTACTTCAATAGTCATTGCCGCTTATTTCTCCCTTGTTGAACTGGCGTACACCAGTTCTATGGTTTCAATGGCGACTTCATTTTTCTGGGAATTGAAGGCATCTACACTCCATTTGACAGGGTATGCGTCAGTAAAATTCCACACCCGGATGGGATTGCCTTCTGCATCCATCAACTGCACATTCAATGAATCCCGCTTTATTTTTTCGGTAAATTCTGACTCAAGGATTTTCTTACACCAATCGACAAGGGGAGATGAAACAGGTGCAATCCCGCGCTTCAAAACAAGATTGGGGTATTTGATGCGCTTGGGGACCTGATAACTGCGCCTGTTTTCTCCCCCCTCATACAGTGTTTCCGTCTCAACCTCCACGCTGATACCACTGACTTCCTGAAATGACGTATCGGTGTCATTCAAGGTGACTTTGAAATAAAATCCCGCAAGCGGATATTGCGCGTCTGGTCCTGAGGTTGTCATGTCACTGCCTTAGTTCTATTTGTTTTCGATGGTTATGCCCTCATGGGCGATTTCAATGGATTCGATGGCCACTTCGTTGCCGTCGGATTTAAGATCCGTACCGGTAATTTTGGTGGGCCATGCATTGGCCAGGGTCCACACCATGGTGGGGGCGTTGCTTTCGTCCAGAAGACTGATGGTCACCGGCAACCGCTTGATGGTGTTCATTTTGATCTGGCTGAACCAGTCCCAGAACTTGTTGTCGGATTTGAAAATGCCCTTTTTCATGGTTACGTTACCGGATTTTACGATGCCCGGCATTTTGATGGTAGAGAACACCTTGCTGTCGCCATGGCGGTATTCGATGGGCTGTGCTTCTATGTCCAGTCCGGAGACTTCCTGAAAGGACATGACTTCCGAATCCCATTTGACTTCAAAATGAAACTTTGGCAACGGCCATACGTTTTTAGATTGTGCGCTTCCGTCATCAGCCATAATAGACCTCCATTATGCTACGGTTGGAACAATATGTTTTTTTCCTGTAAAATGTTTCCAGCTTATCTGCGTCAGGATTTCTGCATCTGTTGCTGGAAGGTAATTTCGATAAATTCCGCCGGGCGGGTGATGGCCACCAGTACGGTAACCCGCAGGATGCCTTCAAGAATATCTTCCGGGGTCATGGTTTCGCCAAGACCGACTTTCACCACAAAGGCATCATCCGGGCTTGCGCCGGCAAGACCGCCGCGCTTCCAGATGCCGGTCAGGAAGTTACGGATCATGCTGTTGATGGTTGCCCAGGTATTGGCGGTGTTGGGATCGAACACATAGGCCTTACAGGCCAGACGCAGGGATTCTTCCAGCATAATCATGGTGCGGCGAACGTTGATATAGCGCCAGTCCAGGCTGTTGCCGTCCAGGGTGCGTGCGCCCCATACCAGGGTGCCTTCACCAATAAAGGTGCGGATGGCGTTAATGGATTTGCCCATGATGTCCACGTTCAGGTTTTCCTGCTGCTGGCTGGAAATGGTTACCGCCGGAGAAACCACGGAGTTGATGCTCACGTTGGCCGGGGCCTTCCACACGCCGCGATTGTTGTCCACCATGGTGTACAGACCCGCCATGGCGCCGGAAGGAGGCAGCAGGTTCAACTGATAGCGCATGTCGTCGATAAGGCTTTTATATGTGGGGCTCAGAGCGATAAGGTTGTTGTGCAGAGTGGAGATCGTCTCGGCATCCGGAGTGCTTTTCTCATCAAAAAGCGCCAGCAGACCGGCGACAATATCGGCCTTGGCCTTGTCTTTGGGCGCGACGTCTTTTTTGTCTTTTGCCGGGGTTGCGGCAGCGGGGAAGCCCGGATAGTCAAGGTCCGGCTGGAGTATTTTTACCAGCAGGTCTTTGGATTCCGGGGCAAAGTATTTGCCGTTAAGGTCGGTTTCCAGCACCACCGCAGCATTGACCCAGGGGTAATAAGCGGCGGAGAAATTGAGAAAATTCTTACCAATGGCATCGCGGAACTGGGGGATGCATTCCTCTTCCTCTTTATATCCGTCAAAGACGTCGAGGATGGCGAATCTGCTCTTCATCACATCGCCGCAGTGCATGAGGCTGTGCTGCTGCACCGCCGCGCAGTCGCCGGAACCAAGCCGGACGGCCTCGGGAATCACCACCATGGTGGGTTCCTGTTCTTTGATCAGAGTATCGACTCCGGCCTGGAGCTTGTCTGGTGCCACGGGGGTACCATAATCCCCAACCGATACCACATAGCAGGGGCCGCCGCCGTTTTGGAAAAACAGCATCATGCTGTTATACAGCAGATAATCCTTCCCGCCGGGAATCAGGCAGTACTGTTTGCCGGCAAGGGCAAAGGTTTTTTGCTCCGGCAGAATGGCAACCTTGTCGGTTTTGGCAGTGAGGGTAAACACCTGGGCAGGGGCACCGCCAAAGTGTGTATGGTATTCTGCCATGGACGTAATGCGCTTGGGCTTGTTCAGCAGCGGTTTTCCCTTGTTGTCGGCAATCTCCGTATGGCCGATAAACGCGGGCACGGCGGTTGCTACCTCCACCACCGAATTGGGAAATGCATTTTTTTCTACAATGTAGACGCCTGGGGTTTTCATGGCTCCCATGAATGACTCCTTTCCTGGTTAAGAAACAATCGGTACCTTTTCAATGCCGGTCACTATCAAATCACCGGGCAGCCATGCTGGTATATGAAGCGGCTCAACAGTTGACATATATCTCGGATACGAACTCTGGCTTTCCGTCAATTTCCTCTCTGTGCAGCCGGCCGGCTCCGGCCAGCGGCAATCGTTTCAAAAGAATCTTTTCTCCCGTGTCGGTGCGTTCCCTCAATTGAAACTGCCACCCGTATCGATCCTGCAGTTGCAGCGGGCTTTCGGTGCGAAAGACCCGGGCTGACTGATTGTTTGAAAGCACCTGTCTGCCTTCGTCCACAAATGCGGTTTCGCCGTTATTGCTTTGATGTTTGATAATGAGGTCCCGGTCGGCAAAGCCGTGCAGCAGGTAATATTTCCAGTAGGTTTTGCGGGCGTTTATGTCCAGCCGGTACTGATTGCAGACAAGGCCCCGGCCTTTGTCCAAAAAACTGTTGTCAATATCGATAATCAGTGTCAGGCAAAGAGGGTTACGCAGGGTGTCGCTGCTGAAATATCCTTGAGCAAGCATGCTATCCCGCTGCACCAGATCGCTGGATGACACATGGTCGCCGCTGTGCAGCAGGGTGACGCCGTCCGCGTTTGGCTGGTGTGTCCAGTTGTTGAAACAGTACACGGAATCATCCCCAGCCGGTTGCAGGTCCGAATAACAGGAAAACGCCGGATCCCGGGAAACAAGGCAAAAGCACAGTTTCAATTCTTCGCTGCTGTCTTTAATGCGGGATATCAGGGTGTCGGTGTCATCGGAGTTGAAGAGTACGCCCAAAGAACCCGGCGCAGAGCGCCACAACAGCCCGGTTGCCTGCAAAAGCCGCCGGGTTGCTTCTGTGGGCACGACATCCATATCCCCGCCTGTGCCATGGGCGAAATACCTGTGGTGTATCTGAAGATCGAACAACTGCCTGTAGTGGCTCATGGTACTGCAACTCCTTGTACTGCAACGTCTTCTGATCAAGCCGAATGCCTGTTTAGTCTTTGCGATTTACCGCCGTGGAGCCCCCGTGAATGGCATGATCCTGGCCGGTGAGCTGTTCAACGCCCACGGGCACCATCCGTACTTTGTACAGGGCGGATGGCAGGTACTTGCCGGTGATGACTCCCCATAAATTACTCAAATCCCGGATATCCAGATTTACATATTCAAACACCAGTTTGTTAAACACCGGATCAAGTTCCGGGGTATTGGAATGATCGAAAACACAGTTATTATGAAGAAAGCCAATGGCGTGGGACAGCAGCTTTAAAGATTCCGAATAATTCTTTCCGCTGAAGGTTCCAGCCAGGCATATATATATGTTCATGTAAGCGGGTTTGGAGATGACCGGAACCCTGCCCGGACCGGGCAGACGGTCATGTACATGGCGGTTTGCCAGGATTTCCTGCTCAATATTTACTACAAACAGAACAAGTTTGTTGTCGACATTTGGGGACACGGCCCCGTCCTGCCCAACAATATTCGACACTTCCACCAGATTTTCATTGCTGGAAAAGGCATTTTTTAAATGCCGGTTCAGCTTTTCAGCAATAATCTGAATTGCCTGCTCAATCATACCTGCGTTTGCGCTCCCTCGAAAAATATGCGCGACCAAGTGGCATACAGCACAGTAAATCTTACTTACCTGCATTCAGACCACAACGTCTTAAAACAACTGCATGTACCCCGAAACTTTACGGCATAACATATCCAGGGGATTGCTATACCGTATCTACATATGTACTTCTGTGTAAATCCTCATGGTAAAACGCGTGGCAAAATACCATTTAGTTGTATGACATGATTTCAGGATAGTCAAAGCCGGAATAAGCGCAAGTATTTTTTAGTAAAATTAATGGAATTGAAAATTTACAACCATTTTTGCTTATGGATGATCATTGGGCGTTATGCCTTCAGGAACGTTTCGCATGCCGTACTGAACAAGTGCCGCGCAGGCGGCAAACCCTTGGCATTACAGAGGTGTAGGAGCTTAAATGCTTTCTTCACGACGTATTTAAGGGTGTAGATATTGGGGTTTGGGCTAGGGGGGGGACAATGTTCCTGTGCATTTTCTGCAAGTGCATGCATTAAGCATCAGGGAATTGCATATCCTGAATATAACCGGTTGCCGGATGCTGCTTGGTTGCACGGCGTAATCTTCTGGCTATACGCTTCATATGTCGTTTATGTAAGGTTGTTCGCTTCTTTCTCTTCATATAGCTCATTATATATAGTTCCACGTTTTTACTGTACTCTTTATGGCACCCGCCGATTTTGATATGTCTTGGTCTTTCAAGGAACCTTGATGTTGCCTTATATACCGGGTCCGCTGCATGTTTGCGACCTGAGGGTAACATCATTCCATTAAATGCAAGATTTATGTATTTCATCGGCAGCCCCAATTTATTGGCCACTGCCCATGGTATTATATGCTGGGCTTCGTACCCGCGTTTCCATTGTTTAAATGTGACTCCTGTTCGTTTTTTCATCCTCCATCTTGCTCTTGCCAGTTTGGTGGAGATTCCTTTTGGGCGCGCCACCAGCTGGAGAATGCTTTGTGTATGTTTTTTAAAATGGGATTTACCTTTTTGTGGTGTGAATGATTGTATCAGGGAACCATGTGCCATCGGGTGAAGGCATTGCAGGGCATTTGTCTCAGCCCGATTATCCACAAGCCCGATTCCCTGCGTTCCATTGTGGTGCCTGTTCCCGACAGCATACGCTGCAGCCCGGCTTTCCTGCTCTTTGGTTTTCTCTGCCCGTGTGTACATTTCACCAGCCCCGTATTTCAGCCAAAGTTTCCGTTTGCGTTAATGTATACCGCTCCGTCCTGTGCATTTTGATATATGACATTGCCGCCGCCAAACTGCGGGGCAAGCCATGCGGTAAAAGCCCCCTGATTCTGCTGCAGGGAAAGCGTACCCTGAATTTCACCAAACTCTTCATAGTCGATTGAGTGGAAATCCTCATCCGGGTGTCGCCTGAGAAATTCCTCCCGTATTCTGGGGCGCAGTTCATCGGTGTTTTCCAGATGACTTCCCCAGATGGAGCCATGCCCTTTTGCAAGGATGGTGGTTACGGCGACGCCGTTTCTGGCGGCGTTCATGCGGCCAATGACGCCTGCAACAGGTCCGGCGTACAATCCGATATGACCACCGACTTTTTTACCATTTGCCAGCACCAGAGTGATGGTCATGCAGCTTGTAACGCTGGGATATGATATGGGCTCTGCCTCATCGGCGGATTTTACCTCATTTTCAGCAATGCTTACAGGGTTCGGTCCGGTCAAATAGTTTAGAGCCAGGCTTCCCAGCCCCGCTCCTGCCAGGGTTGTCAGCCCCCCCACAACCGGACCGGCCAGAAACCCCGTCGCCCCCAGGAGGGTTCCCAGCGCACCGCCGATCCAGGCTCCGGCGGTTGTTCGCTGGATCACCGGGGCTTTGACCGGGGATTCATCCATCATGCGCTGAACCGCACTGGCGCCTGCGGGTGCGGCGGTTTTGCGCATAATGACAAGGGGCGGTTGTGTGTGTCCGCCATTGCTCCCGACAGCTTGCGCCGCCGCCCGTCCCTCATTTTCCCTGCTTTTCTTTGCCCGAATATGCATGTCCCAATCCCGTTTTTGGTGGTTACCAAACTACCCCGATGCAATGCCATCTCTGCCGGCTCAATGCTGCGGTAATCAGGATGCATACTGCCGTATCATGTATACTGATAATGTGTGACACTTTTAGTTATAGATGTGTGCGGACATTATTGTCAACTTTGATGTGTTTCCGGGCCCCTTGCCCGTGCTAACGCATCGCATTAATGCACGATTTTTAGCAGAAAATAATCGCCAAAACATGGCAAATCAAAAAAAATCCCCGGGACGAAAATCGAAAATCACGGGACGCGACCGGCGTGGGCACCGAAAATTCGTTCCAATCTAAAACCACTTGTTTTTTTTGTAATTGCCCCGCAAAGCTGTTTTCATGAATATTCTACTGGAAATTACGACATTGGTGACCTTAAACTTGTTTCTTTTTGTGTGCGGATTGGCGTCCGTTTTTGCAGGCGTAATTGGATAGTGACAAATAGATGAAAGCCCTATAAATCAGGCCTAAATGCAGATCACGGGCACACAAAAACCGGCGTCTCCAAAATAGGGAGAGCCGGTTAGGTGTTGGCGAATTGATGGAATAAGTGAGACTTGGGCCATAAAAATTCTCTGAAATTAAGCGATGCTCAATTCATTGGCTCCACATATCGAATTAACGTACCAGAAACAGAGAGTTTGCGAGTGGCATGGGATAATTGATTAGGGCCATCGAACTGTAATCTTGAGAACACTGGACTTGTCCGTTTTCTTCGTTTAGCTTCCCCTGCCCAAAATCGGGCAAAATTAAATCAGCGGATGATGGGGACACTGCATGCGAGCCGCACCCATTCGTTATTCTCATAACGGGACATGTTTTATACTTCTCACATTTTTTTGGGAACTTTTTACTTCGTGTGATAATCTAATGAATATCCAATGAAAGGGACGTAATATCATGAAGTGGAAAGTGTTTTTTGTCTGTACAGGCATAGCAGCTGCAATACTACTTGCCGGCTGTGTTGACTCCTTTTCCCCCACCGGCGAAAGCGATCCAAAAGCTCCAACAATTCTGGAGACTTTCCCGGCCGACAAAGCCGTTGATGTGGCGGTGGATGCAACGGTGCAGGTGACCTTTTCCGAGGCCATCGATCCTGCATCGGTCAATGTATTTGCCCTGTGGGTTCAGTGGGAGCAAAACAATGTTGAAGGCGCTTTGGCGGTATCGGAAGACGGCACCGCCATTACCTTTACGCCTGCGTCTCCCCTGCGGGAGGGCGCAAGCTATCAGGTATACGTCTCCCGACGCATCACCGATGTGGACGGTATCCCGCTGGATGTCAACGGACAGGATACCCAACACCAGTTTTCCTTTACCGTCGGTGAGACGGTCCCCTATGTGGTTACGGTGACTCCCGCGGATGCTGCCACCGGCGTAGCCGTTGACACCGCCGTTATTACCGTGGAGTTCAGCGAAGCCATGGACCCATCCACCATCAATTCCGACACCATTTTTGTCTACGATGTTGATGGCGCAACCACCTGGGACAGCGAAACCTTTACCGCCACCTTTACCCTTCTGCAGCCTTTGGCTCACAACACCCGCTACACCATCGGCGCGCTGAAGCAGATCACCGACCAGTGGGGCATTCCCATGGAGGAGGACGCGCGGTTCAGCTTTGTCACCGAAACCGGGCTTGAGGACGGCGATCTGGATGCCGTTGACGCCACGGACGAGGAGATGACCGAAGCCGACGGCGACGACGACACAGTGGTGGAACAGGAAAGTGACGCTGTGACAGAGACTGAAGAACAAAGCTCTGAAGATACTGAGATTACCGAAGATACCGAAAGCATTGAAACGGAAACAACGGATAGTGTGGAGGAGGTTAGCGGGGAGGAGGAACTGACAGAGGATGATCAGGAACCGGCTGCGGAAGCAGAGACGGAAACCGCATCATCAGAAACCGGAGGTTGATCATGAGATGTTCCCCACGCCTCCTGAAGCGTATTGTGGTCGGCGCAGCGATTTTCATGCTGCTGTGCAGCACTGTGGCGGCGGCCCCAAAAGCCGGTTCTGTGGATATTACCGGCAAGACCACAAAGAAGGCCCTGAAAGAAGGCAAGAAAACCAAACAGTACCATATTGCCAAAGACAGCTTTGACTTCAGCGCCACAGGCCCCGTAAACCTGATGATTGTGGTGAATGTCAGCCGGGACAAGGATTTCTCCGGCACCCGCAGTCTGGACATCACCCGTAACGGCGAGTTTGTCTCGGCCAACGAATTCTCTATTACCAAGGGCAAAGTCACATACGGCAAGGCCCCCAAAGCCTACCGCCCCCTTATCGTTGCGGTGCCCAAAGGTTCCCATATCTATCGGGTAGCCTGGAAAGACGCCCCTGCGGTGCCGTTGCTGGTACGGCTGGCAAAGGTAAAGAAAATGGTGGCGGTCTATGCCGCGGCCCCGGAGCAGGCAATAGCCAAAGAGAAACCCGCCGATGAAGCACCTCCGCTGGTGGCGGTGCCTCTGGTGCCCCTCGCCCCTGTGGCGGAGCCCAAGGCTGAGACCGCAGCCCAGACAACGCCGGAAGCCCCCAAAGCGGAAGCACCGGCCAAGGCCCCTCAAAAGGAGCAAAGCGCGCAAAAAGAAGACACGGCCCGGGACAAGCCCGCCGCCACAGAACCGGCGGAAGCAAAGGCAAGCAAAGAGGCTGAGGATGAGCCTGGCCTGAAGTATGTCAGCGTGGCGGCAAAGGTAAACGTGCTTATCCCCACCAGCCGCGTTGACACCACCTGGGCGTTTCATGCGGACATCCGCTATATTCTGCCCTGGTGGAACCCCAACATCTCCATTGGTCTGGATATCGGGTATTACCCCACCTCCGGCAGCGGCCAGAATCTTGACCCGCAAATCGGCCTGTACGATTTTGACTGGAAGATTCATTCCCTGCCCATGTATTTCGGACCCCAGGTTGATATCCCCATTCCTGGCGTACCCTGGCTGTACCTGAATGCGGAA
>Ga0070729_10004039_pt1 | contig 16322 bp, 14 predicted proteins | sample tdDd472_FD_66725 | JGI IMG/M metagenome (GOLD analysis project Ga0070729, IMG submission 66725) | Marine sediment microbial communities from the Atlantic coast under amendment with organic carbon and nitrate - tdDd47.2 | ecosystem: Environmental > Aquatic > Marine > Coastal > Sediment | place... | reverse complement strand
TGGGCATCATCACCGCATCGTTATGGTTCAAACGATCATAAAAGCCGGATCCGTGCTCACCCATGGCAAAGGTGCAGGCCATTTTGCCGTCCACCAGTTCACGGGTGCCGTCCTTGCGGATAAAGTGGGTGCCCGCCAGTTTACCGGCATCGAAAAGATCAAAGGTAAAGGGTTCCAGCATTTCCGAGTAGTGGCGGCCGGTCCATGCGGAATCCTTCAGCCGCTGCATGGCCAGCACACCGGTGCCGCCAAAGCCCACCTGAATGGTGCGCCCCTGGGTAAAGTGAAGGTTGCCTTCGATATGGTTCACCACATGCTCGGAAATGGCGATTTCCTGGGGCAGCGGATTCTGGAAGCTGTTTGCAGGCAGCGCGGGCATGGGACCGTCGTCTTCCACCACAAACAGGTGCCCGGATTCCGCCAGGGCTTTCAGCTCGTCCACATGAATACCGTTGCGGGCGTCGCCGTAACCATCGGTAAAGGGATATTTGGGATTCAGGTACAGCAGCAGATCCATGTCGCAGTTGACCATCATCTTTTCGAGGATGTCCTGGTTTGCGCCATTGGAAATACCGTGGCTCATGTTGCCGTTTTCATCTGGCGGGGTCATGACCATAATCACTGCATTGACCAGCGGCGTGTTGTCGGCGCTGTAACCAAGGGCATCCACCGCATCGGGAAAATGCACCGGATGCATGTCCGTGACACCCAGCCGGGAGGAATTGCGGCCCGCCATATCCGGGAACATGGTTTTCACCATGGCGCTGTTGGGAATCACCATATTGTTCACCGGGCTGATAAAGGGCGAGGTAAACACGATCTTCCGTTCCCGCAACTCGTTGTAATGGGCGGACAGATTTTTGAGGCCCTCCACTTTTTTGGATATGGTATTGAGACGCCGGGCCAGGGGCGAAAAAATGGACATGCCGGGAACCGGGGATTTTCCTTCGGCCAGTTCGTTGAACTTGCCCTTGCTTTGCATGGTGTCGCCAAGGCACAGGCGATGGGGCGCCATGAAAAAGGCGTTGCGAATATCAAGGTCTGTAATGTTTTCCCGCTGGATATGATCCCACAGGGTGTCATAAAAGGTATGGGGTTCGCTGGGACCAAAGCCCGTGGCGGTCTTTACGCCGCTTTTAATCACGGCTTTGAGGGCGTCCTCGTTGGAAAGTACGGCATTGCGTAAAAAGGCGGGATAGGTACTGTCAGCCATTGTGCCTGCTCCGTCGTCTCGGTGTTCGGAATGTCTGAAAACATCTTCACATTGCATTGTAAAAAAATGAATGACCATTCATTTAGCATATTATTTTCCCTGATACAACATATTGCACAGATAAATTGAAAAAAAATGGGTGGTGGCAGGAAAGGAGCGACAGATTCCTCATGGCGGGGTTGCTTTCCACCGGGTGCGTGCGTTGCGGTACCGGTTCAACATCCCGCGCCCCGCCGCAATCAACGCTTTCACTTGCTCATGGTGCGGAGCCGCCGACGCGCCACAGCCAGAGCGCGGCCAGGGCCATGACCACAGCCTCCACTGCAACCCAAAGCCACTGTTTGGGAACAACGCCATCCACCAGCAGGCCGAGGAGTCGCGCCGCCAGGGCACCGGCCATGAAATAGAAGATCGCCGTGGGGATGCTTATCGACCAGGGACGAAGCGCGGTCACGGCAATGAAGATCAAGCCCACGCCAAGCACCATACCCCCGCGAACCCGACGCTCGATGCCTTCATAGACGTCGGCCGGTGGCTCGCCTCCTCCGGTGAGAAAGCCGAACCAATCGGGGAAAACGGAGGCGACAACGCCGACCGCCGCCAAAACAATCCCAAAAATCCGAAGTGCTGACATGGGTGCTCCTTTCTTGTATTGCGCGACCCGGCTCCATCAAAACCCGGGCGGGCCTGACATGTAGTGCCCGGAGGCCAAAAGCTTCCCGACCAAAGGGATCAGCTAAAATGATATTGCTAGCCTAGTCATTGGCCTCAATGATTTCCTGCAATTTAACATTGCTGTTTCTAAATCTGTTTCTGCTGACTTCACCGTTGATATGGATGGCATTTGAAGGGCAATGATGGACACATGCAAAACAACTGAAACAGCGATCACTTAAAGACATCTTTCCATTTTCATTGTCCATCTTTATGTTATCCACGGGGCACACGCGAGCACAAATTCCGCATTGCGTACAGGAATCTTCTACATATATGTAATTTTCAATCCCCTCTCCAAACACGTGGACCTTTAATCTTTTTTTACTAAAAGGTTTGCCATCTCTCCGAAGCATATAACTGGTCAACATTTTGTCCAAAACAGATTCTTTCAGCATTCCTTTTTTCGATACGGCAATATCGGATTTGATAGCTTCCAAATGTTTTTCAATCTGCTTTTTAGGCTCCTTTTCAATCTCTTTCTTCATATCAAAAGTAGGTAAATAGTTATCCACCATCCTAATCCTGTTAATGTAATCAAAATTGAAGCCCGCTTCATCGCCAATATCTGACAAATGCTTGCCCACGGCGCCAGAATAAATTCCATAGGTTGTAACGGCAAAAAGATAGTCACAGTTAAATGTGGCTTTCTTTAGAAAATCCACGATATATGGGGGCACCGCCCATGCATGGAGTGGGAATACAATACCGATTTTATCATCGGTAAACTCATAGGTTCCCTGCTTAACCATGTGGGGTATGGAGTATAATTCTCCGCCAATTGATTTGGCAACATACAAACTATTACCAGTTGCTGAAAAATAGAGTATTTTCATTTCTTTTCCATCCTTTTTTTACCCGGCTAAAGCGACCATTTAAGGTTCGTTTTCTCTTCGGAGAGCGCCCAGAGCTTTGCCGCCACATCCCTGTCCAGCACATGGTCTTCCAAAGGACACTCACCGATGGGGCCAACCATCTCGGCTCGTTTCGTCGGGCCGTAGAATGTTTCGGGCTTCAGCCCCGCTTCCGTGGCGCACATCACTTCCGGCCATGATCCCCTTTCTGCGGACTGCGCCAGTGGGGACATCAACAAGAAGAGAATCTTCGTGGTGAGACTGGCTTCGTCCTTTGACAACTCCGTTCGCGCCGCACCGGGATGACAGACCTGGACCTGCACGTTTTTGCCGGCAGCCTTGACCCGCCGCTGCAGCTCGTAGGCAAACATCATCTGCGCCAACTTGCTCTGGGAATAGGTGCTGTTCTGTTGGTAGTTCTTGTCCCAGTTCATGTCATCGAACTGGATGGTCTTGATCCCCATATTGTAGCCAAGGCTGCTGACAACCACGATACGGCCCTTCGATTCCTCGACACGCGGGTAGAGCAGGCCGCACAACAGAAAGTGGCCGTAGTGGTTCGTGCCCAGCATGCTTTCAAAGCCGTCCACGGTGAATTTTTGTGTGGGGACCTGGGCGATGGCGGCGTTGCAGATCAGCGCATCAATGCGGGAAACCGTCTCCATGACCTCGGCGGCTGCTTCACGCACGCTGGCGAGGGACGCGAGGTCCATGCGCACGAAAGACACATCGGCGTCAGCGCCAAACTCCTGCTTCAGATCCTCAATGGCCTTGTTTGATTTCTCAGGGCTGCGGTTAAGCATTACGACCTTCGCACCCTTGTTGAGGAGCGTCCGTGCTGCCTGAAACCCGGTTCCGGCGTTGGCCCCGGTGATGACATAGGTTTTGCCAGCCAGTGATCCGAGACGTTCCGGTGTCCAGCCTTTGGATCCGAATGGATTTTGCTTCGTTGCCATGGTTTCAAGCTCCTTTATGAAGGGTTGACAGGTACATCGTATGTTCAGTTGTCATTGTGTGCCGGATTGTGTTCGTCGCATCCGGCATCAACTAAACTATAAGACTCCACATAAAACTAAACAACCACGTTTTGTTTCATTTTCTTGCCTATTCCTCTCATTCGCTTGTAATTTTGAATATGTTGTGTTAGATATTGTGGTATGAAAAACGAAACGATGAAAAACCTGATCGAACGACATGCAGCCGCAGAAGGCTTCACCGAGACCCCCATTGAAGGTTTGCAGCTTTTCCGTATAAGCGAACCTATCGAGCGGTTGCCCAGTGTCTATCCTCCCAGCGTCTGTGCGGTGGTGCAGGGAAGAAAGCATGCGTATCTGGATGGCCAAAGGTATGTGTACGACCCCTCCCATTATATATGCGGCACCATGCCTTTTCCCGTGCAGGCTGAAGCCCCATTTGCAACAAAGGAAGAGCCGATACTGGGTATGATGTTGAGTCTGGAGACGCGGGCCATGGCGGAAATTGTGGTGGAATACGAAGCCACCGCCGATCCATTAAGGGAATCCCCCGGAGTGGAACTCACACCCGGTTTGATGGTTGTAAAGTGGGATGATGTTTTCGAAACTGCTTTATACCAGATGCTTGCTTTGCTGGATGATCCCGTTGCGGCGCGTCTGCTGGGCAAAGGTCGATTGCGGGAGCTGTTGTTTGCCGTGATCCGTGGTGAAGCCGGTGCTTTGGTCCGGCGAAGCTTTGGACATTCCCATGACCTGACCCGCGCCCTGAATTACCTGCGGGACAATCTGAACGAAAACCTGTCGGTGGATGATCTTGCCCAAAAAGCGGGGATGAGCCGGGCGGTGTTCCATCGACGCTTCAAAGCTGCGACCACATACTCGCCTTTGCAGTTTATCAAAGCCCTGCGCCTGAGTGATGCGGCCATGATGATTGCCCAGGGAATGAACGTGAGCGAAGCCGCCGATACTGTGGGCTATACCAGTGCATCGCAGTTTTCCCGGGAGTTCCGTCGTCATTTCGGACATACCCCCAGAGCATGGGGTAAGATCGCCGCCACCAGCGGGACTGATGTTCAGGCCATTATATAAGACCCAATATGCCCCGATAAGCCACATTTCCCCGGCATGGATGAGAATACAATCTGATCTGTGAAACGCGGATATCCATACACCCCGGTAAATTACAGGTTTTGAGCCTTATTCGTCCTTGACAACCCCTATCCAACCTTTCCCCATGAATGGAGAAAGGCTTTATGGATGGCTATGATTACAGGCCGGGCATTCCTTTTCGCTCTCTCTATTCATGGAGAGAGCCGGAGTGAGGTTATAATGAAAAGCCGGGAAACCCGGTAAAATGCAGGGTTTGATCCTCTCCTGCTCCGTTCGGCCTGAGTGACCCGAAGGGTTGTATCGAAGGCTGGACGAGAATTTTCGCGGCACTGTCATATTGACACAAATAACATTTCATGTTCTACTTTTTAGGGAATGTTGATCCGGGCGCTTTACACGTTGCCTCACCCGGAACAGGAGCCAAACCGCAATGCCGAATCCATTGACGCTCATATAGACTGTTTTCATCATAGACTTTCCACAGAAAAGCACCGCATTACAGGAAAGGAAAAGCCGATGAAATCCTACCGACTGTTGTATCTGCTGCTGGTGCTGGGTATGGTGCTGGCCGGGTGTTCGGAAGACCCCCTTTCAGGAGACGATGAGGTCTGGGTGCCCATTCCGGAGGGCAGCTTCATGATGGGCTGCATACCCGGGGATCTTGAATGCGATGGGTATAACGGCCTCTACGGTGAATCCCCCCGCCATCTGGTCAATATTCCCGCATTTGAAATGACCAGGACCGAAATTACCCAATACCAGTACTGGAAGGTCACAGGCAAACAGCCCAGTTACCATCCCACCTGCGGCGACTGCCCCGTGGAGTACATGGAACATCACTACCATGACGCCAAAGCGTTTTGCGAGGCCATAGGAGGACGGCTGCCTTCGGAAGCGGAGTGGGAGTACGCTGCCCGGGCAGGCTCAACCACCAAATACATGTGCGGCGATGATATGGACTGTCTCGACGACATCGCATGGCATGGGCACAACACCGAGCTTCTGGACCCTGAATTGATCAGACACCCGCAGCCGGTAGCGCAAAAACAGCCGAACGCCTTTGGCCTGTACGACATGACAGGCAACATTCAGGAGTGGGTTGAAGACTGCTCTCACCCAAACTACGAGGACGCCCCCACTGATGGAAGCGCCTGGATGGATGAAGGCAACAGCGACTGCACCATGCATGTGTTCAAAGGAAGCACATACAACACCGAGATCGGAGTTGACTGGGGTGCAGATTGGTTGGCCCGCCCTTCAGGCCGATATTGGGATGCTCCGCATGATATCCGGGGCATTGCCGATGGATTTCGTTGCGCCAGAGACTACGACCCCGCCAGATAGCCCTGTGGCACCCCGTTGTCTGCTAATTAAACCCTTATAAAATGAAGGTTCTGCCGTCCCGGACAATTGCTCTATGGCTCCGCTCATTTCCCCGGCATGGATCCCTGCTTCCGCAGGGATGACGTTGGTGAAATTTGGTATAGGCGCGCATTCCTTTTTGCCCTCTCAATTTATGGAGAGGACCGGGGTAAGGTTATAGCGATAAGCCGGGCAACCCGGTAAAATACAACACTGCCACCGCCTAATGCCCGCCCTTTAAGGCGCGGACGAAATTATCCGCCGTGTCCCGGGCATCGCCCAGAAGCATCATGGTGTTGGGCTTGTAAAACAGTTCGTTGTCAATACCGGCGTAGCCGATACCAAGGCTGCGCTTGCTAAACAGCACGGTTCGCGCCCGCTCAACCTCCAGAATGGGCATGCCGTAAATGGGGCTGCCGGGGTCTTTGGCCGCCGGGTTGGTGACATCGTTGGCGCCCATGACAAAGGCCACGTCGGCGTCGGAAAATTCGCTGTTGATTTCGTCCATTTCAAAGACCTGATCATAGGGCACGTTGGCGTCGGCCAGCAAAACGTTCATATGACCGGGCATACGCCCCGCCACAGGATGAATGGCGTACTTCACGGTAATGCCTTCCTTGCCCAACAACTCCGCCATTTCCCGCACCGCGTGCTGCGCCTGTGCCACCGCCATGCCGTAGCCCGGCACGATGATGATTTTTTCCGCCTGCTTCATAAGAAACACCGCGTCTTCTATGCTGCCGATGTTTGCGCCCCGCTGCGCCGCCTGCGCCGCCGCCGAAGGAGCCGCATTGTCGCCGCTGCCAAAGCCGCCAAACAGCACACTCAAAAACGAACGGTTCATGGCCCGGCACATGATGTAGGACAATATCGCACCGGAACTACCGATAATCGCACCGGCGATAATCAGCATGTTGTTGTGCAGGGTGAAGCCGATGCCCGCCGCAGCCCAGCCGGAGTAGGAGTTCAGCATGGACACGATCACCGGCATGTCTGCTCCGCCAATGGGAATAATCAGGGTCACGCCCAGCACCAGAGCCAGCACCGTCATCATCCAGAAAATAATGGGGTTCTGGGTAATCACAAAAACCACGCCAAGGGCAAGAATGCCCGCACCGATCAGGGCGTTGAGGGCATGCTGTCCTTTAAAGGACACCGGAGCGCTGCCCACCAGCCCCTGCAATTTTGCGAATGCCACAATGGAGCCGGTAAAGGTGATGGCGCCAATGCCGTCACCCAACAACATCTCTATCAGACTGCTTGCAAAAATGTCGCCATCCGGGGCCAGAATGCCGTATTCCGCCGGGGCGTAAAACGCGCTTTTGGCCACCAGCACCGCTGCCAGACCAACCAACGAGTGAAGCATGGCCACAAGCTGGGGCAGGTCTGTCATTTTAATGCGCAGGGCGACTACAGTGCCTACGGCTCCGCCGACGAGTATGGCCAGGCCGATCATCACAAAGTTGTGCACCCCGGGATTGAACATGGTCACCACAATGGCGATGGCCATACCCAATATCCCAAAGAGGTTGCCCCGTCGGGCGGTCTCCGGAGAACTGAGGCCCCGCAGGGCCAGAATAAACAATACCGCCGCCACAAGGTAGGCCAGCGCTGCAATACTTTCATAATTCATAATGCCGCCTCCCTGTGCCTCAGCGTTTTTTGAATTTACTCAGCATGCGGGCGGTCACAATAAACCCGCCAAACACGTTGACCGATGCCAGGGCCACCGCCGCCAGCCCTAAAATACTGGCGGTGTTGTATTCGCCGGGGCCTCCGGCGATAATCGCGCCCACAATGATAACGCCGGAAATAGCGTTGGTTACCGACATCAGGGGCGTATGCAGGGCGGGAGTAACCTTCCACACAACGTGGTAGCCCACAAACACCGCCAGCACAAACACTGTCAAAGCCGTGATAAATACCGACATTGCCGCACCTCCTTACTTCGTATCCGTCAGCCGGGGATGCACAATCTCCCCGTTACGGGTCACCAGTGAACCCGCCACGATATCGTCATCGGTATTCACTTCGATTGTCCCTTCTGCGGTCTGCATGTTCATGATAAAGTTGAACACGTTGCGGGAAAACAGGTTGCTGGTTTCCGCCGAAAGTGAACTTGCCTGATCCGTCAGCCCGATAATCACCACGCCGTGTTCCAACACGACTTCGTCGGCCCGGGTCAGCTCGCAGTTGCCACCGGTTTTTGCCGCAAGATCGACAATCACGCTGCCGGGCTTCATGCGCTGCACCGTGTCGGCGGTTATCAGCCGGGGCGCGGCCCTGCCGGGAATCGCGGCGGTGGTGATAACAATATCCATCCGCGCCACATGATCCGCCAGCAGTTCAATTTGCTTTTTTTGTTCTTCTTCGGTCAGTTGCCGGGCATAGCCGCCCTCGCCTTCGGCGCTTGCCATATCCAGTTCAATGAATTTGGCCCCAAGGCTTTCCACCTCGGTTTTTACCGCAGGCCGCACGTCAAAGGCGCTTACCTGGGCTCCCAGCCGCTTGGCGGTGGCAATGGCCTGCAAGCCTGCCACGCCCGCGCCCAACACCAGTACCTTGGCGGGTCGCACGGTTCCGGCGGCGGTCATGAACATGGGGAACACGCCGCCATAGGCGTTTGCCGCCTGCAACACCGCTTTGTACCCCACCAGATTTGCCTGGCTGCTGAGCACGTCCATGCTCTGGGCCCGGGTGCTGCGGGGCACCAGTTCCAGACTGAAGGCTGTCACTCCCTGCGTTGCAAGAGCCTTGATGCCGTCGCGGTTTTCAAAAGGATTCAGCAAAGAGACCAGCACGGCCCCGGATTTCATGGCTGTTGTTTCCCGCTCCAGGGGCGGGTTTACTTTTGCCACCACATCGGCTGTGTCCCATAGTTCATCAGGGTGTGCCACGATTTTGGCCCCGGCTTTTTCGTAGGCAGCGTCACTGAAATGAGCCCCCTGCCCTGCGCCGCTTTGGACATGCACCGCAAAGCCCTTTGCCACCAGTTTGGCAACGGTATCCGGGCTTCCGGCCACCCGTTTTTCTCCGGGCAGAATCTCCTTTGGAACAGCTATGATCATGAAAGACACTCCTTTCGCAGATTCACGCCGATTGCGCGATAACCGGAACTGCTTTTAAGCTAAGTGCCCCCGGCGGCTTGTCAATGGTTATATATTGTTCGCCTTATTTTATTTGGCACACCTTATTTGCTTGATATAGCTGTGATTATCAGCGCCAGCAGGATTCCCCTGAAGATTTTATCAGATGTGTGGCAGCAGGCTCAGGCGGCGAATTTTTCGCCCTGATCCATGAAATCAAGCACCGGAGTTCCCACAACCCCGGATTCTTCCAGCAGCCGCTTGAAGGTGGGGGTTGCGAATCCGGCCCGCACTTTTCTGGGGTCAACGGTTTCGCCGAATACCACCACTTGGTTGGGGTTGCCCATTACCGGAAACATGCGCGGAGCCCTAAACCCCATGGCTTCCCGGATGGCGCTGCGTTTGGCAAAGGATTTACGAAAGGCTTCATAGTCGGTGATTGTGTACTTCACGATGATGACCGGCATGATGAACTCCTTGGGTGAAAAACCGGATGTTGCTCGAACACGAATTTACATTATATACTAAACCATACAGATTGCAACCCCTCTTTCAGCACCTTTGACGCATCGCGTTACTCTCGTTTAAATGCAGGAAATAATCACCAGAACATCGTTTTTGCTCCAAATTCCTCGGGACGCACTTTTTAAAACACGGGCCACGAAGGGTCAAAATTTGCTGTTTCACGGGCCCGCCTCGGGAAATGACGCAGCCAAAAATGGCCTATTATCTATATAAAAACGATATATAGCAAAAAATCGGCACTTGTGCCCCGAGAAATCGAAATCGTGGCAGGAGAAATCGACCCCTTTGTCCCGACAAGTTCCCGAGCGCATTTTATCTTATTGTAGCGATAATCACTATTTTCCCCCGCATATGTACCCTGATCACCCTATGGTGCAGCGGGTTTTGACGGCGCGTCGGTTTTGGATGGCGGAGCCGGAGGAGCAACGACTTCGTTTTTCTTCACATCGTGAAACCTGAATGATTTCATACTCTTTTCAAAGGTGGCATCAAGGGCGTCACCCTTGGAAGCCAAGGCCGTGCAGGTTACCACATACTTGATGTTATCTCTGGCAAAGATATAAAAGATCTGCCGCAACATCCGCCCCTGCTGCTCATTCGTCGTAACAATCTGAATTCCCTTAACTTTTCCGTCTGTTAAAAAATCTTTCCGGCTCAGCAGGGTAAACTTCTGGAAGAATTTCTTCAGATTTACCACATTGGCGTCGGCATAGGTACTGAGACCGCCGGCAAATTTTTCGTCTACAACATTGATATTACTGGCAAATCCGCCCTCTGCCGCGGCGTGGGAAATCCGGAATTTCATGCCGGGAAACTCTCTGACATTCCAGCCCTTTGGCGGATCATAGCTAAACCCACCGGCTTTTTCGTACAAAGCGCCAACATTTTTCCCAATGGCCGGAATCGAAAGCGCCAGAACCAGAATAAGAACAGGTAAGCTGCGTAATAATGTCTTCATGAAAATCCTCGCAAATGTTGTTTATTACTGCGTATTATAGAATATCATCAACGGTTTTGCCATCAAAGTATACCGGATCAAACACCGAGGGCTCGCAGCTTTTGGTAACGCCGCAGTTTGTGACCGGGCCACGCCGTGACGGCATCATCCAGTGGTCCGGGTGAAACATCATGCCGGTGTTCAGATACACCTGGCTGGTGCTGCGGATAACGTTAATATCCCGGTTATAGGGCATTTCCGGGTATCCGTTGTTGACATATTCCGTGGTGGAGAAAATCGCGTAGCGGTAATCAAGCCCGCCGCTGCCGGCGTTGTAGCCGCCCTGGCTGGAGAAATACTTGAAGCCGATGACGTTGTCATCATAGGTGGTGTAGTCGTTGCCCTCCTCGTCGATGTAAGCAAGAAAGACCACTGCGTGGCCGCTACCGGTGGTGCGGTTCAGGTTGATAACACCGCCAGGCTGCAACTGCTCGAAGGGCACGTTTTCGCCCATACCAAAGGTGCTCAGGGCGTCGGCGGTGCCGTAACTGGGATAGCTGTGGTTCACCCAGATATGCCCCCGGATGGAGTTGGCGTCCAGCCGTTCCCAGCTTGATTTGGGCAGATATTCGTACACCGTGTCGTCGCCGGTTTCATCGGCGTAGATAATCATGGCGGTCAAAATAACCTCCATAACCGCGGCCACGCACATGGTGCGGGGAGGCGCGTGGGCGGATATCAGGCCGTAGGAACCATAGGGAATATCGTGGGTCAGGGCCACATCGGCGTAGCCCAAAATGCCGTAGTTGGCGTAAAGATAATCGATGGCCGCCAGAATATACGAGTTGAAATAGGTGCCGCTGCCGGTGGCGGTGGAGCGGAAGGTCACCCGCAGCCCATACGGCCCGGTCTGATCCACACCGCCGGAGACATAGGTATCCATGGAAATAAAGTACTGCCCCGGGTCCAGCACCGCATAAATGCTGGTGTTATCACGGTCAATAAGCCCCAGGGGACTGAGGCCCGAAAGCAAATGCAGGTCGATGTCCGTGCCGTCGGGTTCCGGCACCAAAATGTTTGCCGACACCCGGGCCTGCTCGCCTAAAGCAAAGGTATAGATAAACTCCGGGCCGGACTCGTCCAGTTCGTTGGGAGGATAGGCATCAAACACATCGGAGGTGGCAGTGGTGGTGTCCCGGTCGTCTTTGTAAATGTACGGCAGGGGCAAAGGCGGGTCCAGCACTTCGTTTATGACGATTGGGTCTGCCATGGTGCCTGCTGCATAGCGGGCCATGCTTACCGTAAGGTTGTAGGGCCCGGGCATGGGTGTGCCACTGTCCACAAAGGTATCCAGAATCAGCCAGTACACCCCGGGTTGCAATACGGCGCTTACCTCGTAGTGTCCCCGGGCGATAAGCGTCAGCGGCTCCACGGAAGACAGCAGATGCACATCAACATCCACGCCGTCAGGCTCCGGATAGGCAATAAAGGCGTGGATATTCACCGGCACATCCAGGGTAAGCTGATACACAAACTCCGGCCCGGACTCGTCCAGTTCGTTGGGCGGATAGGCATCAAAGCGGTCCGAGGGCCCCTGGCTGGTGTCCCGCTGGTCCAGATAATCCGGGGCCATGGGATCGCCGGGAATAATAATGGGGTTTTCCACGGTGCCCAGTGCCGGGCCATCGTCGGTGTCAATCACATCCGGCTCAGGATCGCTTTCAACCACCAGATCATCATCCAGCTCGACTACAATGTCGGCGGTGTCATCAATATCGCCGTCCGGGATTTCCACCACATCATCGGCATCTGCCTCGTCAGCGACTTCGATTTCCTGAGGCAGATCCCCGTCAAGGTCGGGGTCGGAGTCGCTCACAACATCGCCGTCAGTGCTGCTGTCGGTATCAGGGTCGGCATCGCCGTCGGTGAAGTCTTCGCACTTGTCCCCTATGCCGTTGAGGTTCATGTCCCGCTGGCTGGGATTGTAGAGGTCCGGACAGTTGTCAAAACGATCCGGGATGGTGTCGTTGTCCCTGTCCGGCTCGCAGGTGCCGCCCAGATTCACATAGCCCTTGCCGCAGCCCTCGTCGCTGGAGCCGCAGGCGGCAAACTGCACGGCAGAAATCACAACACAAAGAACAACCAGAATACCGAAGTACGACTTATACATGCTGCTGCATCCCTTCGTAATAAAACAGTTCCACGCCACGGGCCGCGATTTCACGCAGGAAATCATCCGGTTCAAAGACCGCTTCCGCGGCCCAGACCCCGGGACGGCCCGCTTCGCCCCGGGCAAGCATCAACGCACCGCACACGCAGGGGATGGACGTAATTGCCGCGATGTGACCTGTGCCGGTGTAGTAATGATGTCTCGGTTGTCCTTTAGTATACCCAAAAACGTCGATTCTAAAAGCACTTTTATCAACCCCGCCGGTGGCGAACAATCCAAGGGCCGGATTCAGCAGTTTTGCAAGGATATCCCGGCGGTGAGGCGTGGCAGTTAAACCGCCAAGACCGCAGGCATATGCGAACCGGGCTACCCAGTTGGGTTTGATGCCGCCGTGCAGGGTGACTTCCCGGATATCCGGCAGGTTTTCCGGCAGGCTTACGCTTTCGGCATGGCCGGTGTAATATACACGGTGCCGTCCGATGGGGGCTGGAAATTCAACGGTCTTGGCCCCGGCGCCGGTTTTGACCAGCACTTCCCGGCCATCGAACCACTGGGGCGTGTAGCCGGAAAAAATATGCATCACATGCTTTATGTTGGCCGGTCCCACGTCCTCGCCGGAGCCGCCGCACCAGTGGACATTGATGCGCTCGGGGTTGTCCATGGAAAGCGCCCCCTTTTTGGCCAGAATATTGGTAATTCCCGGTGAATTGCCCAGCCCGGATATAATAGTGACCCCGGCGTCCTCTGCATGCTTGTGCAGGCTGCGCACCGCTCGGTAGGCGTCGAAATCGTCGGAAATTGACACATAGTCCACCTCCGCCTCGATACAGGCCCGGGCAATGGGGGTTTCGTAGCGATAAAAAGGACCGATAAAACCCAGGGCCACGTCATGCCCGGCCAGGGTCGTTTTCAACGATTCCATGTCATTGGCATCGACCTTTCGGGCGGAAAATCGCGGTCCCCAGTGAGCCGCCATACGGCAGGCTCCTTCAACGTCATAATCCGCCACTGTTACCTGTGTAACCGACTGCTCTGCGGCAAGCTGCTCCAAAGCCACCCGCGCCATGGCGCCCGCACCACCCAACACAATCACCTTCATGGCTTCCTCCTCCTTTAATGCTATGTCACAGGTACTCCCGTTGTTAAACGGTAGCATTAATCATTTTTGTTAGCAAGATTAGCTTTTATGCATTATAATTCGACAGTTGTTTCTTGCCCCCACCGGGGCTTCGTGATATGAGGTGCCCCTATGAGTATACGAATTGTAGCCGGAACATTGCGGGGGCGTCGAATACACCAGCCAAAGGACGAACGCGTCCGGCCAGTGGTGCATAAAACCAGAGACGCCATTTTCAACATACTACAGGACAAGGTGGAAGGCGCACGGATTCTGGACTGCTTCTCCGGGTCCGGTTCCTACGGCATAGAAGCCATCAGCCGGGGAGCCAAAGAAGCGTACTTCATCGAGATCAACCGCCACACCGCCGGACTTATCAAAAAAAGTCTGGAGGATCTGGAAATCGCGGACCAGGGAACCATCCTGCGGGGCGACTTCCGCCTGCATCTGCGCAAGCTTGCCCGGGACGGTCAGCGCTTTGACATCGTGATGCTGGACCCGCCCTTTTTGGTCAGTTTTTATAAAAAGCTGCTGAGCAATCCCGCACTGCCCCAGATATTTGCCCAATGGGGCATCGGCGTGCTGGAATATCCCCGCCCCCAGGAAAAAGAAATTCATCAGTTTGTCCGTGAAAACGGATTCACCATCATTGAAACTCGCGTGTACGGTCAGGTGGGTATCAGTTTTCTTGAACCCCCGGCCACTGAACCCAACGACACTCAAATCCCGGAGTAGTACCATGTCTATCTGCTGTCATTCCCTTGGCGCCATCATGAACGCGGTAAAGCCGTCCGCCACACTGGCATTGGCCCAGCAGGCCCGCGATCTGAAGGCAATGGGCGTTACGGTATACAACTTCACCGTGGGCGAACCTGATTTTGATCCTCCCCATGCGGTCATTGAGGCCGCCCACAAAGCCATTGACAATGGCTGCCACAAATACACCCCCGCCGATGGCCTGCCGGAACTGAAACAGGCCATTGCTTCCTGGCACGAGAAGGAATACGGCTTCCGTCCGGAGCCAGCGGAAATCGTTGCCTCCCCCGGCGCGAAGACCGCCATTGCGGAAACCTTCATGGTGCTTTTGGACGAGGATTCCGAAGTTATCATCACCGCCCCCTACTGGGTCAGCTACCCCACCATGGTAAAAATCGGCCACGGTGAACCGGTGATCGTAACCCCGGACGCCACCAGCGGATATGGCATTTCCGCACAGGACATTGAAGCCGCCATTACCCCAAAAACCGCCGCCATTTTGCTCAACAGCCCCAGCAACCCCAGCGGCGCCATCATTCCCCCGGAGGAGATCGACGCCATTATGGCTCTGGCGGAGAAACACGATATTTGGGTCATCACAGATGACATTTACAATAAACTGGTATATGATGGCGTGAAATGGGACTCACCTGCCAAACGGGAAAAGTGGCGCGAACGCGTGATTGTTATCAACGGCGTGAGCAAAACCTATGCCATGACCGGCTGGCGTATCGGCTGGATGGTGGGCCCGGAAAAAGTAGCCCGTGCGGTTGCACGTCTACAGGGCCAGATGACCTCCAACCCCACCGCCGTGGCCCAGATGGCCGCAGCAGCGGTGTTGCAGGACGAACAGGCTGTTGAAGAAGTGGAACACATGCGGCAGTCCTTTGAAAAACGACGCAACCTGATTGTGGATCTGCTCAACGAGATCCCCGGAGTCAGTTGCACCCGCCCCAAAGGCGCGTTTTATGTATTTGCCGATGTTGGCGAACTGATGAAACGCAAGGGCTTTGACGCCGACATGAAGCTGTGCAGCGATATTATTGAAAAAGCCCATGTCGTCACCGTGCCGGGCAGCGCCTTTGGCCTGGGCGAACACCTTCGCTTCAGCTTTGCCACCGACGAGCAAACCATTATCGACGGTGCAAAAGCCCTGAAGGAGTACGCTCTGGCGGAATAGGAACCGAAAGAAACGGAGCAGCAATGCGCATAGAACCGATCAGCGCCAATACAGAGCGAGAGATTCGCGGGATGGTGGAAGATTCGGCGCTGTTTCGGGGAATGCCCGGGGCTACCCTCGACAGCCTGCTGTCCATCTGCCATAAAATTATCTGGGAATACGGAGACCGCATCCTGTTTCAGGGTGCGCCTCCCACCGGATTGATCCTTATCGGTGAAGGCACGGTAGAAGTCACCGCCACCACCGATGAGGCCTCCACGGTAATGCTGGCCTCCCTGACCACCGGGGCAACCCTGGGCGAAGTGGGAACCATGCAGGACGCCA
>Ga0070729_10004033_pt1 | contig 16347 bp, 11 predicted proteins | sample tdDd472_FD_66725 | JGI IMG/M metagenome (GOLD analysis project Ga0070729, IMG submission 66725) | Marine sediment microbial communities from the Atlantic coast under amendment with organic carbon and nitrate - tdDd47.2 | ecosystem: Environmental > Aquatic > Marine > Coastal > Sediment | place... | reverse complement strand
CGCGTCCCGCCAGACGCCATACTTTTGTCCGGCAACAAAAGTATGCAAAAATGCCTTCTCTTAGCAGAGGGCTATAAACGTTCGCGAAGGGGATATGGCTTCCAGGGACAGCAGAGGAGACGAGCCGGCCCGTTGCAGGGGGCCTCGCCGTATTGCTTTCAAAATGGGGTGGCCAGATCACGCTGATGAGACCGATTGCAACCGAGAGCTGCGAAATTTAAATCTCTTTCGATTTAATTTTTAGAGGCCATGAGAACAATGGAAAAGGGCAACAGATTAACCATCTGTTGCCCTACGCTTCATTGAAATTCCACCCTTTTTCTACGTTACACGCTACTCGTTCCCCTCCCATTTCAACCTGGGCTTGCGCGCGGCCGTGGTTTCATCAAGCCTTCTAACCTTTGAGCGCATCGGCGCATTGAGCAGCAGGTCCGGATTGTCGCGGGCTTCACCGGCGATGGCGATCATGGCGTCACAAAACTCGTCGAGAACATCCGGGCTCTCGGTCTCGGTCGGTTCGATCATGATCGCACCCTTGACCACCAGCGGGAAGTAAATAGTCGGCGGGTGGTAGCCGTAATCGATCAGACGCTTAGCGACATCCAGGGTATGGCAGCCACCTTCAAGGTCCTTGTCCGAGAAGATGACTTCATGCAATGAGCGGTTTTTATACGGCAGGTCATAGACCCCCTCGAGCCGGGCCCGAATGTAGTTGGCGTTGAGCACTGCCATCTCACTGGCGTGTTTCAAACCAGCACCGCCCATACTGCGAATATAGGAGTAGGCACGCACCATGATGCCGACATTACCGTGGAAAGCCAGCAGACGCCCGATCGAGTCGGCATTGTCAATCTCGAAGCGATACTCGTCACCGACCCGCTCCACACCCGGTCCAGGCAGGTAAGGAATCAACTCCTTCGTGACACCCACCGGTCCTGCGCCCGGGCCACCACCGCCATGGGGCGTGGAAAAGGTTTTGTGCAGGTTAAAGTGCATAACGTCGATCCCCATATCCCCCGGACGGGCGATGCCCATCAGGGCGTTGAGGTTGGCGCCGTCGCAATAAACCAGACCGCCCCTGTTGTGGACCAGCTTGCAGATCGACTCAATATTCGTTTCGAACAGGCCAAGGGTGTTCGGGTTGGTCACCATCAGCGCGGCGACATCATCATCCATGTGCGCCTCGACTTCTTCGAGGGTGAGGATCCCTTCCGAAGCAATCGGCACGACATCGTAGCCGGCCAGGGTAGCAGTGGCCGGGTTGGTGCCATGGGCCGTATCGGGAATCAACACCTTCGAACGCGTGCTGTTACGCGCTTCATGCCAGGCTCGGATGACCAGCATCCCGGCGAGTTCACCATGGGCACCTGCAGCCGGCTGCAGGGTGACCCGGGCAAAACCGGAGACTTCAGCCAGCGAGGACTGCAGGTTATCCATCAGCTCCAGGATACCCTGGGCCAGATGCGGCGGGGTCGCCGGATGGAGATCGGCGAGGCCCGGCAGACGGGCCGCGATCTCGTTCACCTTGGGGTTGTACTTCATGGTACAGCTACCGAGAGGGTAAAACCCGGAATCGACACCGTAGTTCCAGGTTGACAGCCGCGTAAAATGCCGGACGACATCGACTTCGGACAATTCCGGAAAGCCCGCGATTTCGTCGCGACAGAGTTCGGCTGGCAGGGTCGCTTCGGGCACATCAAGCTTCGGCAAGCTGTAGCCTTTGCGCCCCGGATCGGAATGTTCAAAGAGCAATTTTTCGTTCAGGACAAGTCCGCTGGTACCAAGGGTCGTCATGCTGCACCTCCCTGCAGTGCAGCAACCAGCGCATCAATCTCGCTGCGCTGGTTCTGCTCGGTTACGCAAACCAGGAAACAGTCCGCCAGCTCCGGGTAGTCATCACCTAGGGCAATGCCGCCGAGGATGCCGCTCTTTTCCAAACGGCTAAGCACGTCTGCAACCGGTTCAACGGAGCGGACGACAAATTCGTTGAATGACGGGCCGTCAAATACCAGGCTGAAGCCCTTGACGCCGGCCAGCTGCTGACGGGCATACGCAGCCTTGGCCAGGTTCTGTCCGGCCATCTCGCGAAGGCCCTGTTTGCCGAGCAGGCTCATGAAGATTGTCGTCACCAGGGCGCACAAGCCCTGATTTGAACAGATATTCGAGGTCGCCTTTTCGCGCCGGATATGCTGCTCGCGCGTCGACAGGGTCAACACGAAACCGCGCTGGCCGTCAAGGTCGGTCGTCTCACCGACCAGGCGGCCGGGCATGGCTCGCAAATCCTTCTGACGCACGGTAAAGAAACCTACATAGGGGCCGCCGAAAGCGAGTGGCAGACCGAAGCTCTGACCGTCGCCGGCAACAATATCGGCACCGAGTTCGCCGGGCGGCTTAAGCAGGCCGAGAGCGACCGGCTCTGCGACCGCCACCACCATGCGGGCGCCCGCTTCGTGGGTCCGCTCAGACAACACGGCAAGATCTTCGACCACGCCGAAATAGTTCGGGTAACCGGCAACCACCGCTGCCGTTGTGTCATCGAGCTTGGCAGCCAGATCCTTGAGATCGGTCCGACCATCATCGGCAACAGCAACGTCAACCAGCTCCAACCCAAGATACAGGCAGTAGGTCGCCACGGTTGCCCGGTAGCGCGGGTTGAGTGCCCGCGACAAAAGCACCCGCTTGCGACGGGTCAGCCGTACCGCCATCAGGACCGCTTCGGCACAGGCCGAAGCCCCATCGTACATCGAGGCGTTGGCGACATCCATGCCGGTCAGTTGGCAGATCATGGTCTGGAATTCAAAGATCGCCTGCAAGGTCCCCTGGCTGATTTCCGGCTGGTAAGGTGTATACGCGGTATAAAATTCACTGCGCGACACCAGCAGGTCAACCGCGGCGGGACTGAAGTGGTGGTAGGCGCCGCCGCCGAGGAAACTCATGTGGGTCGACGGCGTTGCATTCTTTACCGCCAGTTTTTTCAGTTCGCGCAGCAGTTCGGTCTCACTGAGCGGTTCCGGCAGATCAAGAGGGCGCTTGAGACGAACCGAACCGGGCACCTCGACAAACAGGTCTTCGAGGCTTTTGACTCCGACCCGTTCCAGCATCTCGCTCACGTCTGCGGCAGTATGCGGGATATAACGCATCGGTTCAGCTCTCCTCGGCAATCAGGGCCTGGTACGCTTCTGCGTCCATCAGCTCGTCAGCATCTTTTGCTTCGGCCATGCGAATCTTGACCATCCAGCCATCCTCGTAGGGAGAAGTATTGATGATCTCGGGGGCATCGATCAGGTCATCATTGATCTCTTCAATCGTACCGGTGAGCGGCGCGTAGACATCGGAAACTGCCTTGACCGACTCGACAACGCCAAAGGCCTTGCCGGCCTCGACACTGGTACCGACTTCAGGAAGCTCGACAAAAACCACATCACCCAGGGCATCCTGGGCAAAATCGGTAATGCCGATCACAGCCAGGTCTTCCTCGACCATGACCCACTCGTGCTCTTCTGTGTACTTCAACTCTTCCGGAAATTCCATGGCTTCCTCCTTGCTGTCTGTAAACCCCGGGCAGCCAGGGTTGATGATGAACGTTGTTGTTTCGTATAGTGACGGTTACTCGACGAAGGGCGGGCGGGCCACCTTCGCTTTCATCCGACGATTGCGCACGACGATCTCCAGCTCAGTATCGGACTTGGCCGCCTCCGGCGCTACCAGCGCCAGGGCAATGCCGACCTTAAGGCTCGGCGACATGGTCCCGCTGGTCACGATACCGACCTGGTTGTCGCCCAGAAAAACCGGGTACTCTTCACGCGGGATGCCGCGTTCCAGCATGATCAGGCCGACCCGCCGACGCGACACCCCGTCAGCCTTTTGGGCAACCAGAGCAGCTTTGCCGACAAAGTCGTTCTTGTCAAGCTTGGTGATCCATGCCAGTCCGGCTTCGAGAGGGGAGATCTCACGGGAGAGTTCGTGGCCATACAGGGCATAGCCTTTTTCCAGGCGCAGGGTGTCGCGTGCACCCAGGCCAATCGGCTGAAGCCCGAGCGGGCGACCAGCGGCCATCAATTCCTGCCAGATATCCACAGCAGCAGCTGACGGGAGATAGAGCTCAAAGCCATCTTCACCGGTATAGCCGGTCCGCGACACAATCATCTCCAGCCCGTCAACTTCACCCACACAGAAATGATAGTAAGTCAACTCAGCCAACGGCAGGTCTGTCAGGCAGGCAAGGATCTTTTCCGACTCCGGCCCCTGCAGGGCGATCTGGGCGAATTCCTCGCTGCGATTGACGAGAGTGACATCCGACAGCGACGAATCGGCAAGCACCTGCTGCATCCAGGCAAAATCCTTGTCGATATTGGCAGCGTTTACGCAGAACATGAAGCGGGTGTCGCTGAAGCGGTAGAGGGTCACGTCGTCAACAATACCGCCCTCCGGATAGCAGAACGCTGAATACTGGACCTGACCGTCGACCAGTTTTGCCGCATCATTCACGGTCAGCAACTGGATGTATGCCAGGGCGTTGGTCCCGGTGACCTCAACTTCACCCATGTGAGAGACATCGAAAAGGCCGGCCGCCTGGCGAACGGCAAGGTGTTCTTCGATCACGCCGGCATACTGCACCGGCATGTCCCAACCGCCGAAATCGACCATCCGCGCACCGAGGTCACGATGAATCTGGTTCAAGGGGGTCTTTTGCATGGGCTATCTCCTTCCCAACTCTACACAGTTGTCCATTCAGCCACCATGACACCAGGACACAAATGGATCAATTATCTGCAGCACTGGACCTTCAGGGACTTCACGCCAGTATCGCAGGGATCTTGTCCTCGTGTCCGAGGGTCATCAGGTGTACGCCCTGACAAACTTCCCTTGCCCAGGCAACCGTCTCGCGGGCAATGGCGATGCCCTGCGTCATCGGGTCCGGGGCTTTGTCGAGGCGCTCGACCAGATCGCCGGGGACTTTCACCCCGGGGATATTGTCATTCAGGAAGCGAGCCATTTTGCCGCTTCGGACCAGCAGTACTCCGGCAATCACCGGCACACCCAGTGGCCGCATAGCGTCCACGAAACGTTCCATGACACAGCGGTCAAAGACGGCCTGAGTCTGGAAAAACCGGGCACCGCTTTCGACTTTTTTCGTCACCTTCTGGAACATCAGCTCAAATGGCTCCGCCAACGGGTTGGCTGCGGCACCTGGGAAAAACCTCGGCACGCCGTTGAGCGGTTTGCCAACCATGTCGACACCGGCCATCAGCCCGGTGGCCATATCGAGCAACTGTACCGAATCAAGATCGAAGACCGGTCTGGCGTCCGGCTGGTCACCGAACTTGCTGTGATCACCGGAGAGCAACAGCAGGTTCTCGATACCGAACGACGCTGCCCCGAGCAAATCGGATTGCAGGGCCATACGATTGCGATCACGGCAGGTCAGCTGCAGGATCGTCTCCGTACCGGACTGCTGCAGGCGTGCCGCCAGTGCCAGCGACGACAGGCGCATGTTGGCGCCCTGGTTATCCGTGACATTAACCGCAGTCACGCCGACGAACTTTCTGGCTTCATCAAACGCCGGAGCCAGGTTGGTCCCTTTCGGCGGGGCAATTTCGGCTGTCACGACGAACTGGCCGTCAGCCAGCTGTTTAGACAATAGCGACATAAACAATAGCGCCGGTATGGTTAACGTCCGCCGTTTTTCAGGCGATAGCGACCAGGCTTGCGGCGACGACTCCAGTTCTTCGGCGGCACCCGGCGGGCAAACACTCCTTGCCGCTGCTGTTTCTGCAGGCGCTCGTAGATCAGCCTCCAGGCACAATCGATCTCCGGGTCGACTTCGCAGTGGCCGTCCTCCATGCCGCCGCAGGGGCCGTTAAGCAAGCCCTTGGCGCAGGTTGTTACCGGGCAGATCCCAGCGGTTTCATTGAGAATACAATCGCCGCAGAGAGAACACATCTCCTCGTAATGGCCGAAACGGCGCACGTTGCCGAGGAACATCGAGTTCAGTCCGCCGACAACCTGTTTTTCAACATTGGAAGAGATTGATTGCACGCCTGATCCGCAGGCAAGGACAACCAGCGCATCGGCTTCATGAAGGGCATTCTTGTGGTGGCGCAGGTCGCGCGCCGCGCGCATGATGTGACAGGCCTCATCGATGATGACACTGCCGGTCACATCCTTGCCCTGATCCAGAAGCCATTCCTGCAGTTTGAAAACCTCTTCTTCGCCGCCAGCCTTACACGTGGTCGCACAGGCGGCACAACCGACCAGAAAAAGCCTGTTGAACTCAGACAGGGTCTTTTGCAGGTCTTCGAGAGGTTTCAGTTCGCTGATAATCATTTTTCAAGCCAGTGACTGGTTGCTGGGGGCTGGCAGCTGGAGTGGCAAACCCTCAATTTGAAGGCAAAACGGCCCGGAGCGTTAAACGCATCGGGCCGTGAGTGTCTACTGTTGAGCTGCACGGCGCTTGGCGCCTTCGACCGTGTTATAGAGCAGCATGGTGATCGTCATCGGGCCGACGCCACCGGGAACCGGGGTGATGGCGCTGGCGCGCGCTTTCGCTGATTCGAACTCGACATCGCCGACCAGCTTCTTCTCGCCGACCCGATTGACCCCGACATCAATCACCACGGCGCCTTCCTTGATCCAGTCTCCCTTGATCATCTCGGGACGACCGACAGCGGCAATCACGACATCAGCCTGACCGACCTTGGCCGGCAGGTCTCTGGTGCGGGAATGGCAGAGCGTGACCGTGGCATGCTGGGCGAGACACATCAGGGCAACCGGCTTGCCAACGATATTGGAACGACCGACCACCACAACCTCCTTGCCGGTCAGGTCAACGCCGGTATGCTCGAGCATCTTCATGACCCCGTAGGGAGTACACGGCTGGTACAGCGGGTTGCCGGTCGCCAGACGGCCGACATTGTAAGGATGGAAGCCGTCGGCATCCTTGGCCGGCGAAATCGCCTCCAGGATTTTGCTCTCATCAACATGATCGGGAAGCGGCAACTGCACCAGGATGCCATCGATACGGGAGTCCTGGTTCAATGCATCGATCAGCGCCAGCAATTGCGCTTCGGTCGTCTCAGCAGGCAACTTGTGCTCATCGGAAAAGATCCCGGCTTTCTCGCAGGCCTTCTCCTTCATCGTCACATAAACCCTGCTCGCCGGGTCATCACCGACCAGCACAACTGCCAGGCCGGGGGTCACTCCCTGCTCTTTCAGTGCGACCACATCGGCAGCAATTTCTTCACGGATATCAGCAGCAATCGCCTTGCCATCAATAATCTTGTCCACGTGCAGAACCTCCTAAGGAAATAGACTAAGACTATACGCAACGACGGAGGGCTTGTAAAGATGTGAAGGAGTCGGTTTCGGAGAAAAACGACCTTCCATGAACCGTGCCATTATTCTCGCCACGCACCACGCGTTACGCAGTGCAATTTTACTCTCTTTCCTTGCGTTTCTGCGTCTGAGCCCGTTTGCACATCTTGCCGAAGTTTTTGTCCCTGCGACGCTTTTCGACCAGGGTCTCTTCGGTCCGCTCTCGCTCGACGCGCAACTTGAGATAGTTCTCCAGCCGTCGCGGATCAAGTTCACCACGTTCGGCGGCCTGCGCGACGGCACAGTCTTTCTCCCCCTGGTGACGGCAATCACTGAATCGACAGTCTCGCGCTACAGCTTCGATTTCCTCGAAAAGCGTGGCGACACCTTCTTCACAGTCACTCAGTTGCAATTCACGCATGCCGGGGCTGTCGAGCAACATCCCGCCGTCGGGCAGCAGGTGCAGAGAGCGCCCGGTGGTCGTATGACGCCCTTTGGAGTCGCCATCACGTACCTCGCCTGTCTCCTGCACGGACCGGGCACTCAGGGTATTGACCAGGGTCGACTTGCCGACCCCGCTTGAGCCAACCAGGGCCACGGTCCGGCCTGCTTTACACCAGGGGCCGAGAATGACCGCAGCGTCAACGTCTTTGGAATTCACAGCAACGACGGCCAGGTCGGCATGTAGAGTCCGAGCCTGGTCCGCAAACTTATCGATACTGTCAATCAGGTCCGCCTTGGTGAGCACAACCACCGGCTCGACCCGGGCATCCAGGGCAAGGGCAAGATAGCGTTCGAGGCGGGAGAGGTTGAACTCCTGGTTGCAGGACGTGACAATAAAGAGGGTATCGACGTTGGCCGCCATCAACTGCACCCGGGCATCGCGTCCCGAGGCCATGCGCTTGAAAAGACTGGTACGTTCCAGAACACGCAAGGGCTGTCCCTGACTGTCAACCAGGACCCAGTCGCCGACGGTGGGAAGGCTTTCGGCCGGATAATTCAGCCAGGCGACCGGCATGGCAAACTGCCTGCGGCCAGATTCGCCAACCCCGTCTACCAGGTGCCGATTCAGGGCAAACACCCGTACAGGAACAGTCTCCTGCCACTCCTCGATGCTGAGTTGCTGCCGGAAGAAATGGTTCCAGCCGAGTTGCAAAAGGGAGGGATACTCCTCAGACATTGACTTTTCCCCGTTGAATCAAAAAGGCTCCTTGGCTTGTCGACAATGCATGATTCTATCCCATGCAGCGAAATTCAGGCAAGACATCAACGGGGCGACAGAATGCAAAGAGCTTGCTTCGACCTGTCTCGCAAAAGCCCGGACAAATAAAAAATGCCCCGATTCCTGGAGGGGAAGGTCGGGGCTAAGAACTCTGTACATCCGAGATGGACGCGTAACAGAGTGTCATAACTTTTTGTGAAATAGAGAATAACTGCTAAATCAACTGGAGTCAACAGATAAGAAAGCAAGCAGGAAACCGCGGTCCCAATCCGGGAGGAGCCATCAGATGATTTTCTTCGGCAAGGTGACTTTTACGCATGTCCCCTTGCCTAAATTACTATCAATAGTGATCGAACCATGATGTGCATCAACAATCTCCTTGACAATGTTCAGCCCCAGGCCCAAGCCGCCGACAGCAGTATTCGAAGAATCTACCCGATAGAACTTGTCAAACACTCTTTCGATTTGATCCGGAGACATTCCTATGCCGTCATCCGAGACAGAAATTTCGTAACAGTCGGCGTGATCAGCCCCGGCAAGGGCTATCGTTCCTCCCTGACCGGTATATTTCAAGGAGTTACTCAGCAGATTTTCCATCACCTGCATAATGCGTTGACCGTCACACACCAGCTGAGGTTCTTCTCCCTCTGGTAATTGACAAATAATGTCCCGCTTGGAGGCCTTAACTTTGATTTCTTCAAAAACTTTCTTTAACAAAAGATTCGGGTTGACCGTTTCGAACTTGATACCAAACTTCGACCCTGCCTCAATCCGGTTTATATCCAGAAGATCGTCAACTATCTGGTTAAGAACCAGGCCTTTCTCCTTGATCATATCTAGGGCTTCCTGACGCTTTTGACTTGAAAATTTTCCCGAAATTTCGGGATCTGTCAAAATTTCGGAATAACCGATCAGGACGCTCAGCGGTGTTCTAAGTTCATGGGCAGCAGTTGAGATGAATTCTTTTCTCATCTTATCGATTTCAACCAAAGCCTTCTCGGCCTCTTTGACCGTGGAGATATCCCTTATCCCGATCAGGACACAGGCCTCTCCTGCAATTTTTACCGTCTGGGCAGAAAGAAGCACATCCCGAACCGACCGGCCCCGCAAAAGGAGTTCCGTCTCGAAGTTGTCAATTTTCTCGACCTGATTCAGTTGGCGATAAAAAGCATCCCTCCCTTCCAGGCTGTTCCAGAAGCTGAGTTCAGATAATTTTTTACCGATCAAACCACTCGGGTCATCACCGGTCAGCGTTTCGAAAGCCGAGTTGACATCAAGGATGGTTGCATTGTCGAGCCTGGCAAGAATAATCGGGTCCGGATTCGACTTGAAAACCTGCCGGAAACGCTCCTCACTTTCGTGCAGAGACTGTTCGTTTTGCTCTGCTTTCTGCAACGACGGGATCATCCTGTAAAACCCGACCAGGACCAACAGGTAGCCGAGAAGATAGCCCGGTATTTTCTCCAGGAAGGCTTCATATGGTGTATCGCCTATCAGGACAAAAGCTTCAAGTCCCGGGATCTCATCGGTAATGTCGAGTAAAGTTGCCACCGTGATCAGGCTGAAACCGACAAGAATGCATTTCCAGCCGGGGTGTCTTGAAAGAGAGGTGTAATTGCCCCGCATGAAGAGTATCACCAGTAAGGCGACGAGCACAGCAGCTCTTATGCACTCAAGCAAAAGATCATTGATACTCATGAAATCCATGAGACATACCTTCCGGAAGGTCACGGGTTCGCCCCGAGAGGGGTTGTTGCGCGGCGTGTCTTGTGATGTCTCTTTGGCTCGCGTAGCGCTGCTTAATAAAAACAAATGAATTTTATCATACCCACGGCTTTGAGCTAAGCAAAAATAACGGCAGGGAAGACAACATTTCCGGTCTTATTCGTTTTGCTGTTGAAAAGAGCAGGAAACCGTTTTGTACATCACTGTTGAGATCTCATTTTCGAGTCTAACCACGAATATCAGGGCCAGGATGAATCTCTCATGCCAGTCAATCTGTGCCTCCCGGAACAATGCAGGAGAATCATTCAGACGGATGGTCTCCCGATGAACTTCTGTCGCCATCAAGATAATAATTACCCGATTGTTGTAATAAATTAGATTCGGTTGACAGTTTCACAGTCGTTGTTAGCATGGGTTAATGTAACAGCAAGTCCCCGATAAAGCCAAACTTCTCGTGAGAGAGGTGCGGAAAGCGGCGGATCTTTACTCCACAAAAACAAGACGAAGATGGCCGAGCTGCCGAAGGAGAAATCCATCGGCTTAGCTCGGCCATTTTTATTAGGGATTTTCAAAGACCAGGAGGTACACCATGAGAGGCATTAAACCTATGGTTATATTTCTCGTTGTTGGATGTTTCTTGACCACCATCAGCGCCCCTTCGGCCTTGGCGACGGACTGGTATTCGAGCGATTTTGGAGGAGATTGGGATAACTCTTTTACTTGGAAAGACTCGGCCGGGAACCCTCCACCAGGTGGCCAACCGGGCGAAGGTGACTCGGCCTTTCTCGTGGTGCCATACACGTTCAGTGACTACCCAAATTATTATCAGCCGGTCAGCGTATTCTACCGGAGCGACACCAACCCACTCCTAAACCAGGTCGTCATTGAGAGTGGGAACGAACTGTGGCAATGGCAGTATGAATATAATGGTGGTACGCCAACCGTTGAGCAGTTGAACCTGCGTTCCAATGTCGAGACAATCGGCGGTTCCGGCTTAACATTTGATCCACCTCCCCCCGAGTTCGGCGGCCCACCCCCCGTAATATTTCCAATCGGCACCCATATGCAGAATGCAGGGACCAACTCCACGGGCGGCTTGTACGTGGGTGGTACGGAAGGCAGTTACGGCCGATACTATCTCGATAATGCATCAGACAGCACTTATGGCACGCTCTCGGTTGATAGTTTGGAAATCATCGGCAGTGCCGGAGAAGGGTTGTTCGAGCAGCATGGTGGTGTCCATGAAGTTGGCACAGCACTAATAATGGGGATGAGTGGGACTGGCGCCGGGACCTACCAGATGACCGATGGCACCTTGGATGCTGCGGTAGAAATCGTCGGCTCGTCGGGTTATGGCGAGTTCAACCAGAGTGGTGGAGAAAACACGACTAACCAGCTCGTCGTCGGGCAGAACCCAGGTGGTGAAGGTATTTATAACTTATCTGGTACCGGTATTCTCAACGTTGGTACGGGGATTATTGGCAACGAAGGTGAAGGGACCTTCAACCAGAGCGAAGGAGAAAACACGGTTAACAATCTAGTTGTTGGGCAAAACAGAATTGGTGTAGGTGTTTATAACTTATCTGGTACCGGTATTCTCAACGTTAGTGCTGAAATCGTTGGGGATGAAGGCAAAGGAACCTTCAACCAGAACAGCGGGACGCACAACGCGGGCGCCCTGACCGTTGCGGCCAATAACTCGGCTGACGGATCAAGCTTCGCATTGAACGGCGGCAGCCTCGCCGTTCTGAACGAAGCCACGGTCGGTGGAGCCGGGAACGCCACGTTCAACCAGGCAGCGGGCACCAGCTTTACTACAGACTCTCTGTCCATTGCCAAGCACGGCACATCGACAAGCACCTACAACATGGACGGGGGGACTCTGGATATTAACCAGGGCTTCACTATCGGTGGTTTCGGTGAAGCTCATTTCTACAACCGCGGTGGCGAAATCACGGTTGGGCCAGATGAGCGCACTACCGGAGTGCTGCGAGTTGGCGAAGATAGCAGTTATGAGATGAGCACCGGATTTATGACAGTCAATGGCAGTGAATATATTGAGGGCGTTTTCCGTCATATGGGCGCTTCGAATACCGTCTCCACTGATCTATTCTACGGACAACAAGAATGGAACACTCTGTATGTTGGGACTTCGTCGAGTGATGCCGTCTATGACCTTTCCTTTGGCAATGTAAGTTCACCGAACATCAAGATCGGCTCGGGTGGCTTAGGAGACTTTGGCTTCCGGCAAAATGGAGGTAACGTCTCAACAACAAATCTTGACATTGGATATTTACCTTGGTCCGTCAGTAACGGAATTTATCAGCTTAATGCGGGTGAATTATATGTCGGTAGCGACATTTTAACCGGCAAACTACGCATAGGCCTGAGTGCGCAGGATGATCGCGGCAATAGAACTTTCGCTAATGGGTCATTGAATCTTGAGGGAGGGACTCTAAATGTAAAAGGAGGTATGGTCGTCGGCGCACGCGGGGAAGGGTTTTTGAATATAGCGGCTGGAGATCACGATGTAGAGGGCTACCTTAATGTCGGCACCCTTGAATCGGATAAGTACGCCTCAGTCAATCAAACGGGCGGCTCTTTTGATGTGCAGGGAAGTGTTAAAGTGGGCATTGACGGTTTTGGTGTTATTAATCATATGAGCGGTATAAATTCATATGTCGGTGAGCTGCAGGTCGAGAATTTCGTCACTGAAGTTGCAGGGTATGTCCTGGGAACAGACGACAGTCCGGACCCTCTGCCACATCCGAAATTGACCGTCACCGGTGTCGAAAAGATCGGCCTGACTAAATTCGGGCAATTTGAACATATTCACGGCGATCATACGGTCAACGGCGATTTGATCCTGGGTGATCAGGCAACAGGCGAAGGTTTGTACTCTCAGCTGGGTGGCCGCCTTTATGTCAACGGTAATGAAACCATCGGCAATGAAGGAACCGGTAATTTTAAACATGATCTTGGTCTTCACATGGTGAGCGGCGACTTGATCCTTGGTCAACAAGCGGGGGCAAATGGGACCTATGAGTTAGCTTCCACAGTCTCTAACAACCTGAATGTATACGGTGACGAAATCATCGGCGATCAAGGGCATGGTGAATTTACAGTCCTTGGGCACCGGGCTGATCACATTATTCATGGAAATCTGCACCTCGCGAAAGGCGATGACAGTTCGGGGATTTACAACCAGTATGGTGGAAACAGGCTTGAAGCCAATGAAATACATCTTGCGGACGGTGACAACTCGAATGCAACCCTTACTGTCTACGCTGGAGACATTGAAACCAATCGTTTCGTCGCTGCCGCCGGTGAAGACTCCAATGCGACAATAAATTTTAGAGGCAGATCATTAACCGTGGATGGCAACGAAGTTCTTGGTGGAATTGATAGTACAGGAGAATTTAAGCATTGGGACGGATTACATCAAGTCAATGGCGATCTGTATATTGCGCAATCCAGTTATTCCGAGTTCCGGTACTTTCTGGAAGAACCCTATAGCACCTCTTATGGTGCGGAACTCCGGGTAAACGGCGACGTTTACGTTTCGGATTGGGGTGACGCAGAGCGTATTTACGATATGTGGGGGCAAGGGAATATCCGTCAGACCTACAGCGATTCGACCGTTAACATCGGCGGCAAGCTCTATGTCGGCCAGACAGACTCTCGAAACTTTTACGGATATCGATTGAAAGACGGGACTCTGATCAACCGTGGCGTGGAATTAGTGGGAACCGTAGGAACTTTAGGAGCTTGGTATCGCACAGCAACTTTTTATCAAGATGGTGGCACACATTACATTGATGGAAGTTTGAATATCAACGCCGGGGGAAAGTTGTGTGCTAATCAAGTTTCTGGCTGCTATTATGGAAACGGTGGTCAATATTACCTTTACGGCGGCACACTGTTTGCTGAAGATATAAATATTTACAGTGGAGATGGTGAAAGATTTCGCGATGCGGAACTCCACATCAGGGCACCGGGCGAAAAAGTGATAACAACCCTCAACATCAGTGACCTCACCCTGCATAATGGCGGCAAGACTTTTATTGACGGGCCCGGCACGAACATCATCAATGGCCGGGTGGACAATACCGGGTTAATGACCACCACCGGCACCAACGTCGTCTTCAACGGCACGTTCATCAACTCCGGCCAGTTCGGCAGCCAGGACTCCAAGCTCCAGTTCGACCAGCTCGTTGTCGAGCCCACCGGCTACATGACGGGCAACGGCGGGGACATATTCTCGGTCAGCGGCGACTTCATGAACGGCAGCCAGACAAACAACCTGTGGGACACCGGTGACGTCACGCTGGTCTTCAACGGCGTCGACACCCAGAACTTCTATCTGGCCGGCATCGACCTGGGCGCAACCGCCGCGGGCTACGAGAACAATTTTGCCTGGGGCGAGCTGCTGCTGGGCTCGGGGGTCAGCCTGAACCTGCTGGACGGCAACGACGTTGCAGGGGCGGCGCTGTATATCGGTCAGTTGGGGTTCGAAGACCCGATCGTCGATTTATACGACCTGATCTTCGGCAGCTTCATCAGCGATTTCAACGTCTACTACAATTCCTCGCTGGCGGGCAACAGCTTCCTGGGCGGCATGAGTTACGCCCTGGGCGGCAGCGGCTTCCTGTTACCAACATTCTTCGACACGCCGCCCACGGAACCGATCCCCGAACCCTCGACCTTCGTCCTCCTTGGTTGTGGGCTGGTGGGGCTGGTTTTCATGGCTCGGCGCAGCAAGAAAAAAAACTCGGCCTGAACTTCAACAAATAGCAGCCCTTGGGAAACCGGGGGCCGTTCTGGTTATTTGATAAAGTTCAACGAGACTTCATGATAGAGAGGGCAACAGATGGTTCATCTGTTGTCCTTTGCCATTGTTCTCTGGAATTCAAAATCAAAACCGGAACCCGGGGGTCGCGCCCCCCGACGGCGCCATACTCTTTTGCTGGCCCAAAAGAGTATGCAGAAAAGGGCCTGCGCTGCGCTGGGCATGTCTAGCTCGCAATGGCGGCAACCTCAATTCAAGATGTTCTAACTGATCAATAGCCTACGCTTCCCCCGCAGAAGCCGAGGCTCTTGTGAGCCTCTCCTTCTGTGGATAATTGCAAGTACAGTTTTGTTTTTTTAGCTTTTCCCTTATAAATCACGCAGCAAGGTCAGGCCCTTTGACACAGGGCCGGGTCCCCATCACAGTAGATTCTTGACGTCACAGAAACCTGGCAAAGGAGATGCCCTCCGCAAGGAGACAGGCGTTTTTTGCTTACTTTTTGTCGCCGCTTGGACAAAAAGTAAGGCGTCTGGCGGGACGCGACCCGCCGGTTTTGATTTACAAAAAAATCAGTGTAACTGCCAATCATCTGCTTCCATGAGTTACACAGACACTCCATGTGCCGAGCCAAAAGAATCAACCCCCGCAGGCGATGCGGGGGTTGTCAAAAGCAGAACGGCGCCCGGGAACCGGGAGCCGTTCTTGTTTGCCTTGACTTGCAGGGGTGTCAAACAGTCCCTAACTGATCATCTTTGGGAAAGTAACGCCGCTGCAGCCAGAAGGAAACATTCACCAGGGCAATCAGGGCAGGCACTTCGACCAGCGGACCGATCACCGCCGTGAATGCGACCCCTGACTCGATACCAAACACGGCGACCGCGACGGCGATCGCCAACTCAAAGTTATTGCCGGAAGCGGTAAAGGCTACGGTCGCCGTCTTGCTGTAATCGGCGCCGGCCTTGACCCCCATCATGAAACTGACCAGGAACATGATGACGAAGTAGATCAGCAGGGGGATGGCAATCCGCACGACGTCGAGCGGGATGGTGACGATCAGTTCGCCCTTGAGGCTGAACATGACGACGATGGTGAACAGCAGGGCAATCAGGGTGATCGGGCTGATCTTCGGGATGAAGACCTCTTCGTACCAGTCCCTGCCCTTGAGCGGGATCAGGGTGTAGCGGGTCGCGATGCCGGCGATGAACGGGATGCCGAGGTAGATGAAGACACTCTCGGCGATCTGGCCGATGGTCACCTCGACCACAGCGCCTTCGAGGCCGAGCAGCGGCGGCAGCAC
>Ga0070729_10004032_pt1 | contig 16348 bp, 28 predicted proteins | sample tdDd472_FD_66725 | JGI IMG/M metagenome (GOLD analysis project Ga0070729, IMG submission 66725) | Marine sediment microbial communities from the Atlantic coast under amendment with organic carbon and nitrate - tdDd47.2 | ecosystem: Environmental > Aquatic > Marine > Coastal > Sediment | place... | reverse complement strand
TCAGCTTCCCGAAGGCACCGAGATGGTGATGCCGGGGGACAATTGCGAGATGGAAGTGGAACTGATCGTGCCGATCGCGATGGAAGAGCATCTGCGCTTCGCCATCCGCGAAGGCGGCCGTACGGTTGGCGCGGGCGTCGTCGCGTCGATCATCGAGTAAGCAGGGACTGGAACGGAGCGCGGCCGGCGAAACGGTCGGCGCTCCGCTCACTTGAAGGGTAACAAGATGAACGGTCAGAACATACGCATTCGCTTGAAAGCGTTCGACCACAGGATCCTCGACGCGTCGACCCGCGAGATCGTCTCGACGGCGAAGCGGACGGGTGCGCAGGTGCGGGGACCGGTTCCGTTGCCGACGCGGATCGAGAAGTTCACCGTCAACCGTTCGCCGCATATCGACAAGAAGAGCCGCGAACAGTTCGAAATCCGGACCCACAAGCGGCTCCTCGACATCATCGATCCGACCCCGCAGACGGTCGACGCGCTGATGAAGCTCGACCTCGCCGCCGGCGTCGACGTCGAGATCAAACTCTAGGCCCGTGCAAGACTGGATAAGAGCCATGCGTTCAGGATTAATCGCACAGAAAGTCGGCATGACCCGGATCTACCAGGATACCGGGGAGCACGTGCCGGTCACCGTTCTCAAGCTCGAGAACTGCCAGGTCGTTGCCCAGCGCACGCCGGAAAAGAACGGCTATTCCGCGCTGCAGCTCGGCGTCGGCAAGGCCAAGGTCAAGAACACCACGCGGGCCATGCGCGGCCATTTCGCCGTCGCCAAGGTCGAGCCCAAGCGCAAGCTCGCCGAGTTCCGGGTCGACCCCGACAACATGATCGAGATCGGCGCCGAGATGTCGGCCGACCATTTCGTGCCCGGCCAGTATGTGGACGTCACCGGCACCTCGATCGGCAAGGGTTTCGCCGGCGCCATGAAGCGGCACAATTTCGGCGGCATGCGCGCCTCGCACGGCGTGTCTATCTCGCACCGCGCGCACGGCTCGACCGGCCAGTGCCAGGATCCCGGCAAGGTGTTCAAGGGCAAGAAGATGGCCGGCCAGATGGGCAACGAGCGGGTCACCACGCAGAACCTGCAGGTGGTCAAGGTCGATGCAGACCGCGGCCTGATCCTGGTCAGGGGCGCGGTTCCCGGCTCCGCCGGCGGCTGGATCCTGATCCGCGACGCGATCAAGAAGGCGCTGCCGGAAGGCGTGCCGGTCCCCGGCGCGTTCAAGCTGCCGGAAAGCGACGAGGCGGCGCCCGCCGCGGCCCAGGCCGAAGAGGCCCCTGCGGAAGAAGCTGTTGCCGAGGAAGCACCGGCGGAAGCGCCGGCCGCCGAGGACGCGGCGTCCGATGACGCCAACAAGGAGACCGAGTGATGAAGGTCGAACTGAAAACCCTCGACGGCAAGTCGGCCGGCGAGATCGATCTTTCCGACGGAATTTTCGGTCTCGAGCCGCGCGCCGACCTGATGCACCGGGTGGTGCGCTGGCAGCTCGCCAACCGGCGGGCCGGCACCCACAAGGCCAAGAACCGCTCCGAGATCACCGGGACCGGCAAGAAGTTCGGTCGCCAGAAAGGCGGCGGCGGCGCTCGTCACGGCAACCGCAAGTCCAACATCTTCCGCGGCGGCGGCAAGTCGTTCGGACCGGTGGTGCGCACCCATGACCAGGCTTTGCCGAAGAAGGTCCGGGCGCTCGGCCTGCGCCACGCGCTGTCGGCCAAGGCGCAGTCGGCCAACCTGATCGTGCTCGACGAGGCGAAGGCTACGGAAGCCAAGACCAAGGCGCTCGCCGCCAGCTTCGGCGGTCTCGGCCTCGCCAACGCATTGATCGTCGACGGGGCGGAGGTCGACGCGAATTTCGGCCGCGCGGCGCGCAACATTCCGAATATCGACGTGCTGCCGATCCAGGGCATCAACGTCTACGACATTCTCAGGCGCGACACGCTGGTCCTGACCAAGGCGGCGATCGAAGCGCTGGAGGAGCGGTTCAAATGAGCAGTCTGAAGAATTACGACGTCATCCTCAGCCCGGCGATCACCGAAAAGGCGACGATGGCTTCCGAGCACGGCCAGGTGGTCTTCAACGTCGCCCGCTGGGCGAGCAAGCCGGAGATCAAGAAGGCCGTGGAAGAGCTGTTCCGGGTCAAGGTGAAAAGCGTCAACACGCTCAACCGCAAGGGCAAGATCAAGCGCTTCCGCGGGTTTCTGGGCAAGCAGAGCGACGTCAAGAAGGCGGTCGTGACCCTGGAAGAGGGCCACACCATCGACGTGACCACGGGCTTGTAAGGCTAGGATCAGGGAAATGGCACTGAAGAAGTTCAACCCCACGACGCCCGGCCAGCGGCAACTGGTGCTGGTCGATCGTTCGGCGCTGTGGAAGGGCAAGCCGGTCAAGAAGCTGACCGAGGGCCTGAGCAAGTCCGGCGGCCGCAACAATCACGGCCGGCTGACCTCGCCGAACCGCGGCGGCGGTCACAAGCGGACCTACCGGATCATCGACTTCAAGCGCAACAAGTTCGATGTATCGGCGACCGTCGAGCGGCTCGAGCACGATCCCAACCGGACCGCGTTCATCGCGCTGCTGACCTATGACGACGGCGAGCAGGCCTACATCCTGGCGCCTCAGCGTCTGGCGGTGGGCGACAAGGTGATCGCGGGCCGCGCGGCCGATGTAAAGCCGGGCAATGCCATGTATCTGGCGAGCATCCCGGTAGGCACCATCGTCCACAATATCGAGCTGAAGCCGGGCAAGGGCGGCCAGATCGCACGTTCGGCGGGCACCTACGCCCAGATCGTCGGTCGCGACCAGGGCTACACCACGCTGCGGCTCAATTCCGGCGAGCAGCGCCGGGTGCTGGGCACCTGCATGGCGACCATCGGCGCGGTCTCCAACCCGGACAACGCCAACACCAATATGGGCAAGGCGGGCCGGTCGCGCTGGATGGGCAAGCGGCCGCATGTGCGCGGCGTCGCCATGAACCCGATCGATCACCCGCATGGCGGCGGCGAGGGCCGCACCTCGGGCGGCCGGCATCCGGTGACCCCGTGGGGCAAGCCCACCAAGGGCAAGCGGACCCGGTCCAACAAGTCGACAGACAAGTTCATCGTGCGTTCGCGTCACGCACGCAAAGGAAGATAGGAAGAGATCCAGTGGCTCGTTCTGTTTGGAAAGGTCCGTTCGTAGACGGATATCTCTTGAAAAAGGCCGACAAGGTCCGTGCCTCCGGCCGTAGCGAAGTGATCAAGACCTGGTCGCGCCGGTCCACCATCCTGCCGCAATTCGTCGGGTTGACCTTCGGCGTCTACAACGGCCGCAAGCACGTCCCGGTCCTGGTGACCGAGGACATGATCGGCCACAAGTTCGGAGAGTTCTCGCCGACGCGGACCTATTACGGACACGCCGCGGACAAGAAGGCGCGCAGGAGGTAGTCATGGGAAAGCCGAAACGCGAACGCGTTCTCGCCGATAACGAGGCCCAGTCGGTGACCCGCATGCTGCGGGTCAGCCCGCAGAAGCTGAACCTGGTCGCGGCGATGATCCGCGGCAAGAAAGTTTCCGCCGCGCTCGCCGATCTGTCGTTCTCGCGCAAGCGGATCGCCGGAGACGTTCGCAAGGCGCTCGAATCCGCGATCGCCAACGCGGAGAACAACCACGATCTCGACGTGGATTCGCTGGTGGTGGCGCAGGCTCACGTGGGCAAGGCCTTCGTGATCAAGCGCTGGCGCGCTAGGGCGCGCGGCCGTACCGGACGCATTCACAAACCGTTCTCGAACCTGACGATCGTGGTTCGCGAAGTTGAGGAGGCCGCCTGATGGGCCAGAAAGTTAACCCGACCGGCCTGCGGCTTGGCATCAACCGCACCTGGGACAGTCGCTGGTACGCCAACAAGGGCGAATACGGCCAGCTGCTGCACGAGGACATGAGCATCCGCAAGTATCTCATGGACGTGCTCAAGCAGGCGGCGGTTTCCAAGATCGTCATCGAGCGGCCGCACAAGAAGTGCCGGGTGACGATCTACTCGGCGCGGCCGGGTATCGTCATCGGCAAGAAGGGCTCGGACATCGAGAAGCTGCGCCGGAAGATCAGCCAGATGACCGGTTCGGACGTGCATCTGAACATCGTCGAGGTGCGCAAGCCGGAGCTCGACGCCAACCTGGTCGCCGCCTCCATCGCCCAGCAGCTCGAGCGCCGCGTCGCCTTCCGGCGGGCCATGAAGCGCGCCGTGCAGTCGGCGATCCGGCTGGGCGCCCAGGGCATCCGGATCAATTGCGGCGGCCGCCTCGGCGGCGCCGAGATCGCCCGCACCGAATGGTACCGCGAGGGCCGCGTGCCGCTGCATACGCTGCGCGCCGACATCGACTACGGGACCGCGACCGCGCACACCGCCTACGGCACCTGCGGCATCAAGGTCTGGATCTTCAAGGGCGAGATCATGGAACACGATCCGCTGGCTTCCGAGCGGCGGATGAACGAGGGCCAGGAAGGCGGACCCAGCGGCGGTGGCCGCGAACGCCGTCGCGAGCGCGCGGCCTGATCGCAAACCCGCCGGACAGGATTTGAGAGAGTAGAGACATGCTGCAACCAAAACGCACCAAATTCCGCAAGCAGCACAAGGGCCGGATCAAGGGCGCGGCCAAGGGCGGCACCGATCTGAACTTCGGCTCCTTCGGGCTGAAGGCGCAGGAGCCGGCGCGGGTCACCGCCCGGCAGATCGAGGCGGCCCGGCAGGCGCTGACCCGCCACATGAAGCGCGCGGGCCGGGTGTGGATCCGGATCTTCCCGGACGTGCCGGTTTCGAAGAAGCCGACCGAAGTCCGCATGGGCAAGGGCAAGGGCGCGCCGGAATTCTGGGCGGCGCGGGTCAAGCCGGGCCGGATCATGTTTGAAATCGACGGCGTGCCGGAAGCTGTGGCACGCGAGGGAATGCGGCTGGCGGCGGCGAAGCTGCCGATCAAGACGCGGTTCATCCAGCGCATCGCCGACTAGCGGCATGCCGGGATTGACGGAGTAGGGCCATGAAAGCGGACGACGTCCGGACGAAATCGGTCGACGAGCTCGGAGACGAGCTCACCGGTCTGAAGAAGGAGCAGTTCAATCTGCGCTTCCAGGCGGCGAGCGGCCAGTTGGAGAACACGGCGCGGGTGCGCCAGGTGCGGCGCGACATCGCCCGTATCAAGACGGTCATGCGCCAGAAGCGCGTGAGCGACAAAGCTTAGGGAAAAAGACGATGCCGAAACGCGTGCTCCAGGGCGTTGTTGTCAGCGACAAGAACGACAAGACGGTGACCGTGCGGGTCGAACGGCGGTTTACGCATCCGCTGTTCAAGAAAACCATCCGCCGGTCGAAGAGCTACCACGCCCATGACGAAAGCAATTCGTGCAAGGTCGGGGACCAGGTCTTCATCCAGGAAGGCCGTCCCATTTCCAAATCGAAGCGCTGGGTCGTGATCGACGAGAAGTCGAGCAACTGATCCGGCAATAGGTAACGGTACCGCGCCCGGGCGCGGTCAAGAAGAAGAGGCGGCCTGTCATGATTCAGATGCAATCCAATCTCGACGTGGCGGACAATTCGGGCGCCCGCCGGGTGCAATGCATCAAGGTTCTCGGCGGCTCGAAGCGCAAATATGCCGGGATCGGCGACGTGATCGTCGTCTCCATCAAGGAGGCGGTGCCGCGCGGACGGGTGAAGAAGGGCGACGTGATGCGCGCCGTGGTGGTTCGCACCGCCAAGGACATCCATCGCCCCGACGGAAGCGTGATCCGCTTCGACCGCAACGCGGCGGTGCTGATCAACAACCAGGCGGAGCCGGTGGGTACCCGTATATTCGGCCCGGTCCCGCGCGAACTCAGGGCGAAGAATCACATGAAGATCATTTCGCTCGCTCCGGAGGTTTTGTAATGGCTGCCAAGATTCGCAAGGGCGACCGGGTGGTCGTTCTGGCCGGCCGCGACAAGGGCATGTCCGGCGAAGTGGTCAGGGTCATGCCGACGGAGAACCGCGCCATCGTGCGCGGCGTCAACGTGGTCAAGCGCCACCAGCGCCAGACGGCGCAGGAGGAGGGCGGCATCATCCGCAAGGAAGCGCCGATCCACCTGTCCAACCTGGCGATCAGCGACCCCAAGGATGGCAAGCCGACCCGAGTCGGCTTCAAGAAGCTGGACGACGGCCGCAAGGTGCGCGTCGCCAGGCGTTCAGGAGATTTGATCGATGGCTGAGGCGGCATATCAGGCCCGGCTGAAGGGCCACTACGACGAGGTCGTCCGACCGAAGATGGTCGAGGCGTTCGGCTACAAGAACCCGATGGAAGTCCCCGCGCTCGACAAGGTCGTTCTCAACATGGGCGTCGGCGAGGCGGTGGCGGACTCCAAGAAGGTCCGCTCGGCGATGGAAGACCTCGAAAAGATCGCCGGCCAGAAGGCCGTGGTAACCAAGGCGCGCAGGTCGATCGCCACGTTCAAGCTGCGCGACGGCATGCCGATCGGCGTCAAGGTCACCCTGCGCAAGACGCGGATGATGGAATTCGTCGACCGGCTTGTGAACATCGCGCTCCCCCGGGTTCGCGACTTTCGCGGCCTGAACGCGAAGAGCTTCGACGGCCGCGGAAATTTCGCCATGGGCCTGAAGGAGCACATCGTGTTCCCGGAAATCAATTATGACCAGATCGACCAGGTCTGGGGCATGGACATCATCGTCTGCACCACCGCCAAGACGGATGACGAGGCCCGCGAGTTGCTCAAGGCCTTCAACTTCCCGTTCCGGCAGCAGTCGTAACCGTTCCCGCGAGGACATGTAATGGCAAAGAAAAGCGCAATCGAGAAGAACAAGCGGCGTCGCAAGCTGGTCAAGCAATACGCGTCCAAGCGCGCCGAGCTGAAGGCCCAGTCCAAGGACCAGTCGCTGGCGCCGGAAGAGCGGTTCCAGGCGCAGCTCAAACTCGCCGAGCTGCCGCGGAATTCGTCCAAGAGCCGGATCCGCAATCGTTGCGAGGTCACCGGCCGGCCGCGCGGTTTCTACCGCAAGCTGAAGATGTCGCGCGTGGCGCTGCGTCAGTTGGGCTCCGACGGGTTGATCCCGGGCCTTGTGAAATCGAGCTGGTAAGGAATCATCGCGATGGCAATGACCGATCCCCTAGGCGATATGCTGACCCGCATTCGCAACGCCCAGATGCGCAACCGGTCGAAGGTGTCGACGCCGGCTTCGCGGCTGCGCGCGGGCGTTCTCGAGGTGCTGAAGTCCGAGGGCTACATTCGCGGCTACGCGCAGGTCGACTACGACGGCGGCAAGGCCGAGCTCGAGATCGAGCTGAAATATTACGACGGCCGGCCGGTGATCCGGAAGATCGAGCGGGTCTCGAAGCCGGGCCGGCGGGTGTATTCCTCGGTGAAGAACATCCCGCGGGTGTCCAACGGCCTCGGCGTCTCCATCCTGTCGACCCCGAAGGGGGTCCTCAGCGACGCCGACGCGCGCGACCAGAATGTGGGCGGAGAGGTGCTTTGCCGCGTCTTCTAAGGCGGCTTTGCACATGTGTACAACGACGAACCGGACTGGTTGAAACATGTCTCGGATAGGAAAACAGCCGATTTCGATCCCCTCGGGGGTGACGGCGACGATCAACGGACAGGACGTCACGGTCAAGGGACCGAAGGGCGAATTGTCGACGACGCTGCACGACCTCGTCACCGTCAGCCAGGACGATGACGGCATCAAGGTCGCGCCGGTCAACGACAGCAAGGACGCGCGCTCGATGTGGGGCATGTCGCGGTCGCTGGTCGACAACCTGGTCACCGGCGTCGCCTCGGGCTTCGAGAAGAAGCTGGCGATCCAGGGCGTCGGCTATCGCGCCGCGCTGCAGGGCAAGAACCTGCAGCTGGCGCTGGGCTTCAGCCACGACGTGGTCTACGAGGTGCCCGAGGGCATCGAGGTCGCCTGTCCGAAGCCGACCGAGATCGTCGTCACCGGCATCGACAAGCAGCGGGTCGGCCAGGTGGCCGCGGAAATCCGCCGCTATCGCCCGCCCGAGCCCTACAAGGGCAAGGGCGTTCGCTACGTGGACGAGTATATCGTCCGCAAGGAAGGCAAGAAGAAGTAACGGGCAAGCCCATGAAACGTGCAAAGAACGCTACCGAGCGCCGCAGCAATCGCGTCCGCCGCGCTCTGAAGAAGGTCAGCGCCGGTCGCCCGCGGCTGAGCGTCTACCGCTCTTCGAAGAACATCTACGCCCAGATCATCGACGACGAGCAGAGCCGCACCGTGGCTTCCGCCTCGACGCTCGAAAAGGATCTGCGCGGCAGCCTGAAGACCGGTGCCGACAAGGCGGCGGCCGAGGCGGTCGGCAAGCTGGTCGCCGAGCGGGCGATCGAGGCCGGGGTCAAGGAAGTGGTCTTCGACCGCGGCGCCTATATCTACCACGGACGGATCAAGGCCCTGGCCGACGCCGCCCGCGAGGGCGGTCTCGCCTTCTAGGGCGAACCCCCGCGACCCTGAAACAAGTGATTGGCTGGTTGAAAGAATGAAAGAGCGCAGGAATCGAGGACGCGACCGGGAACGCGAAGAGCGCGATAGCGAATTCGCGGACAAGCTGGTCCACATCAATCGCGTCGCCAAGGTGGTGAAGGGCGGTCGCCGGTTCGGTTTCGCCGCCCTGGTCGTCGTCGGCGACCAGAAGGGCCGCGTCGGCTTCGGCCACGGCAAGGCCCGCGAGGTGCCCGAGGCGATCCGCAAGGCGACCGAATCCGCCAAGCGGACGATGATCCGGGTGCCCTTGCGCGAGGGCCGGACGCTGCATCACGACGTGCGCGGCCGTCACGGCGCCGGCAAGGTGCTGCTGCGTGCGGCGCCTCCGGGAACCGGCATCATCGCCGGCGGTCCGATGCGTGCGGTGTTCGAAATGCTCGGCGTCCACGACGTGGTGGCCAAGTCGCTCGGCTCGTCCAACCCGTACAACCTGGTGCGGGCGACGTTCAACGCGCTCGGCCACGAGGACAGCCCCCGTTCGGTGGCGGCGCGGCGCGGCCTGAAGGTCTCCGCCCTGCAGTCGCGGCGGCGCGAGGCCGGCGAAGCGGAAACCGTTGAAGGTTGACGGCCCCGCCGGGTTTACAAACCGGGCGCGGCACACGAAATATAGGAACAACGACGATGGCGAAGTCGGATAAGACCATTACGGTGGAACAGATCGGCAGCCCGATCCGGCGTCCGGGCGATCAGCGGGCGACCCTGATCGGACTGGGCCTGAACAAGATGCACCGCAGACGCACCCTCGAGGACACGCCGGCCGTGCGCGGCATGATCCGCAAGGTGGGTCATCTCGTGCGGGTCGTGGACGAAGCCTGAAACGCGGAACGAGCACCATGAAACTCAACGAGATCAACGACAATCCCGGCTCGGTCAAGAACCGAACCCGGGTCGGCCGCGGCAACGCCTCGGGCAAGGGCAAGACCGGCGGTCGCGGCTACAAGGGCCAGAAATCGCGCTCGGGCGTCGCCATCAAGGGCTTCGAGGGCGGCCAGATGCCGCTCGCCCGGCGTCTGCCGAAGCGCGGCTTCAACAACTTGTTCCGCAAGGACCTCAACATCGTCAGCGTCGGACGGGTGCAGAAGGCGATCGACGCCGGCAAGCTCGACGCGGGCGCGACCGTGACGGTCGAGACGCTGGTTCAGGCCGGCATTCTCAGCCGGGCGCGCGACGGCGTGCGGCTGCTCGCCGACGGCGAGATCACGGCGGCGGTCAATTTCGACATCGCCGGCGCGTCCAAGGCGGCGGTCGCGGCTGTCGAGAAAGCGGGCGGTTCGGTGAAGGTTACGGCGCCGGCCAAGGCGGACGCCGAAAAATCGGCGGACGAATAAGAGCAACCGGGGCGGATCTGAAATCCTCGCCAATCGGAGTGCGTGATGGCATCGGCGGCTGAACAACTTGCGGCTAACCTGAATTTCAAGGCTTTCGCCAAGGCGGAAGACCTGAAGAAACGGATCTGGTTCACGCTGGGCGCGCTTCTGGTGTACCGGCTGGGGACCTATATTCCGCTGCCGGGCATCGATCCCAACGCGCTCAAGACCGCCTTCGAACAGGCGCAGCACGGCATCATCGGCATGTTCAACATGTTCGCCGGCGGCGCCGTCAGCCGGATGGCGATCTTCGCGCTCGGCATCATGCCCTACATCTCGGCCTCGATCATCATCCAGCTGATGACCTCGGTGGTGCCGGCGCTCGAGCAACTCAAGAAAGAGGGCGAGCAGGGCCGCAAGAAGATCAACCAGTACACCCGCTACGGCACGGTGATCCTTTCGCTGTTCCAGGCATACGGCATCGCCGTCACCCTGGAAGCGCAGACTGGCATCGCCACCGATCCGGGCGTGTTCTTCCGCTTCACCACCGTTGTGACGCTGGTCGGCGGCACCATGTTCCTGATGTGGCTGGGCGAACAGATCACCGCCCGCGGAATCGGCAACGGCATTTCTCTGATCATCTTCGCGGGCATCGTTGCGGAGCTCCCTTCGGCGATCACCGGCACCCTCGAACTGAGCCGGCAGGGCGCGCTGTCGACGGCCATCATCCTCGCCGTCATCGCATTGGCGGTCGTCGTCATCGCCGTGATCGTGTTTGTCGAGCGGGCGCAGCGACGATTGCTGATCCAGTACCCGAAGCGACAGGTGGGCAACCGCATGTTCCAGGGCGACAGCTCGCACCTGCCGCTGAAGCTCAACACTTCCGGCGTGATCCCGCCGATCTTCGCCCAGTCGCTGCTGCTGGTGCCGACGACGGTCGTCGGTTTCGCCGGCGGTACCGGCGGCTCCACCTGGGTCGGAAGCCTCACGGCGCTTCTCGGGCCCGGACAGCCGATCTACATGCTGCTGTTCGCCTCGCTGATCGTGTTCTTCGCCTTCTTCTACACCGCGATCGTGTTCAATCCGACGGAAACCGCCGACAATCTCAAGCAGCATGGTGGCTTCATTCCGGGCATCCGGCCCGGCGAACGGACGGCTGAATATATCGACTACGTGCTGACCCGGATCACCGTTCTCGGTGCCATCTATCTGGTGGTTGTCTGCCTTTTGCCGCAATTCCTGATCTCGGCCGCGCGCGTGCCGTTCTATTTCGGCGGCACCTCGCTGCTGATCGTGGTCAGCGTGACGATGGACACCGTATCGCAGGTACAGGGGCACCTGCTGGCGCACCAGTATGAAGGCCTCGTCAAGAAGGCCAAGCTTCGCGGGAGGAGGCGATGAGACTGATCCTGCTCGGTCCGCCGGGGGCCGGCAAGGGAACGCAGGCCGAACGCATGGTCGCCACGCACGGCATCGTGCAATTGTCGACCGGAGACATGCTGCGCGCGGCGGTCGCCGCGGGCACGCCGGTCGGGCTGAAGGCCAAGGACATCATGGAGCGCGGCGATCTGGTTTCCGACGAAATCGTCGTCGCCATCGTCTCGGACCGGATCGAAGAGCCGGATTGCGCCAGGGGCTTCATCCTCGACGGATTCCCGCGCACGGTGGCGCAGGCCGAAGCGCTCGACGCCATGCTGGCGGACAAGGCCATGACCCTCGACGTGGTGCTCGAGCTCTCCGTCGACGAGGGGGTGCTGCTGGCCCGGATCGAGAAGCGGGCGCAGGAAACCGCGGGCGGACCGCGGGCCGACGACAATGCCGAGGCGCTGCACAAGCGGCTCGAAGTCTACCGGGCGCAGACCGCGCCGCTGGTCGACTATTACAGTAACAAGGGGCTTTTGAAGACGGTCGACGGCATGCAGTCCATCGACCGGGTGACGGAAGCCATCGACCGGGTTCTGTCGGCCGCGGCCGACGGGTAGGGACCCACGGGCATCGGGGCGAATCCTGCGGTTGACGAAGGCGTCCTGAATCCGATATGTACCGGCACGTATTCGCAAAAAGCCAAGCGATCGGTGCCGGGACCTGAAGGGGCCGGGCTGATCGTTTTCGCCTTTTGGACCCCTGTCAGGATGAGTGGTTGGACCTGCGGCCGGAGCTTTCGGCCGCGAAAGAGGAGACTGGAATTGTGGCACGCATAGCTGGCGTCAATATTCCGACCAACAAGCGCGTGGTGATCGCGCTTCAGTATATTCACGGCATCGGCTCGGCCAAGGCGCACGAGATTGCCGCGAAGGTCAACATTCCGCTGGACCGCCGGGTCAACGAGCTGTCCGATACCGAGGTCATCCAGATCCGCGAGACCATCGACCGCGACTACATGGTCGAGGGCGACGCGCGGCGCGAAGTGGCGATGAACGTCAAGCGGCTGATGGACCTGGGCTGCTATCGCGGCCTCAGGCATCGGCGCGGCCTGCCGGTCAGGGGCCAGCGCACCCACACCAATGCGCGTACCCGCAAGGGACCGGCCAAGCCGATCGCGGGCAAGAAGAAGTAAGTACGATACCGTTTCGCGCCCGGCGGGGGAACGGCCGGGCGGACTGTTTGTGAGGATCACATGGCGAAAGACACGACGCGCGTTCGGCGCCGCGAACGCAAGAACATCAGTTCGGGCGTGGCGCATGTCAACTCGACGTTCAACAACACGATGATCACCATCACCGATGCCCAGGGCAATACGATTTCCTGGTCCTCGGCCGGTGCCATGGGCTTTAAAGGGTCGCGCAAGTCGACCCCGTACGCGGCGCAGGTCGCCGCGGAGGATGCCGGCAAGAAGGCGCAGGACCACGGCATGCGGACCCTGGAAGTGGAAGTTCGCGGACCGGGTTCGGGCCGGGAATCGGCGCTCCGGGCCCTGCAGGCCGCGGGCTTCACGATCACGTCGATCCGCGACGTGACGCCGATCCCGCACAATGGCTGCAGGCCGCGCAAACGGCGCCGGGTCTGAGCCGCACTCGCCGTTACAATGTTAGAACGCGCCTCGCCCCTTGGGGCATGAGGCCGACCGGGGCATCGACCCCGGTCCGAAGACCAGGAAGGGTGTGATCGTGACGATCCAGAAGAACTGGCAGGAACTGATCAAGCCGACCAAGCTCGATATCAAGGAGGGCGACGACGCCGCCCGCATCGCCACCGTCGTGGCCGAGCCGCTGGAGCGCGGCTTCGGACTGACGCTTGGCAATTCCCTGCGCCGCATCCTGCTGAGCTCGCTGCAGGGCGCCGCGGTGACCGCGGTGCAGATCGACGGCGTGCTGCACGAGTTCTCGTCGATCGCCGGCGTGCGCGAGGATGTCACCGACATCATCCTCAACGTCAAGGCGATCGCCATCAAGATGGAGAGCGAGGGTCCGAAGCGGATGGCCGTGCGCAAGCAGGGTCCCGGCGTGATCACCGCCGGCGACATCCAGACCATCGGCGATGTCGAGATCCTCAATCCCGACCAGGTGATCTGCACGCTGGACGAGGGCACCGAGCTGAGGATGGAGTTCACCGTCGACACCGGCAAGGGCTATGTGCCCGCCGATCGCAACCGTCCCGAGGACGCGCCGATCGGGCTGATTCCGGTCGACAGCCTGTATTCGCCGGTCAAGAAGGTCTCCTACAAGGTCGAGAACACCCGCGAGGGTCAGGTGCTCGACTACGACAAGCTGACGCTGTCGATCGAGACCGACGGCTCGGTGGCGCCGGACGACGCGGTCGCCTTCGCCGCCCGGATCCTGCAGGACCAGCTTTCGATCTTCGTGAATTTCGAGGAGCCGGAGACCGAGACCGTGCAGGAGCAGGTGCCGGAACTGGCGTTCAACCCGGCGCTGTTGAAGAAGGTCGACGAGCTCGAGCTTTCGGTGCGGTCCGCCAACTGCCTGAAGAACGACAACATCGTCTATATCGGCGATCTCATCCAGAAGACCGAGGCCGAGATGCTGCGGACGCCGAATTTCGGCCGCAAGTCGCTGAACGAGATCAAGGAAGTGCTCGCCCAGATGGGACTGCATCTGGGAATGGAAGTCGCCAACTGGCCGCCCGAGAATATCGAGGAACTGGCCAAGCGCTACGAAGAGCACCATTATTGAGAGACGGGCCGGCCAGGCGGCCGGCCTTGAACGGAAACCGAAGGGCGGGTTCGCCGCCGACGCGTAACGAGAGGAAAGCGCCATGCGCCACGGAAATCGCGGCCGCAAGCTCAACCGGACTTCGAGCCACCGCAAGGCCATGTTCGCCAATATGGCGGCGGCCCTGATCAAGCACGAGCAGATCGTCACCACGCTGCCCAAGGCCAAGGAACTCAGGCCCTATGTCGAGAAGCTGGTGACGCTCGCCAAGCGCGGCGACCTGCATTCGCGCCGTCAGGCGATCTCCAAGGTCCGCGACGAGGCGATGGTCCGAAAGCTGTTCGACGTCCTGGCCTCGCGCTATGCCGAGCGCAAGGGCGGCTATATCCGGGTGCTCAAGGCGGGTTTCCGCTACGGCGACAACGCCGCCATGTCGGTGATCGAATTCGTCGACCGCGATCCGTCCGCCAAGGGCCAGGATTCGGGACCGACGGCGGAGACCGAGGATCAGTCGGAAGCGGCGTGATCCGACGATCTCACGGACGAATTTTCGAAGCCCGGGCCCCAGCGCCCGGGCTTTTTCATACCGGCGGCGTCCGCCCGTCCGCACGTGGCGGAAAACCTGTCGTTCGGCTTTCCTCCGAGGCGGAAGGCGGATACCCTGCGAACGGAATCAGGGGCGGAGACGGGATTGCCAGAACGGGAGAAACGCTTCGCATGAGCATCATTGCCAGTCCGCATATCGCTCTCGCCGCCGCGTTCGCGCTCGCGGGAACCGCCGCCGCCGGGCCGGCCCTGGCGCAGAGCAAGACCGTGCCAGAGACGCGCACCGAGATCACCCTGTCCTTCGCCCCGGTCGTCAAGCGGGTCGCGCCGGCGGTGGTCAACGTGCATGCCAGCCGCCAGGTGCAGAGGAACGACTCGCCGCTGTTCGACGATCCGTTCTTCCGGCGGTTCTTCGGCATTCCCGGTGGCGCGACACCGCCGCAGCGGATGCAGCGCTCGCTCGGTTCCGGCGTGATCATCGATCCGTCCGGGATCATCATCACCAACCACCACGTGATCAAGGGCGCAGACAAGGTCCGCGTGGCGCTCGCCGACAAGCGCGAATTCGAGTGCGACGTGATCCTCGACGACGACCGGACCGACCTGGCGGTGCTCCGCATCCGCAAGCCCGACGGCCGGTTCCCGTTCCTCGAATTCGCCGATTCCGACAAGCTCGAAGTCGGCGATCTGGTGCTCGCGATCGGCAATCCGTTCGGCGTCGGCCAGACGGTGACGCAAGGCATCGTCTCGGCGCTGGCGCGGACCCGTGTCGGCGTCACCGACTACCAGTTCTTCATCCAGACCGACGCCGCGATCAATCCGGGCAATTCCGGCGGCGCGCTGATCGACGTGCACGGCCGGCTGGTGGGCATCAACACCGCGATCTATTCACGCTCGGGCGGATCGAACGGCATCGGCTTCGCCATTCCCGCCAACATGGTGCACGTCGTTGCCGACTCGGCGAAGACGGGAAAGACGGTGAAGCGGCCGTGGCTGGGGGCGCGGCTGCAGGCCGTCACCGCCGATATTGCGAACAGTCTCGGCCTCAAGCAGCCAAGCGGCGCGCTGGTGGTTCGGATCTTTCCCGACAGCCCGGCGGCGTCTGCCGGGCTCAAGGAGGGCGATCTCATCCTGTCGGTCGCGGGCAAGCAGGTGACCGATCCGAATTCCTTCGGCTATCACTTCGCCACCCGTGGCGTGGAGGGAACAACCGAGATCGAGTTCCTGCGCGGCGGCCGGCGGATCAAGGTCGATGTCGAACTGAAGACCGCGCCGCTCACCGTCGCGCTCGACAAGCGCTATATCGACACCTATTCGCCGTTCGACGGCGTCACCGTGGTCAATCTCTCCCCGGCGGTGGTCGACCGGCTCCGCCTTCGCGGCCTCGACACCGACAAGGGCGTGGTGATCGTCAAGGTCGAACCGAATTCGCTTGCCGGGAATTTCGGACTGCGCGCCGGCGACGTCGTGGTCTCGATCAACAACCGGCGGATCGAAACGACCCGGCAGCTGGCCACGTTCGCCCGGCAGACGCTGCCCCTGTGGCTGGTCCGGATCAACCGCCGGGGGCGGGTGCTCAACCTGCGCATCCGGGGCTGACCGGGCGGCGACGATGTCCGATCTGTTCGCCGCGTCGGGGATGGAGCGCGAAGCACCGCGGCCGCTCGCCGACCGGATGCGGCCAAGGACGCTGGCCGAGGTGGTCGGCCAGGATCACCTCGTCGGCCCGGACGGCGCGATCACCCGCATGCTGCGCTCGGGAGGCCTGGGCTCGCTGGTCTTCTGGGGGCCGCCGGGGACCGGCAAGACCACGGTGGCGCGGCTGCTGGCGGGGGAGACCGAGCTGCAGTTCGAGCAGATCTCGGCGATCTTTTC
>Ga0070729_10004030_pt1 | contig 16352 bp, 13 predicted proteins | sample tdDd472_FD_66725 | JGI IMG/M metagenome (GOLD analysis project Ga0070729, IMG submission 66725) | Marine sediment microbial communities from the Atlantic coast under amendment with organic carbon and nitrate - tdDd47.2 | ecosystem: Environmental > Aquatic > Marine > Coastal > Sediment | place... | reverse complement strand
CGACCGGTTCGCGGATCGCGGACTTCTCGAATCCGGCGAACTGGTGCTACGCGGTCTCGACGGCGGCCGCCGGCTTTCCACCTCGCTGTTCACCCGCTGGAGCAACCCGTGAGCACCCGGCGCACCGGAACATTCAAGCGCGTCACCTCGCTGTCCAATCCGCTGGTCAAGGACCTGCGTGGCCTGCACCAGAAGAAGTTCCGCGACGCGTCCGGCACGTTTCTCGCCGAGGGGCTGAAGCTCGTCGCCGAGGCCCGCGAGGCCGGCTGGCAGCCGAAGACCTTCGCCTATGCCGGCAAGATCGCCGACCACGCGCTGGTGCAGAAACTCGCGGCCGCGACCAAGGCCGGCGGCGGGCTGGTGCTCGAAGTGAGCGAGGAGGTGCTTTCGAAGATCGCCCGCCGCGACAATCCGCAGATGGCGGTCGGCGTCTTCGAGCAGGCCTGGACGCCGCTTTCGAACGTCGGCGCCGACCCCGCGAGCCTGTGGGTCGGCCTCGACCGCATCCGCGACCCCGGCAATCTCGGCACAATCCTCAGGACGGTCGACGCGGTCGGCGCGGCCGGCGTGGTGCTGGTCGGACAATGCTGCGACCCCTGGTCGATCGAGGCGGTGCGGGCGACCATGGGTTCGGTCTTCCACACGAAGCTGGCGCGGGCCGACGAGGAGGCGTTTCTCGGTTGGCGGGCCAGTTGGCCGGGCCGGCTGATCGGCACCCATCTCAAGGGCGCCGTCGATTTCCGCACCATCGATTATTCCGGACCCGTGATGATCCTGATGGGCAACGAGCAGGCCGGGCTGCCCGACCGGCTGGCGGAAGCCTGCGATGCGCTCGCCCGCATCCCCCAGGTCGGCCGCGCCGATTCGCTCAATCTCGCCATGGCCACCGTGCTGATGCTGTACGAGGCGCGACGCGATGCCTTGGCCTTGTGAAACCTGACGCCGCGTCCTCCGCGAAAACGCCGCCAGCCGTGGGGGAAATCCAGCAACTTCCTTGACTCTGCCTGCCGGCGCGCCAAATGTTGGGCGAGTTTGACCGCTTCCCGTTTCGCGCGAATCCGAACACGGCGCGAGCACCGATTTCCAGGAGAGACACACATGTCGTTCAGCGGAACCTACAACGTCGCCATCGAAGCCCCCATCGGCCGCCAGGAAGGCACGCTCACGCTCGAGGAGGCCGGCGGCGCGCTGTCCGGCACCATGAGCGCCGGCGGCGAAGCCGGTCCGATCTCCAATGCGAAGATCGAGGGCGACACCGCCTCCTGGGACATGGACATCACCACGCCGATGCCGATGACCCTGAGCTTCTCGGCCCAGAAGGCCGGCGACAACATCACCGGACGCTGCAAGCTCGGCATGTTCGGCGAGGTCGACTTCGAGGGCATCAAGGCCTGAAGACGCGCCCGCCCGGCGGTCCCGCCGGGAAAGATCCCGTTTCCCCTGCGACCAAAGACGGCGGCAAAACCGCCGTCCTTGTTTGTTCGCGATCTAGTCAGGCGGCGAAAAAGCCACTATAAGGCCCCCGAAACGCGCGGCGGGCCCCGCGCGGGTCCATTTCGAACCGTTCAAACCACGCCGACGCCGTCTCGCGCTCAGTCATGCAGTCCGGGCCCTTTCACGCGGATTGCCGGCCCGTACCGGGCCGTACCGGGCGCGCTCCTCCACCCGCCGGCCGAAAAGAACAGGATGTGCCGTGACCACTCAGTCGCTCGACAGCTTCAAATCCCGCAAGACGCTCACCGCCGCCGGCAAGACCTACACCTATTTCGATCTCACCGAGGCCGAGAAGAACGGCCTTGACGGCGTCTCCCGCCTGCCGTTCTCGCTCAAGGTCATCCTCGAGAACCTGCTGCGCCACGAGGACGGCCGCACGGTGACCGCCGACGACATCCGCGCCATGGCCGGCTGGCTCAAGGAACGCCGCTCGACCCGCGAGATCGCCTACCGCCCGGCGCGGGTGCTGATGCAGGACTTCACCGGCGTTCCCGCCGTCGTCGACCTCGCCGCCATGCGCGACGCCACCGCCAAGCTCGGTGGCGACCCCAAGCGTGTCAACCCGCTGGTGCCCGTCGACCTGGTCATCGACCATTCGGTGATGGTCGACTATTTCGGCAACGCCGCCGCCTTCGGGAAGAACGTCGAGCGCGAATACGAGCGCAACGGCGAGCGCTACGAGTTCCTGCGCTGGGGCCAGGAAGCCTTCGACAATTTCCGCGTCGTGCCGCCGGGCACCGGCATCTGCCACCAGGTCAATCTCGAATATCTCGCCCAGACCGTCTGGACCAAGGAAGAGGACGGCGAGACCGTCGCCTATCCCGACACGCTGGTCGGCACCGATTCCCACACCACCATGGTCAACGGCCTCTCCGTTCTCGGCTGGGGCGTCGGCGGCATCGAGGCCGAGGCCGCGATGCTCGGCCAGCCGATCTCCATGCTCATCCCCGAGGTGATCGGCTTCCGCCTCGACGGCAGGCTGCCCGAAGGCACCACGGCGACCGACCTGGTTCTGACCGTGGTCGAGATGCTGCGCGCCAAGGGCGTGGTCGGCAAGTTCGTCGAGTTCTTCGGACCCGGCCTTTCGAATCTTTCCCTCGAAGACCAGGCGACCATCGCCAATATGGCCCCGGAATACGGCGCCACCTGCGGCTTCTTCCCCGTCGACGACGACACGCTCGACTACCTCAAGGCCACCGCGCGAGAGGCCGATCGGGTTGCGCTGGTCGAGGCCTATTCCCGGGCGCAAGGCATGTTCCGCACCGACGACACGCCCGATCCGGTCTTCACGGACACGCTGGAACTGGATCTTTCCACGGTGGTGCCGTCGATCGCCGGCCCGAAACGGCCGCAGGACCGCATCGCGCTGTCCGACGCCGCGCCGGCCTTCGCCAGGACCATGGAGAGCGAGTTCAAGAAGGGCGGCGAGCTCGACAAGCGTGTGCCGGTCGCCGGAGCCGACCACGACCTCGGCAATGGCGACGTGGTCATCGCCGCCATCACCTCCTGCACCAACACGTCCAACCCGAGCGTGCTGATCGGCGCCGGCATCCTCGCCCGCAACGCGCTGGCGAAGGGTCTCTCGGTCAAGCCGTGGGTCAAGACCTCGCTGGCGCCGGGCAGCCAGGTGGTCACCGACTACCTCGCCAAGGCGGGCCTGCAGGACGATCTCGACGCGCTGGGCTTCAACATCGTCGGCTACGGCTGCACCACCTGCATCGGCAATTCCGGCCCGCTGGCCGAGCCGATTTCCGATGCCATCAACGAGAACGATCTCGTCGCCTGCTCGGTGCTGTCGGGCAACCGCAACTTCGAGGGCCGCGTCAATCCCGACGTGCGGGCGAACTACCTCGCCTCGCCGCCGCTGGTCGTCGCCTACGCCATCGCCGGCTCGATGAAAATCAATGTCGCCACCGACCCGCTCGGCACCGACACCGACGGCAATCCGGTCTATCTCAAGGACATCTGGCCGACCTCGAAGGAGATCGCCGACCTGGTCCGCACCTCGATCAACGAGGAGATGTTCCGCAGCCGCTACGCCAACGTCTTCGCCGGCGACGCCGGCTGGCAGGGGATCAAGGTCGAGGGCGGGCTGACCTACGACTGGCCGGAAACCTCGACCTACGTGCAGAACCCGCCCTATTTCGACGGCATGGGCATGCAGCCCGCGCCGGTGACCGACATCGAGGACGCCGCCGTGCTCGGCCTGTTCCGCGACTCGATCACCACCGACCACATCTCCCCGGCCGGTTCGATCAAGGCCGACAGCCCGGCGGGCGACTATCTCGTCGGCCACCAGGTGCGGCCCGTGGATTTCAACTCCTACGGCTCGCGGCGCGGCAACCACCAGGTGATGATGCGCGGCACCTTCGCCAATATCCGCATCAAGAACCAGATGGTCCCCGGCACCGAGGGCGGCGTCACCGTCTACGAGCCGAGCGGCGAGGAACTGCCGATCTACGACGCGGCGATGAAGTACCAGGCCGACGGCACGCCGCTGGTGGTGTTCGCCGGCAAGGAATACGGCACCGGCTCGTCGCGCGACTGGGCGGCGAAGGGCACCCGGCTGCTCGGCGTCCGCGCCGTGATCGCCGAGTCCTTCGAGCGCATCCACCGCTCCAACCTGGTCGGCATGGGCGTCCTGCCGCTGGTCTTCGAGGACGGCACCTCGTGGGAATCGCTCGGCATCAAGGGCGACGAACGGGTCACCATCCACGGCCTCGCCGATCTCAAGCCGCGCCAGACGGTGGAGGCGGAGATCACCTTCGCCGACGGCTCGAAGAAGACGGTGCCGCTGCTCTGCCGCATCGATACCGAGGACGAGATGGACTATTACCGCAACGGCGGCATCCTCCACTACGTCCTCAGGCGCCTCGCGGCCTGACGCACCGACGCGAATTCGAAAGGCGCCGCGGAGCACTACTCCGGGGCGCCTTTCCTTTTCCGGCCCGTTCATGAGGCGTTAATCAAGCTCGGTCATGGTGCCCGCATCATGGGTCTGAGCTGTTCCGACATCGCCGAAACCGCCGTCAGCCTCCAGCAGGCGAAGACGCAGGCCTCGTTGCAGGCGATCATGCTGCGCAAACAGCATGAAATGGACCAGCAGATGATCAATCTGCTGACCGAATCAGCCGCAAGCCAGAAGAGCGCTCCGCCCGAGGGAATGGGGCAAATCGTCGACAGGACAGCCTGAAAAACGGCCCGAAAGCCCCGAAATTCCGGGGGTACGGCGCGACACCACTTAACCGTAATTTAACCAAACTTCTATTCCCTACTGTCGGAAGGCCGGTCGCCGATCGGCCTTATGCTCCACTTCGGAGGACCGAGCATGGCACATGAGGCGCTCAAGGCGCGCGATTCCTTCCTGGTCGCCATCCAGCATGGCGGGATCAACTGGGCTCTGGAAATCGAGGCGGACAACTCCTCGGACGCGCACCGAAAAGCCCGCAGCCTGCACTGGCCCAACGCTCGGCGGCTCATCGTCGCCCAGCTTCCCGATCAGATCGAGGCGCCCCGCGCCCAGGTTCACAAGAACCTGCTGCGTCACTGGCGAAAGCTGACGGGCCTTGTACGGCATCGCGCGCTGACGACCGGCTGACCCCGGCCGCAACGCGCGACCCAGACACCTGCCGCCGGTTTTCACGCCGGCTTCTTCCCGGTTCGAGACTTCGGTTTAATTCAGATTTTAACGGGGTTTTGCGAAAACCGGCTCAGCTCTTCTCCGCCAGCTTGATCGCCGTGCGAACCAGGTCCAGCGCGTCCTCAGAATGCCATTCGGCGGGCGCGTTGAGCGTGCCGATCTCGCAGCCCTTCTCGTCCACCAGCATCGTCACCGGCAGGCCCCGGGCACGGCCGTTCTTCTCGAAATAGCGGAACGTGTCGTTCTTCTGGTCCGAGTAGTAGGCGAGGTTGTCGGCGCCGACATCCTTGAGGAACTGGCGCGACTTCGCCGGATTGCGCTTGTCGAGATTGATCGCCACCACCTCGAACTTGTCGCCGCCGAGATCCTTCTGCAGCCGTCCGAGCGCCGGCATCTCCTTGCGGCACGGCGCGCACCAGGTGGCCCACAGGTTGACCAGCAGCACCTTGCCCTGCTTGGCCTTCAGCGTCGTCGGCTTGCCGTCGGAGGTCTCGAACGCGAGGTCGCTGACCTTGACCGGCGTGTAGGCGAGGATCATCGACGCCATGTCGCCGGTCGCCCGCGGCTTCAGCGCGTCGGCCATCTGCTTCGTCGGCTTGCACACCCCGGCATAGTTTTGATTGCCTTGGAAACCGTCGATCCCGTATACCGCAACGAAGCCGGCCACCGCGACGATCGCCGCCACCGCGACGACCAGCACCCGGCCGCGCACTGCGCCGCGCCGGTCCGGACCGGGGGTTTGCCGGGGATCGGGGGTCTTGTCGGTTTCCGGTTCAGTCATCTTGCATCGCATCCAGAAAGGGTTGGGTATGAGCAACCGCATGTGGGGCGGCCGATATCAGGAAGGCCCCGACGCCATCATGGAGGAGATCAACGCCTCCATCGATTTCGACCGGAAACTCTACCGGCAGGATATCGAAGGCTCGAAGGCCCACGCCACCATGCTGGCCGATACCGACATAATATCGCGGGACGATAGAGACAAGATCGTTCACGGTCTCGACACGATCCTGTCAGAGATCGAGGCCGGCACCTTCGTCTTTTCGCGGGCGCTCGAGGACATCCACATGAACGTGGAGGCGCGGCTCGCCGAACTGATCGGCCCCGCCGCCGGCCGGCTGCACACCGCCCGCTCCCGCAACGACCAGGTGGCGCTCGATTTCCGCCTCTGGGTCAGGGCGACGCTCGACGATCTCGATGGCCAGGCGGCGGCGCTGCAATCGGCGCTGGTCGACAAGGCGCTGGAAAACGCCGCAACGGTGATGCCCGGCTTTACCCATCTGCAATCGGCCCAGCCGGTCACCTTCGGCCATCACCTGCTCGCCTATGTGGAGATGCTCGCCCGCGACCGCGGCCGCATCCGCGACGCCCGCAAGCGGATGAACGAGTGCCCTCTGGGCGCCGCGGCGCTCGCCGGCACCTCGTTTCCCATCGACCGCAAGGCGACGGCGGCGGCACTCGGCTTCGACCGCCCCACCGCCAATTCGCTCGACACCGTCGCCGACCGCGATTTCGCGCTCGAAGCCCTGTCGGCCGCCTCGATCCTCGCCATGCACCTGTCGCGCTTCGCCGAGGAGATCGTCATCTGGTCCTCGGCCCAGTTCGATTTCATCACCCTGTCGGACAAGTTCACCACCGGCTCCTCGATCATGCCGCAGAAGCGCAACCCGGACGCCGCCGAACTGGTCCGCGCCAAGACCGGCCGCATCTTGGGCGCCATGAACGCGCTGTTCGTGGTGATGAAGGGCCTGCCGCTGACCTATTCCAAGGACATGCAGGAGGACAAGGAACAGGTCTTCGACGCGCTGGAGAACCTGTCGCTGGCGATCGCCGCGATGACCGGCATGGTCGCCGACATGCAGCCGGTCAAGCGGCGCATGCGCCGCGCCGCCGGCTCCGGCTACGCCACCGCCACCGACCTCGCCGACTGGCTGGTCCGCGAACTCGGCCTGCCCTTCCGCGAGGCCCATCACGTCACCGGCCGCATCGTCGGCATGGCGTCCGACGCCAAGGTGGCGCTGCACCGCCTGCCGCTGGAAAAGATGCAGGTAGCCGAGCCGCGCATTACCGAAGAAGTGTTCTCGGTATTGTCGGTGGAGAAGTCGGTCAGGAGCCGCACCAGCATCGGCGGCACATCGCCCGTCAATGTCCGCCGCCAGGCGAAAACGTGGCGGCGGCGGCTCGACCGGGAAGAGGCGAAGACGGCAGCCTTGGAATAAGCTGCCGATGTGCTACTAAGGATTAGCACTCAGGCATTAGGCTCGACGGCATGTCCCTGAACCGAACATCGACGGCTCTGGCCGTATTGGCCCTCTCCGCCCTCGTCGCCCTTCCCGGCTGCGGCCGCCGCGGCCTGCCCGAGGCGCCGGCGGCCACGACTCCATCGGACGCGCCGGGGACGTCGAGCGACGCGCCGCGCCGAAAACCGGATCGCAAAACCGACGACGATCCGTTCTTCCTAGATTTCCTGCTTTAGCGGCCATTAAAAGTGCACCATTTCGCCTATCGATCCGGCATCCTGCATGCCGAAGACGTTCCCGTTCCCGACATCGCGCGCGCCGTCGGGACGCCGTTCTACTGCTATTCCACCGCCACGCTGGAACGCCACTACACCGTGTTCCGCGACGCCTTCGCCGACGTCAACGCCCTGGTCTGCTACGCCATGAAGGCCAATTCCAACCAGGCGGTTCTGGCGACGCTTGCGAAGCTCGGCGCCGGCATGGACGTGGTCTCCGAGGGCGAGTTGCGCCGCGCCCGCGCCGCCGGCGTTCCCGGCGAGCGGATCCTGTTCTCCGGCGTCGGCAAGACCGATCGCGAACTCGCCTATGCGCTCGACGAACGCATCCGCTGCTTCAATGTCGAGAGCGAACCGGAACTCGAAGCCCTGTCGCGGATCGCTACGGAAAAGGGCGTCGAGGCGCCGGTGAGCCTCAGGATCAATCCCGATGTCGACGCCCGCACCCACGCCAAGATCTCCACCGGCAAGGCGGAGAACAAGTTCGGCATTCCCTGGCAGCGGGCCCGCGCCGTCTATGCCCGCGCCGCCAGGCTGCCCGGTATCCGGGTCACCGGCATCGACATGCATATCGGCAGCCAGATCACCGAGCTCGAGCCCTTCGACGCCGCCTTTTCCCGGCTCGACGGCCTGATCCGCGACCTGCGCGCCGACGGCCATTCAATCGAGCATGTCGATCTCGGCGGCGGCCTCGGCATCCCCTATCGCGCCGACAACGCGCCGCCTCCCGCCCCGGACAAATACGCCGAGGTGGTCAAGCGCCACGTCAGGGCGCTCGATTGCGAGATCATGTTCGAGCCCGGCCGGATGATCGCCGGCAACGGCGGCATCCTGGTCACGCAAGTGATCTACGTGAAGCGGGGCGCCGACAAGACCTTCGTCATCGTCGACGCGGCGATGAACGATCTTATCCGCCCCACCCTCTACGAGGCCCATCACGAGATCCTGCCGGTCGCCGAACCGGGCCCGGACGCCCGCACCGGCCTGGCCGACGTGGTCGGCCCGGTCTGCGAGACCGGCGACTATCTGGCGCTCGGCCGGCACATGCCCGAGGTGGCGTCGGGCGACCTCCTCGCCGTGCTCTCCGCCGGCGCCTACGGAGCGGTGCAGTCCTGCACCTACAACACCCGCCTGCTGGTGCCCGAGGTGATGGTCAAAGGCGGCGAATTCGCAATCGTCCGGCCGCGACCGAGCTTCGAAGACCTGATCGGCCTCGACCGGCTGCCGGACTGGCTCGCGAGAGAGTGATCGGCGAACAAACCGAATCGCAATTCGCCCGATTGCCGCCGCAACGAATGCCTATATAGTAATCTATGATCAAGTGACCACCAGAAGGAGGTGGTGCGCCCCATACCCTTCCAAGTGGCGGCGCGCCAGACGGATTTGGCGGCCCAGAAACCCGACAGATACCGGCATTCGGAGCCGGAAGACCACGATATCCGCGCCCTTAGCCGGCGAGTCGATCGGACGATTGCGCGCGCCCGCTGGGCGATCCTGTGGGAAGGGCTGTGGCCTGTCGTCGCCCGCGCGGCGATGGTCGCCTGCATGTTCCTCGGGCTGTCATGGCTCGGCGTATGGACGATGGTCGCCGACTGGGTGCGCATTCCGGCGCTGGTGCTGCTTGCCGCGGCGCTGGTCTATGCCTTGCTACCGCTGAGGCATCTGCGCTGGCCGTCGTCGATCGAGGCCGAGCGGCGCATCGAACAGGCCAGCGGTTACCGGCACCGGCCGCTGGAAACGCTGACCGACGATCTCGCCGTCGGCGACCGCAACGCCGCCAGCCAGGCGCTGTGGGCCGTTCACAAGGCGCGGGTCGCGGCTTCGATCCGCCGGCTTGCCGCCGGCTTCCCGACGCCGAAATTCTACCGCCACGATCCCTACGCCCTGCGGGTGGTGGTGGCGGTGCTGTTCATCGCCGGATTCTTCGCCGCCGGCGGCCGGCATGCGGACCTGTTGAAAACCGCCTTCGTCTCGACCGATAAGACGCCGCTCGTTGCCGGCCGCATCGACGCCTGGATCGCCCCGCCCCGTTACACCAACCGCGCGCCGGTCTTCCTGACCGGCGACAACCGTCCCGGAACGGCGGACGGAGCTGCGGATGGCAAGGAAGCGGGCGGCAAGGAGACCGCAACGCTCAAGGTGCCGGTCAACAGCGAGCTGATCGTGCGCGTCCAGGGCTTCGACACCGCCCGCATCACCCTGGGCGAAGGCAAGGACCGGACCGAGATCGGCACCGCGACCGAGAATCCGGAAGATGGCGCCCCGAAAGGTGGCGCCCCGAAAGCTGGCACCGAAGTAACAAAGGTCGCGACCACCGAGGGCGGCGCGACGGCGCGCTCGTCCCCGTCCGAAGTCCGCCACAAGCTCATCAAAGGCGGCCTTTTGACCATCGCGGCCGGCCCGTCTGGGCAATCGAGCTGGCGCATCGAGATCGAGCCGGACCAGCCGCCGGCGATCAATCTGGTGCGCACGCCCGAGCCGGACATCTCCGGTACGATGAAATACACCTACGCGATGACCGACGATTACGGCATCGCCTCGGCCACCGCCAGCATGGTGCTCGACGGCGCCAGGGCGAAGCCGCGCGCCAATGCCCGGCCGCTGTTCGAGGCGCCCGGTTTCCCGCTGATCCTGCCGTCTGGCCGCGGCCGCACCGGCGAGGCCTTCACCCGGCACGACCTCAGCGCCCATCCCTGGGCCGGCAGCGCCGTGAAGATCACCCTGACGGCGGTCGACGTCGCCGGGCAGCAGGCGAAGAGCCCGACCAAGAGCTTCACCCTGCCGATGCGCCAGTTCGGAAATCCCGTCGCCCGCGCCATCATCGAGCAGCGGCGCAACCTCGCGCTCGACGCCAATGCCCGCGACGAGGTGATCGAGGCGATGTCGGCGATGATGATCGCCCCCGACAAGTTCCTCAAGAATCCGGGCCATTTCCTCGCCATCCGCCACACCTTCCATTCCCTGCTCCGGTCCGAGACCGACGACGAGCTTCGCGGCGTGGTCGCCGAGTTGTGGAATCTCGCCCTGTTCCTCGAGGACGGCGACGTGTCGCTCGCCGCCCAGAAGCTCAGGAACGCAGAGGAAGCCCTGCGCGACGCGCTGGAGCGCGGCGCCAGCGACGAGGAAATCAAGAAGCTGATGAAGGAGCTTCGCGAGGCCCTCAACCAATACATGCAAGCGCTGGCCGAGCAGGCCCGGCGCAATCCCAACGCCCGCATGCAGCCGATCGATCCCAACATGCGGATGCTGCGCTCCGAAGACCTGCAGAAGATGCTCGACCGGCTCGAGGACCTCGCCCGCTCCGGCTCCCGCGACGCGGCGCGGCAATTGCTGTCGCAACTGCAGCAGATGATGGAGAACCTTCGGACCGGCCGCATGCAGCCGCAGCAGCGCGGCAACAACCCGATGATGAAGATGCTGGACGAACTCGGCGACATCATCCGCCGCCAGCAGAAGCTGATGGACGAGACCCATCGGCTCGACCAGCAGAACCGCAACGACGAGGGCATGAGCCCGTCAGAGCGGGCCCGCCGCGACCGGATGATGCGCTCGCTCAGGCGCGGCCAGGGCGACCTCAAGCAGTCGCTCGACGACCTGATGAAGTCCCTTCGCCGCTTCGGCATGCAGCCGGGCAACCGCTTCGGCCAGGCCGGCAAGGAGATGGAGGGCGCGGAAGGCGCGCTCGGCAAGGGCCGCACCGGCCGTGCCATCGGCCGTCAGGGCGAGGCGCTGAGGGCGTTGCGCCAGGGCGCCGAGGGCATGATGCGCCAGATGATGGGCATGATGCGCGGCCCCGGCCAGGGCAACCAGTTCATGGGATCGCCGAGCGCCCGGCGCACCGATCCGCTCGGCCGCCCCAACCGCACGCCGGGAACCGAGTTCGGCGACCACGTCAAGGTCCCCGACGAGATCGACGCCCAGCGCGCCCGCCGCATCCTCGAGGAACTGCGCCGCCGCCTCGCCGACCCGAAACGCCGGGCGCTGGAGCGGGATTATCTGGAACGGCTCCTGAAGCGCTACTGACGGGCGGGATTCGTCGCGGAAAGACGATGCCCCGAACCGTCGGCGTCGGGCTCGGCGTCGGGCTCGTCCGGCCGATCAGCTTGCGGCCTTGTAGGCCTCTTCGGAGAGGATCAGTTTGGCGAGATCGGCCTCGTCGACGAGTTTGGCGGCCTTTTTCGGCCTGAACCAGCGCCGTTTGCGCTCTTCCATTTCCGGCCAGCGGTCGAGTTCCTCCTCGACCATCAGCCGATAGACCTCGACGCGGCAGGGAATGTCGTCGTCGTCCACGAGCCGCTTGTCGTAGCGAAAGCTGCCGATGGCGACCTCGGAGATGATGCCGCGCACGCCGGCTTCCTCATAGGCTTCCACGGCGGCGGCCTCGTGGCCGAGCTTGTCGGTCATCGGCCAGCCCTTGGGCACGACCCAGCGCCGTGTTTCCCGAGAGGTGATGAGGAGAACTTCGGGCCGGCCCGACTTGTCCAGTCGGTACGGCAGGGCTGCGTATTGTTTTTCTCTTGCCATTGTCTCGACGTCCCGACGGCCAATCGCCTGCACGCGAGCCATTGGGTTGATTCGCTTACTATACCGCAATTTAGATTGGGCCCGGCAGAACATTTTCAATACCTTGCCCACATCCGGCCGTCAGGGTTACTCCGGGGCTAAATCCGGGCCGGACGATACCCTCGCCCGCGTCGCCTTCGGACCCGGACGTGTCGCGCCGAGTGCCTTTCGAGCCTATGCCCTGGAGTAAGTGTGGGGCGATACGATGGTGGCGCGCGAAGGCGTCACGGGTTATGCAGACACGCGGATAACGGCGATAAACTCGGGAGCCGACACATGCTCGACAGGACCGACGGCAACGAACGCGGCGGCGGAAAGCGCGGCGGCGGACGCCGGTCCGAACCCAAGGGCCGGCAGGTCGACGACGCGGCGCTGGACGAGATCCGCGATCTCCTGGGCGACCGGCCGCGCGCTCGCGATCTTTTGATCGAGCACCTGCACCTGATCCAGGACCGGTACGGCCATCTGCATGCCCGCCACCTCAACGCGCTCGCCCACGAAATGCGGCTGGCGGAGGCGGAAGTCTACGAGGTGGCGAGCTTCTATCACCATTTCGATATCGTGAAGGAAGGCGAGACCGCGCCGGCGCCGGTGACGATCCGGGTCTGCGATTCCGTCTCATGCATGCTGGCCGGCGCCGAGGACATCCTCGCCATGCTCGAAGGTCAGGTCGACACCCAGGCGATCCGCGTCCTCCGCGCCCCCTGCATGGGCCGCTGCGCCGAGGCGCCGGTCGCCATGGTCGGCCGCAAGGCGATCGGCTTCGCCACCCCCGACCAGCTCACCGCCGTAGCCGCATCCGGCGAGACCGGACCGGAAATCCCACACTACCACACTTTCGAAAAGGCCCGCGCCGAGGGAGCCTACGACCTGCTGGAGGTCTGCCGTTCCGGCAAGCTGACGCCCGAGGCGGTGATCGAGACCCTTTCGGACGCCAAACTGCGCGGCATGGGCGGCGCCGGCTTTCCGGCGGGCCGCAAATGGACCTTCGTCCGCTCCTATCCCGGCCCCCGGCTGATGACCGTCAACGGCGACGAGGGCGAGCCCGGCACCTTCAAGGACCGGCATTATCTGGAGACCGACCCGCACCGCATGCTCGAAGGCGCGCTGATCGCCGCCTGGGCGGTGGGAGCCGAGCGCGTCTATATCTATATGCGCGACGAATATCCCCACATCCTCGAAATCCTCGCCCGCGAGATCGCCGCGCTCCACGCCGCCGGACTGACCGGCCCCTGCGGCCTGGAACTCAGGCGCGGCGCCGGCGCCTATATCTGCGGCGAGGAATCGGCGATGATCGAATCCATCGAGGGCAAGCGCGGCATGCCGCGCCACCGGCCGCCCTATATCGCCGAGGTCGGCCTGTTCGGAAAGCCGACCCTCAACCACAATGTCGAGACCCTGCACTGGATCCCTCAGATCCTGAAGAACGGCGCGGACTGGTTCGCGAGCCAGGGCACCGATGGCCATCCCGGCCTCCGCTCCTACTCGGTCTCGGGCCGGGTCGCGAGCCCCGGCGTCAAGCTCGCCCCCGCCGGCATCAGCTTGCGCGAGCTGATCGAAGGCCATTGCGGCGGCATGGCCGCGGGCCACGAGCTCAAGGGCTTCCTGCCCGGCGGCGCCTCGGGCGGCATCTTCCCGCCCGCCTTCGCCGACACGCCGCTCGATTTCGGCGAGTTCGAACCCCATGGCGGGCTGATCGGCAGCCATGCGGTGATCGTCTTCAGCCAGGCGGATTCTGTTCGCGACATCGCCCGCAACCTCATCCGCTTCTTCGAGCACGAAAGCTGCGGCCAGTGCACCCCCTGCCGGGTGGGAACGGAAAAGATGTCCGCCCTGCTCGCCGACCTCGATGCCGACGCCGGCACGATCGCCGATCTGAGCCAGGTGATGCGCGATGCCTCGATCTGCGGCCTCGGCCAGGCGGCGCCGAACCCGGTCGCCCACCTACTCGAACATTTCCCGGAGGATCTGAAATGAGCGGCGCGATTCCCACCGTCCAGATCGACAACGACCGCACCAAGGTCACCGAATGGCGCTTTCCCCCGGGTGCTGCGACCGGCTGGCACCGGCACGAGATGAACTATGTCGTTGTGCCGATGACCACCGGCGCGCTGACCATCGAGGACGGCGCCGGCAACCGTACCACGGCTGAGCTGACGGCGGGCGTCTCCTATTACCGGGACCTCGGCGTCGAGCACGACGTGATCAACAGCAACGATTTCGAGTTCGTCTTCGTCGAGGTGGAATTCAAGTGACCGATACCGTTCGTTTCACCCTCGACGGCCATCAGGTCGAAGCAGCCGCCGGCGAGACCGTCTGGCAGGTGGCGAAGCGGCTCGGCACCACCATCCCGCATCTGTGCTTCAAGGACGCGCCGGGCTATCGCGCCGACGGCAATTGCCGCGCCTGCATGGTCGAGATCGAGGGCGAACGGGTGCTCGCCGCCTCCTGCCAGCGCAAGGCGACCGACGGCATGGTGGTCAGGACCGCCTCGGAGCGGGCGAAGAAATCCCGCGAGATGGTGTTCGAGCTGCTGGCCGCCGACCAGCCGGCCCGCGAGGCGAGCCCCGATCCGGATTCCGGCTTCTGGACCTGGGCCGGCCGCATGGGCGTCGAGACCAGCCGCTTCCCGGCGCGCGAGCACATCGACCGGGACGCGAGCCATCCGGCCATCGCCGTCAATCTCGACGCCTGCATCCAGTGCGGCCTCTGCGTCCGCGCCTGCCGCGAGGTTCAGGTCAACGACGTCATCGGCATGGCCGCGCGCGGCGCCCATGCCCGGCCGGTCTTCGACCTCGACGACCCGATGGGGTCGAGCACCTGCGTCGCCTGCGGCGAATGCATACAGGCCTGCCCCACCGGCGCCCTGTTCGAAAAATCGCTGATGGATGCGGCCGCAGCCACCCGCACGAAATGGGCCGACCGCACCGTCGACACCGTCTGCCCCTATTGCGGCGTCGGCTGCCTGACCAGGGTTTCGGTCAAGGACGACCAAATCATCCAGGTCGACGGCCGCAACGGCCCGGCCAACGAGAACCGGCTCTGCGTCAAGGGCCGCTTCGGCTACGACTACGTGCGCCATCCGCAGCGGCTGACCAAGCCGCTGATCCGCCGCGAGGACGCGCCCAAGCGCGGCGACATCGTCGGCGATCCGGCCAATCCGCTCCAATTCTTCCGCGAGGCGAGCTGGGAGGAGGCTCTCTCCAAAGCCGCCGCCGGCTTCACCGGCATCCGCGACGCCCATGGCGGCGGCGCCCTTGCCGGTTTCGGCTCGGCCAAGGGCACCAACGAGGAAGCCTATCTGTTCCAGAAGCTGATCCGCCAGGGCTTCGGCACCAACAATGTCGACCATTGCACCCGGCTCTGCCACGCCTCCTCGGTGGCAGCGCTGATGGAGGGCATCGGCTCGGGAGCGGTGACCGCGCCGTTCACCGCCGCCGACACCTCCGACTGCATCGTCGTCATCGGCGCCCGGCCGGAGCAGAACCACCCCGTCGCCGCCACCTATCTCAAGCAGGCGGCCAAGCGCGGCGCCAGGCTCGTCGTCGCCGACCCGCGCGGCCAGGAGCTGATGCGCCACGCCGACTATTCGCTCGTCTTCTCGCCCGGCCGCGACGTGGCGCTGCTCAATGCCATGATCCACACGATCATCGAGGAGGGGCTGACCGACACCCAGTACATCCAGGCCAACACTTCCGGCTTCGAGGCGCTGAAGGACAAGGTCAGGGATTTCTCGCCCGAGGAAATGGAAGCGATCTGCGGCGTTCCGGCGACGACGATCCGCGAGGTCGCCCGCCTCTATGCCACGTCCGAGCGTTCGATCATCTTCTGGGGCATGGGCGTCTCCCAGCACACCCACGGCACCGACAATGTCCGCGCCCTGATCGCCATGGCCCTGATCACCGGCCAGATCGGCCGCCCGGGCACCGGCCTGCACCCCCTGCGCGGCCAGAACAACGTCCAGGGCGCGTCGGATGCCGGCCTGATCCCGATGGTGTTCCCCGACTACCAGTCGGTGGAGGACGGCTATATCCGCTCCCGCTTCGAGGATCTCTGGGGCCGGCCGCTCGATCCGGTGAAGGGGCTGACGGTGGTCGAGATCGTCGACGCCATCCATGCCGGGAAGATCCGCGGCATGTA
>Ga0070729_10004029_pt1 | contig 16358 bp, 16 predicted proteins | sample tdDd472_FD_66725 | JGI IMG/M metagenome (GOLD analysis project Ga0070729, IMG submission 66725) | Marine sediment microbial communities from the Atlantic coast under amendment with organic carbon and nitrate - tdDd47.2 | ecosystem: Environmental > Aquatic > Marine > Coastal > Sediment | place... | reverse complement strand
GCGTGGAGTGCGTATTGGGCGTGCAAGCGCATGGGGACGGGGTTTGTCACCACATTTCACGGCACCTACAGCGTCGGCACGGCGGCAAAGCGGCTGTACAATTCGGTGATGACGCGTGGCGACCGGGTGATTGCCATATCAAAATTCATCGCGGGTCATTTGAAACAGATGTACGGCGCGGCAGGTGAAAAAATTCGCGTCATTCATCGGGGCGTCGACCTGGACAGTTTCAATGCATCTTTGGTCAGCGCCGAACGTGTGGTCAAGCTGGCGACGACGTGGCGCTTAGAAGACGGTTACCCGGTGGTGATGTTGCCCGGCAGGCTGACACGCTGGAAAGGGCAGGGGGTTTTCATCGAAGCCATCGCTGCGTTGAACCGTCAAGACATTCGCTGTGTTTTGGTGGGATCTGACCAAGGGCGCAGTGGATATCGCAAAGAACTGGAACGTTTAATCGAACACAATGGCCTCAGCACGGTGGTGCGTATCGTCGATCATTGTGATGATATGCCAGCGGCCTATATGTTGGCCGATGTGGTGGTGTCGGCCTCGACCGATCCGGAAGCTTTTGGGCGTGTGGTGGTCGAAGCGCAAGCGCTGGGTCGTCCGGTGGTGGCCCCTGACCACGGTGGGGCCTGTGAAACCATTGTCGATGGTGAAACCGGGTGGTTGTTCCCCCCCGGCGACAAGGTTGCGTTGGCCAAAGCGTTGCGGAGTGCCCTGGATTTGAACGAACAAGAACGCCATGCGTTTGCAGAACGCGCGGTGAACAGCGTCAGGGATCACTTTTCCAAAAATGCGATGTGTAATAAGACCTTGGATGTGTACCGCGAAGTCTTAGCTGCGCGCGGCAAGGATGGAGTTTAAGTGACGGCCCCACAGAGCACAGACGACGAACGCATTTTGATTATTAAATTGGGCGCCCTGGGCGATTTTGTTCAGGCGTTGGGGCCGATGGCGGCCATTCGCCGCCATCATAAAGCGGCACATGTGGTGTTGCTGACATCCAAACCTTATGTGGATTTCGCCCAGGCCAGCGGTTTGTTTGACGATATTTGGGTTGATGAAGAACGCCCCAAGGCATGGCAAATGGGGCGTGTGCGGCGCTTGCGCCGAAAACTTCAATCGGGGTGTTTTTCCCGGGTTTACGATTTGCAAACTTCGGATCGATCCAATTTTTATTTCCATATTTTAGGGCCCGTGTTCAGCCCTGTGTTTGGAAAAGGAAAACGTCCCCAGTGGTCGGGTATTGCGCGGGGGTGTTCACATCCCCACACCCACCCAGACCGTGACCGAATGCACACCATTGACCGGCAAAAAGATCAATTGGCTCAGGCGGACATCTTAGATGTGGGCATGCCTGATCTCAGTTTTGCGCAAAAGGACGTGTCGGTGTTTGGTGTTGAAAAGCCATATGCCCTTTTGGTGCCGGGGGGTGCGCCGCATCGTCCCGCCAAACGCTGGCCTGTCCAGCGGTTTACCGAATTGGCCAACCATCTTTACGCCGAAGGCATCACGCCCGTTTTGTTGGGCGCGCGCGCCGAACAGGCAATCATGGGCCTGATTGAACGTGAAGCGCCCGGTACGGTGAATTTGTGCGCCAAGACGGATTTCATCGACATTGCGGTGTTGGCGCGGGGGGCGGCGTTGGCGGTGGGCAATGACACTGGGCCGATGCATATGATTTCCTTGGCAGGTTGTCCCAGTCTGGTTTTGTACTCCCACGACAGCAATCCCGCATTGTGTGGGCAACGCGGCCCCAAGGTTGAAATCTTGCGTGAAGAAAGCCTTCAAGACCTTTCAGAAGCGAAAGTTTGGGACTGCGTGGAAACACACGTGAAGGATGCCTTGAACCATATCTTGACAGAGCCCTGAATCCCCTTACATTCCCGTCTTTCGAGTTTAATACGCGTAAGGCCCAGAGTTTAAGGTAATTTCATGGTTAAGTTGACACTTCCCGACGGTTCCATCCGCGAATACGACGCCCCAGTGACGGGTGCGGACGTGGCGGCGGAAATCGGCCCGGGTCTGGCGAAGGCCGCATTGGCGGTCAAGATCAATGGTGAGATGGCGGACTTGTCCCTGCCCATCACCGAAGATTGTGCGTTCGCCATCGTCACTGCCAAGGATGAAGACGCCCTGGACCTGTTGCGCCACGATGCCGCCCACGTGATGGCCGAAGCCGTCCAGGAACTGTACCCCGATGTCCAGGTCACCATCGGTCCGGCCATTGAAAACGGCTTTTATTACGATTTTGCGCGGGACGAACCGTTCACGCCTGAGGACATGGAAAAGATCGAAAAGCGCATGATGGAAATCGTCGATCGCGACGAAGTCATCACGCGCGAAGTCTGGGACCGCCAAGACGCGATCAATTTCTTCAAAAAACAGGGCGAACATTATAAAGCCCAGATCATCGAAGCCATTCCCGGCGACGAAGACATCACGCTGTATCGCCAAGGCGATTTTATCGATCTATGCCGGGGCCCGCATTTGCCGTCCACGGGCAAGCTGGGCAAAGCGTTTAAATTGATGAAGCTGGCTGGCGCTTACTGGCGTGGCGATTCCAAAAACGAAATGCTGCAACGCATTTACGGCACGGCATGGGCGGATAAAAAGCAACTTAAAGCTTATTTGCACATGTTGGAAGAAGCCGAAAAACGCGATCACCGCCGTTTGGGCCGGGAAATGTCCCTGTTCCACCTACAAGATGTGGCGCAGGGCTCCGTGTTTTGGCACCCCAAAGGTTGGACCATGTATCGCGCGGTTCAGGATTACATGCGCCGTCGCCTGGAAGACGCCGATTATGTCGAGGTCAACACCCCTCAAATGGTCGATCGGACATTGTGGGAAGAGTCCGGGCACTGGGAAAAATTCCGCGAAAACATGTTCATCGCGGAATCCGAAGACCGGATATTGGCGATCAAGCCGATGAACTGTCCTTGCCATGTGCAAATTTTTAAACAAGGAACGACCAGCTATCGGGATTTGCCTTTCCGTATGGCTGAGTTTGGATCGTGTGCACGAAATGAGCCTTCCGGTGCGTTGCACGGCCTCATGCGGGTGCGCGCCTTTGTGCAAGATGATGCGCACATCTTCTGCACCGAAGATCAGATTGAGGCCGAAACCAAAGCGTTCATCGCGTTGCTGTCGTCCGTGTACAAAGATTTTGGCTTTGAAGAGTTCGTCGTCAAATTTTCAGATCGCCCCGATGTGCGGGCCGGGTCCAATGAAACATGGGACAAGGCGGAAAGCGCCTTGCGTGAAGCATCCGAGGCGGCTGGCGTGGATATGACGCTGAACCCAGGGGAAGGCGCATTTTATGGCCCGAAGCTGGAATTCGTTCTGCGTGACGCGATTGGGCGTGATTGGCAGTGCGGAACCTTACAGGTCGATTTTGTGCTTCCGGAGCGTTTGGACGCGTCTTATGTGGGTGAAGACGGTGAAAAACACCGTCCGGTGATGTTGCATCGGGCCATTTTGGGGTCTTTTGAGCGTTTTCTGGGCATATTGATCGAAAATTATGCCGGGCGTTTGCCGATGTGGCTGGCCCCAGTTCAAGCGGTGGTCACGACCATCACGTCGGACGCGGATGCGTATGCCCAAGATGTCTACGCGGCGTTGAAATCCGCCGGTATTCGCGCCGAATTGGATGTGCGCAACGAAAAGATCAACTACAAAATTCGCGAACACAGCCACAAGAAGGTGCCCGCCATCTTTGTTGTCGGCAAACGTGAAGCGGAAGAAGGCAAGGTCGCGGTACGTCGCCTTGGTGGAAAAGACCAAGAAATCCTTGCGCTTAAAGAGGCAATTGATATCCTCTCTGACGAAGCGAGAGGGCCGCAAGCCGGAAGCTGAGCCCTGCTTAAACACAAACTGTTAAGCACTGTCATTTTTGAAGCGCGTTCCGGACGCGCATAACTGTAGGAGAAGGGCCATCGCCCGCCCACCTTTTAACAAAAAACCGACCATTGAGGGACCTCGCGTCAATGAACGCATTACCGTCGAAGAAGTCCGCCTTGTCGGACCTGACGGGGAAATGATCGGCGTCAAACCCACCCCAGAAGCCATTAATATCGCCGCGGAACACGGTCTGGACCTGGTTGAGGTTTCCCCCAACGCAGAGCCGCCGGTGTGCAAAATCCTCGATTACGGTAAGTACAAGTACGAGGAACAGAAAAAGCGCAACGAGGCGAAAAAGAAGCAGAAGGTCATCGCGATCAAAGAGATCAAGATGCGCCCCGGCATCGACGTTCATGACTATGAAGTCAAGATGAAGGCCGCGCGCAAGTTTCTTGATAACGGCGATAAAGTGAAAGTCACCATTCGCTTTCGTGGCCGCGAAATGGCGCACCAGGATCTTGGTCTCAAAGTGCTCGTCAAAATGCGTGATGAACTCGAAGAGATCACCAAGGTCGAACAAATGCCCAAATCCGAAGGCCGCATGATGACCATGGTGTTGTCGCCCAAATAAGGCGCAGACGCCCATTCCATTGATTGAAAACCCTCGCTCAACTAAGCGGGGGTTTTCCTGTTGAGCGCAACAGCCCACCTGACGACGGTCAAGGCCGTTGGATGCGTAATTGGTATTTTCTGTCTGTGGTGATCTTATTTTCGGCAGGGGCTGGTTGCCTACGCCACCGATGATAACGAAAAGGAATTTCAATATGCGCGCCAATCCCGTTACGACCCTTCGTGTGGAAAGCCCGTTTGATGTCGACAACACGGCGTTGTTTGAAACGTGGTGCGCGCAAAAACTCAAAGATTATCCCACGTCGTTGGGGGATCTGGTGGTTGAGGTGAAAGACCCCCGTGATCTGACTCAAAGCGAACACCGCGCCCTTGTGGAGCGGGTGCGCAAAGCAAACATGGCGGTTTATGCCGGTGGTACGGGTGATGATCCGGACCGCAACATTCCCTTGTTGTTGGCATCGCAATTGGGTGTGTCGGGATTGAATCGCAATTGGCTTGCAGACGGTGATGGCCTGACATCTTTGACCGTTACCGAAGGCAATGTGCGCGAACACTACATTCCCTATACCAACCGGGCGATCCAATGGCACACGGATGGATATTACAACACTGCCGAAGAACAAATTCAGACTCTCAATCTGCATTGTGTGTGCCCCGCGGCCAAAGGCGGTGAAAACCGATTGATGGATCATGAAATCGCATATATTGAACTGCGCCGTAAAAACCCGGACTTCATTCGGGCCTTGATGGCGCCGGATGCCATGACCATTCCCGCACGTATTGACGAAGGCGGAAACGTTGCCCGTCGTGAAGAACCAGGGCCGGTGTTTTCCATTTGTCCGCGCACGGGCAACCTGCACATGCGCCATACCATCCGCGAACGCAATGTGATGTGGAAGGACGACCCCACCACCCGCGAAGCGGCAGCGTTCTTGGAAACGTTGTTGGAAAGCGACAATCCCTACATTTATCAAGGGCGGTTGGAATCAGGTATGGGGCTGATCAGCACCAACGTTTTGCATGATCGCGCCGCTTTTACAGATGATGAAACCCACAAACGCTTGATTTACCGGGCGCGTTATTTTGATCGTTTGAAAGAGACCAATCTTCTCGATGTATACCCAGAGTTGCTGGACTGAAATTTCCCGCATTTTGGGTCATCGTTTTTTGTCTAAGTTTTTGCCTGGAGCGGCGCAATGAACGTGCACCGCCCTCGCCAGGGTGGTAAATTGTGCGCCATGACGGATAATATCACCAAAAATCAGTATGATGAATTGTCACGCCAAATCGTGCAGCTCTACGAATACATGGAACGCATCAAGTCTGAAATTGCGGCTGTTAAGCACCCCAACGCACCGGTTGATCATTTCAACAAAGCCGCCGATCAATTGGCGGCCATCGTTCAGGCCACCGAAGACGCCACCAACACCATCATGGAAGCCACTGAGGCGACGTCGGGTATCGCCGAAGTTCTCAAAGACAAGATCCGCATCGATGAGGTGGATGACGAACTCGACCACATCATTGAAAATTCCAACAAAGTGTTTGAGGCCTGCACCTTCCAAGACATCACCGGTCAGCGTATATCCAAGATCGTCAAGACCATGAACCTATTGGAAGGCACGTTGAGTTCATTGGTGGTGATCATTGGCAAGGATTCCATTGCCGCCTTGCCGGTCCAGGCCGAAGAAAAACTCAAAGATGGCGATGTGGTCATGGACGGCCCAGCCCTGGAAGGCGAAGAAAGCGTCAGCCAGGCCGATATCGACGCGCTTTTCGATTGAAGGCAAAGCAGCGCCCTATTTTGATGCTGTAGGTCGCTTAAGCCGTTTGTTCATGACAAATTTGCAAAGCGTCATTTTTTGACAGAGGTTCTTCGAGTAAGGCGCAAAAATAAGGTGCACCTTGGGGTGCGTTGCGCTGGAAGTGCCGACACGTGCGGCATACACCGAACATGCGGCCTTCACTCTGGGCAAGTCTGATCTTCAGCAACGCATCGAGACCACCCCCAAGATCCTCCCGCGTTTTTTCCGGAAGGGCTGAAATTGCTTTTTCCATGCGTACGATTGGGTCGCTTTCCAAGCGTGCTTGCCCCTCGGTGGTTAGGGACAGCCTGACGACACGCCGATCCGCGGTGTTTTGATCTTTTTGAATCAGCCCGCGTCGCTCCAGGCTTAAAAGCGTTTGAGAAACCGTACCCTTGGTCGAGCCAAAATAACGCGTCAGTGCGCCGGGGCTGCGGGAAAACCGATTGGCGCGCGCCAAGAACCGCAACGCCGCCCATTGGGTGGGTTTGAGGTCCTGGGCGTGTTCGTCGTTGAGCAAAACGCGCCCAACCCGTTCCAAAAGTTCCAATGCGTCAAGAGATGATGACATGCCTAAAAGGTATCGTTACAAAACTATCCTTGCAAGGGCCAATTTAAGGTGGTATTCCTATTGGTATCGATACGATACTAATTATCAAAAATTGGGAGTCCACCATGAAACCAATACTGATCACTGCAGCTTTGTTTTGCGTTTCACCCCTGGCTGCATTTGCGCACATGATCGACAGCCCCGCAGCCCCGGATCAGGAACAAGCCTTCGATATCAAGCAGGCCGGCGCGACGACGGACGGTAAATTGACCACGTTTGTGATGGATTTGTTTGGTCAGGCCGGGACAAAACGCCCGATGGCAATTGGGCAATTACCGGGTGCCAAGGTTTTTGCTTACGTCTGGCCGACGAAACTGGACCCTTCCGTTGTGGGTTTTGATGTCGGATCGGGCATTTTGTCTCTTGCTGTGACCTCTCATCCAGATTTCGACGATACGCCCTTGTTCGATGAAAACGGTGATGGTGATCCCGCAAATGACGGCAAAAATTGGCATTCGCATTGGGTCGTGTTGGGGGAAGACAAGGCCTGCGGTGCGGGTCTGAAAGTCCGTGACGTATCACCCGGCGTGGATATGCTGCCCCAGGATGCACCCGGTTTGCCCATCGCACTGTCCAGTCCAGGAATGAGCCCGCTGATGAACGGAACCCGAGTCAAGATTACGATGCCCATCGGGGAAACCGAAAATGTGCAGTTCGATGCGGTGACTGCGGAACTGCAAGTCCATCAAGAAGGGAAGACCCCACTGTTGTGCGTGAAGGGTGTGTATGACATTGCATCGGGTGATCTGTCGATGCCGGGTGTCATCATAAAGCGCTAAGAACGACGTGATGAAAAGCGGCGGCGGGGTCTCGTCGCCGCTTTGTCTACGGTGTTTCTAGTGAGCCCGACGTACCCTGAGGCCCGCCATGCGCCCGCGCAGATACGCCCCCAATGCCGCGATGTCCAGGTCGCGGCGAAACGATTTGCGCCACACCAAACCAATTTGGCGTGGCGCACCCTTGGTTTTTAAGGGGCGCACTTCAATGGTTTTGGTGTTGATGATCCCGGAACTGAGTGCAATTTCCGGCAAGAACGTGATCCCCAATCCGTTGGCGACCATTTCCGTCAGGGCATAGAGACTGGACGATTCAAACCCTGTGGCGCTTTTTAAGCTGATCAGTTCGCATGCCGCCAAGGCGTGATCGCGCAGGCAATGACCGTCTTCCAACATCAACAACTCATCAGGCGGCAGATCGCTGGGGGTGAGTGTGCGTTTCTGGGTGAGTTCATGATCTTTGGGCAGTGCGACCCAGAACGCATCATGGCCCAATGTCATGATTTCAAATGCACCTGTGTCATAGGGCAGGGCAATAATGGCTGCTTCCAAATCACCACGCGCCAATTGGTCGAGCACATGGGCGGATTGGCCTTCTTTCAAATAGAGCTTTAAGTCTGGATAAGCTTTGCGCAGGCCACCCAATACACGCGGCAGCACGAACGGCCCGATGGTGGGAATGACGCCCAGGCGCATGCGCCCGCTTAACGGTTGGCTTTCCGCGTTGGCGGTTTCGGCAATATCACGTGCGCCGTTCAACACCTGGCGCGCCTTGTTTGCAATCTCAAGCCCCAATGGTGTTGCTTGGACTTTGCGCCGGGTGCGTTCCACCAATTCAGCTTGCAGAAGGTTTTCCAGTTCCCGCAAACCGGTGCTGAGGGTTGATTGAGTCACATGGCACCGCTCCGCCGCGTGTCCAAAATGGCGCAAGTCGACCACGGCAATGAGATATTCAAGCTGTCGCAAGGTGGGTAAATACATGATCGATTTTCTCAATAACTGAATACATTTTAATCAATTGGATAGATTTAATCAATCTTCGTATCTTCATCTCAACACGAATTCAAACCCAGGGCGCAGGCCCAACTGAGGAGAGATTGAGATGAGCAACGTCAAAGAAAATTCCGTCACCATTCAAAACCTGGAAGCCGCTTTTGCCGGTGAATCCATGGCCAACCGCAAATACCTCTATTTCGCGCGTCGGTGCCGTGAACTGGGTATCGATGATGTGGCGGACGTGTTTGAAGCCACGGCCGAACAGGAAACGGCCCATGCATTTGGCCACCTGGAATTGCTGTACCCAAGCCAGGAATTGACCGTTGAACGCATGTTGGAATTGGCCGTCGAAGGTGAAACCTACGAATACACCGAAATGTATCCGAAGTTCCGCCACTTGGCGATGGAAGAAGGTGAAATGGCCGCAGTCAAAGAAATGGACGAACAGATCGAAGAAAGCCGTGAACACGCTGAAATGTTCCAGGCGGTGTTGGAAAAAGCGGCCAAGCGCTTTGCCGCCTTGGCCAAAGTCGAAGAACGCCACGCGGGGCATTACCAAGATGCACTCGATAAGGTTCGTGGCACATCCGCAGCCGCCGAATAATCGAACGGATCAGCAACTCAAAATACAAAGGATACCAAGCTATGAACAATCAAAAATACATCTGTATCGTTTGCAACTATGTCTACGACCCCGCCGTGGGCATCCCTGAAGACGGCATCCCCGCCGGCACCGCGTTCGCCGATATTCCCGATGATTGGGCTTGCCCCGATTGCGGTGTGGCCAAAGCGGATTTCGAAGTGATGGAGGAGGCGGCTTAAGCCGCCCCTCTTCCTCCCCCTCTTTCAACAGAAAGGATTGAGCCATGAACGCGTCTTTATATTACGCCGACACCGTGATTGTCGGCACCGGCATGGCCGGGATCACTTTGGCGCGTGAGTTGCGCAAATTGAACACGGAAACATCCATTGCGCTGATCACCGGTGATGAGGGTTCGGTCTATTCCAAACCGATGATCTCCAACGCTTTTGCTCAAAACAAAACGGCGCAAACCCTGGTGCAAAAAAGTGCCGACCAGTTGGCTGATGAATTGAACGTTACAGTTTGGACCCATACCGAAGTCAGAACCATCAATCGCACGGATAAGGCTGTCATCGTTGACGCACCGGATGGACGTAACGTGATCGGATACGGCAATTTGGTGCTGGCGGTGGGGGCCCACCCACGCCCTTATACAGTCGAAGGCAGCGCATCCGTTCCGTTGCCTGCTGTAAATTCACTGGCCGATTATACGCACTGGCGTGAACATCTTGATGATGGTGCGCGCGTGTTGATCATCGGCGCAGGTTTGATCGGGACCGAGTTCGCCAACGATTTGGCTGGCGCAGGTTACAAGGTCGATGTGGTTGACCCCGCACCCAAACCTTTGTCGCGGCTGTTGCCCGATGAATTGGGCCAAGTGATGGAAGATGCTTTGAGCGACATTGGTGTGAGCTTTCACATGGGCCGTGTCGTGACCGGCGTGATGGCCGAACCGCAAGGACAAGGGTATGTCGCACACCTTGATTCAGGACGACAAATTTCGTTCGACCACGCCCTGGTCGCCATTGGGTTGGGGGCCAACACCGATTTGGCCGAAGCCGCCGGTTTGAATATCGACCGTGGTGTGTGTGTGGATCATTTCCTGCGTACGTCCGTACCGGATATTTACGCCCTTGGTGATTGTGCGCAAACGGATGCGGGGATGCTGCCCTTTATTCTGCCGCTGATGGCAGAGGCCCGCGCCTTGGCGCAAACGTTGGCTGGCAATCCCACGCCACTGTACCTGCCGGCACTTCCTGTGGCGGTGAAAACACCGGCGTTGCCTGCCGTGGTGTGCCCGCCGCCGTTCGGTGTGGGTGGTGATTGGGTGATTGAAGGAGACGGCCCGGACCGCCGGGCGGTGTTTGTCGGTTTTGATGGGCAGCCCCTTGGCTTTGCCTTGACCGGCTCTGAAACCAAGGCACGCCAAGCCCTGGCCAAAGAAATGCCCCATCTTTTGGCGGCTTAAAGCCGAAATACGACCAAAATTCAGGCCACCCGTGCACCGTCTCCCCCACGCTTAATCGGGTCGCCTGGCAAGCCCCTCCGCCTTCTTCTTGGGTGGAGGGGCTTTTTGTGGGGTCAATTTTCATACGAAGACCAGAGTTTTCAAGCGATTCAGCCCTTGCCATCGGCGCGTTCCTTGGGTATAACCCGCCCTTCTTCGTGCGTTCGCGCAGGAAGTGAATACAAATACCGAATACGGGCGACATGGCAGGGCATGCCTGGATCGCCTTTGAACTGCAAAATCGGATACGCCCCCTTCGGCCGCGTATCCACAGACTAAGGAAAAGCAAATGCCCAAGCTGAAGACGAAAGCCAGCGCGAAAAAGCGCTTCCGTCTCACCGGAACCGGCAAAGTCCGTTCCGGTGCCGCCTGCACCCAGCACATGCTGCGTCGCCGCTCTCAGAAAATGAAGCGCAACGCCCGTGGCACCATGATCCTTTGCGATCAGGACGCCAAGCTCGTGCTGAGCTACATGCCGTACGCCAAATAAGCGTCGCAAGCGATTTAGAGACGGAGAAAAGATATGTCCCGTGTGAAACGTGGTGTCACCACCCACGCCCGCCACAAGAAAGTCATCAAAGCCGCCAAAGGCTACCGTGGCCGCAATTCAACCAATTTCCGCGTTGCGATTGAAAAGGTCGAAAAAGGCCTTCAATACGCGTACCGCGATCGCCGCACGAAAAAACGCGAATTCCGCAAATTGTGGATTCAGCGCATCAATGCTGGCGCACGCCTCAACGGTCTGACCTATTCAACGTTCATGAACGGCCTGTCGAAGGCTGGCATCGAACTTGACCGTAAGGTTCTTGCCGATCTCGCCGTGCGCGAGCCGGAATCGTTTAAAAGCTTGGTGGAACAGGCTCAGGCCGCTCTCGCCAAGTAAGACACCGGATCGTTCTCACCAGATCGATTTGAGAGTTGTTTCGAGAGGGGCTGGCGCCTGACGCTGGCCCCTTTTGTTTGTTTGAATGGCCCAAATGGGGCGAAACGTGGGGAATAATTGTGTCGGACACGGATACACTCAAGACCGATTTGTTGGCTCAAGTCGACGCTGCAGACAGTCTCCAGGCGTTGGAAGATGTGCGCGTTGCCGCGCTGGGCAAAAAGGGTGCCATCACCGCGCAGATGAAAAATCTGGGTGGTTTGGACCCCGAAGAACGCAAAGCTGCCGGTCAAGCGCTCAATGCCATCAAGGCCGATGTTGCCACGGCGATCGAAGCCAAAAAAACCGATATGGCGGATGCCGCATTGAACGCCAAGCTGTTGGCGGAACGTATCGACGTGACCTTGCCGACCCGTCCCGAAACACAGGGTTTTGTCCACCCCATCAGCCAAACCATCGAAGAGGTTGTGGCGATTTTGGGTGAGATGGGTTTTGCGGTCGCCGAAGGCCCCGAAATCGAAGACGACTGGTACAATTTCACGGCGCTGAACATCCCCGAAGATCATCCGGCGCGCCAGGAACACGACACGTTTTATCTGCCCGGCGTGGGTGAAAAAGGCCGCAAGGTTTTGCGCACGCACACGTCACCGGTGCAAATCCGCACGATGCTGGAAAGCAAACCGCCGATGCGCATCATCGCACCGGGGCGGACGTACCGGTGTGACTACGACGCCACCCACAGCCCGATGTTCCACCAGGTTGAAGGCTTGGTGGTGGACAAAACCACCCATATGGGGCACCTCAAAGGCTGCTTGATTGATTTTTGCCGCGCGTATTTTGGTGTTGACGATTTGCCGGTGCGTTTTCGCCCCAGCTATTTCCCGTTCACCGAACCGTCAGCCGAAGTGGACATCGGGTGTTCACGTGCAGGCGGTGAATTCAAAATCGGTCATGGTGATGATTGGCTGGAAATTTTGGGCTGCGGCATGATCAATCCGAAGGTTTTGGAAAACTGCGGCATTGATCCCAGCGAACATCAGGGTTTCGCCTTTGGCATCGGGATTGAGCGCTTGGCAATGTTGAAATACGGCATTCCCGATCTGCGCACCTTTTATGAGAGCGATTTGCGTTGGTTGCGTCATTACGGATTTAACGCCTTGGATGTACCGTCGATGGTGGGAGGGCTCAACCAATGAAGTTCACACTGAACTGGCTCAAAGATCACCTTGATACCGATGCAAGCCTGGATGACGTGGTTGAACGCTTGACCATGTTGGGCTTGGAAGTCGAAGGCGTCGAAGATCGTGCCCAAGGCCTGGAAGGGTTTGTCGTGGGGGAAGTGCTTGAAGCCAAAAAGCACCCCGATGCTGACAAGCTACAAGTCCTGACCGTCAACAATGGGTCCGAAACCTTACAAGTGGTCTGCGGTGCGCCCAATGCGCGCAAGGGTCTGAAGGGTGTGTTTGGCGCGTCCGGCATGTATGTGCCGGGTATCGATATGACGCTCAAACCGGCGACCATTCGGGGTGTGGATTCAAACGGCATGATGCTGTCGGAACGCGAAATGGGCTTGTCCGATGAGCACACCGGCATTGTTGAACTGGATGATGACGCCCCTGTCGGTGATAAGGCCGTGGATGTCATGGGATTGAACGATCCGGTGATCGAAATCGCCATCACACCCAATCGCGGTGACTGCTTGGGCGTGCGCGGTATTGCGCGCGATTTGGCGGCATCGGGACTGGGGACCCTTAAACCGCACGGGATCCGGCCCATCGATGGTGTGTTCAACAGCCCAATCGATGTGAAGTTGGATTTCCCTGCGGGTCAGGAACACGTGTGTTCACAATTTTCCGGACGTTACGTGCGCGGTGTGAAAAATGGTCCCAGTCCAAAATGGCTGCAAGATCGCTTGCTTGCCGTTGGTCTGCGGCCAATTTCGGCCCTGGTGGACATCACCAATTATTCGACCATGGATTTGGGCCGTCCGTTGCATGTGTTTGATGCCGACAAGGTCACGGGCAACATCACCGCGCGCTTGGCGCGCCCAGGCGAAAAAATCTTGGCGTTGGATGGCAAAGAATACGAACTCGGCGAAGACATGTGCGTCATTGCCGACGATGCCACGGCCGAAGCCATTGGCGGTGTTATGGGCGGGGAAGAAAGCGGCTGTACCGAAGACACTGTGAATGTGTTTATCGAATCTGCACTGTTTGATCCGGTGCGCACCGCGGCAACGGGCCGGAAACTGAACGTGATGTCCGATGCACGCTATCGATTTGAACGCGGCGTTGACAATGATTTCGCCGTGAATGGCATGGAAAATGCCACCCGTTTGGTGATGGAACTGTGCGGGGGTGAACCATCCAACACCCTTGTTGCCGGGGATGGTCCCGACTGGCGGTTGTCCATTGATTTTCACCCTGCACGCGTCAAATCGTTAACGGGTGTGGATGTCGCCGAAGATGAAATGGAACGTATTCTCACCGTCCTGGGGTTCACCGTCACCAAAGGTGATGAATGTTGGAACGTCGATGTGCCCGCGTGGCGCGGCGATATGGTTGGTGAGGCCTGCGTGGTTGAAGAAATCGTACGCGTGAACGGCTATCACAACATTCCCCATGTTTCCATGGAGCGCACCGAAGCGCTGCCTCATCCCGCGGTGACGCCAAAAATGCGTCGCCGTCGGGGTGTGCGGCGCACATTGGCGACGCGTGGTTTGGTCGAGGCAGTGACGTATTCGTTCCTGTCCAGTACGCACGCGGATTTATTTGCCGGTGAGGAAGGTGTCCCCGACACCATGCGATTGAGCAATCCGATTTCGTCGGATTTGGATGTCATGCGCCCAAGCTTGTTGCCCAATCTCATCGCGGCTGTTGGGCGCAACGATGCACGCGGTCACACCGATGGCGCCTTGTTTGAAGTCGGCCCCCAGTTCGCTGGTGACGAACCCGGTGACCAAACGTTGATCGCGGCAGGGGTGCGTTCTGGTCAGGCGGTGGGGCGTACCTGGACCGGGGCCATGCGTGCAGTTGATGCGTTTGATGCAAAATCAGACGCGATGGCCGCGTTGGAATCCGCCGGGGCACCGGTGGGCAATGTACAGGTGTTTCCGGCCGAAAAAGGGGAACCTGCTTGGTATCACCCCGGTCGTTCCGGTACCTTACGCTTAGGGCCCAAAACGGTACTGGCCAATTTTGGTGAGCTCCATCCCGGCACATTGAAAAAAATGGATGTGAAGGGCCCGATGGTGGCGTTTGAGGTGTTCCTCGACAATCTGCCGAAAACCAAAGACAAAAAGAGCCAAGCCCGCCCGTTGGTCAAGCTATCCACGTTTCAATCTGTTGAACGTGACTTTGCATTCTTGGTGGATGCGGATGTCGAAGCCGCCAGTGTTGTGCGCGCGGCGTTCGCGGCGGATAAGACGCTGATCACCGATGTGCAATTGTTCGATGTTTACGAAGGTGAAGGTGTCGGCCAAGGCAAAAAGTCCGTTGCCGTGCAGGTGAACTTGCAACCGTTCGACAAAACCATGACGGATGAAGAAATCGAAGCCGTGGCCGGAAAAATCATCGCCAATGTGACGAAGGCCACCGGAGGCCATTTGCGCAATTAAGCTCAAGCCGGATTGGCTATATAGACTGCAAACTATGGGGGCGGCCTTCGGGTCGCCCTTTGTGCGTTTGCCGGTGAGATTTGCAAAATGCAAACAAAATATGCATTTAAAAATTGCATTAATGCCTGAATGGCACCACATGCTGGTTGTGGTCATTAGCTTACTGTTAAGTGATGTACGTTATACACAGTCAAGTATACCGTATCAAAACAAAGGGAAAGCGCAGTATGCCATGCGTTTTTCCTGGCGGCCCACTTGATAGAATGCGTGTTGCGCTTAACCGAACGCAATGACTTGGCATGCTTTATGCTTTGCCTAGTGTGTTAGTGATCAAAATAGCATTATTTGAGATGGGATGAATTATGGCACGGGATGTAACTCTGACAGGGGTTGAACGTACGTTCGACGATGATCAAATCATCGTCAGCAAAACCGATCCATCTGGTCGGCTTACGTACGCAAATGAAATTTTTCTACAACTTGCCGGAATGACGGAAGCCGAAACCATCGGCCAACCCCATTCCGTCATTCGTCATCCGGAAATGCCCCGGGCCGTTTTTAAACTGCTGTGGGATACCGTATCGGCGGGCAACGAACTGTTTGCCTATGTGGTCAATCGTTCAAAAAATGGTGACCATTACTGGGTTCTGGCGCACGTCACGCCCAGTTTTGATAGCAGCGGAAAAATTGTTGGTTATCATTCGAACCGGCGTACGGCGGATCGTAAGGTCCTCGAAACCGTGATCCAGCCGCTGTACAAGAAGTTATTGAATATTGAAGAAAGTCACGCCAACCGCAAAGATGGCATGAACGAAGCCTACAATACGTTAATGAAAATTCTGGAAGACAAGGGGGTCGGTTACGATGAATTCATCTTCTCTCTTCAACACTAAAGCCGCAATTATCGCGTGTGGTCTGTCGGGCATCGCCGCTGAAATTGGCGCTTTTGCCGGTGCTCCGGTGATTGTCGAAGAAATCCTCATTGGGATTGGCGTTATTGCCGCTGGTGCGGGCCTATTTTTCTTAACCAAGGTGGCCAGAGAACTCAAACGCACCATGGTCGTTTGCCAAGCCGCCGACCAGGGTGATTTTGAAACCCGTCTGATTGG
>Ga0070729_10004027_pt1 | contig 16360 bp, 2 predicted proteins | sample tdDd472_FD_66725 | JGI IMG/M metagenome (GOLD analysis project Ga0070729, IMG submission 66725) | Marine sediment microbial communities from the Atlantic coast under amendment with organic carbon and nitrate - tdDd47.2 | ecosystem: Environmental > Aquatic > Marine > Coastal > Sediment | place... | reverse complement strand
CAGCACCCACAAAGACCTTGCTCTCACCTGTGTATAGGTTGACCGGGGCGACACTCCCATCCAGCGGCACAGTCCGTAACTCAGTGCCATTCAAATACATCCGCACCTGATCAGACCACAATGCCCCCGTTGAGACAACTACGACTAAGTGATGCCATCCAACAGCGAGTTGATCCACTGGATCCAGCCACTCTACTCCGCGAGTGTATTCACCAACTGTGTATGCGACACGGCGTCGATTTCCTGTGATAGCAAAGCGCCGCTCGCCGTATTGGTCTGACTGTGCAAACAGTGTTGGCTCATCGTGTTCAGTCACACCGGTTTCGAACCAGACCGAGAATGTCCGAGGCGAGCTGCCAGACGGAATCTCCGAAGCTGCATCTGATAGATCCAGATAGGAGCTGCCCGCGAGATCAATCGCCGTTGCGCTTCGCCCAGACTCGTACTTGGCGTGAGCACCCCTCACATGCATTTCTTTGGATGAATCCACTGCAACAAGCATCGACGGCGGTACAGGATCGCCCGCCGCGGTGAGTGGCCCGTTGCTGAACGGCACATCGACCGCCTTGATCCGATACATGACACGGTGAACATCCACCACAAATCGATCCACCGAAACATGCCCGGCCGGGTCTGTAGCACGAAGGGCCATGTAGTGACGACCAATCGGCAACGTCACGCTCGTGGTGATCCCGCTCCCGATCAATGTATCGCCGTTGTACCAATCAAAGCGCAGTGTTGATTGGAGATCATCGGGATCCTGAGTACCCGTTGCATCAAGAACAACAGTTTCAACACCGTTGAAGTTGGTATCAAAGTAGCCTTGATCACCAACACCCCCACTAGATGCGATTGCGACAGGGGCGAATCCCCGTGTCTCTGTGCCAGCACCGTACCGACTTACACCCCAATCAAAGAGCGCATCAAGATCATCGGACTCCAAGCGTTTATCGTAAACGAGCAACTCGACAATGTCTCCAACAAAGCCGTCTGCAAGGACCGGATCACCCTGACCAACCCGAGCCTTACCAGCAGATGAGTTTCCGAGATTCAGATCAGACATCTCGAGCCCTTGCGACTCAATCTGAATGAGGACTGGATCAAGACCGAACCCGTGCTGACCGCCGGGAGTCACATCAAAATCTCCAGCCGAGCCACTACCGCTCGGGACTGTCGAACCGCCGCCGTTGTTCTGCGCCGTTGTAATCGCCGCGCCGTTGAGATAGGCTTTAAGATAGAGCTGAACTTCACCACCCCATACCTCAATAACAAGCTGTGACAATCCTGCGATTTCTATATAGGGCGCGCGTATCGAGCGGAACTTAACCGTTCCAGTGGTAGTGCTCCACCAGACGCCGATATGCACCTGATCATCTGCCAACCAAACATTGATGCCATTGGCGTTGACTGATTCCAAGCTGCCCGCTTGCATCAAGACACGCGGCGCTTCGCCATCACCTGGTACATCCTCCGCAGAGAATGTGAGCGCAATTGTCGCATCTGAAACAACGGCGGTGAGCAAGTCATCCAACTCGAGGAATGCACTGTTCAGATCGTCTGCATCGGATGGGAACTGCGAAATACCGCCATCACCTGCCAAGTCGCTCATGTTTCTGAGCACCTGGTGTGCAGCCAAGTCAATATCCGTGCTGTCTGCATCTGGATCAACGCCAAATCCAATTGTGTGAACAGGAATACCCGCGAGCATCAACTGCTGGAGTGAGTCGTGCATGCTATAGGCATTACTTGTATGAGCGGGATCAGATGAGAACAATTCTATGGCCGACCAACTATCTCTTGAGCCCGATTGATAGTAGAAATCCGGGTCACCATCTGACAAGAAAACTATGGCTTTCCGATCCTCCACTCGATTTACGATAGTCGATGCTGCAAGATTGAGAGCAGCGGGAATGTGAGTTCCGTTACCAGATGGATATGGAATCTGAGATTCCCAAGGGTCTGAAGTGGCCATATCAGCGGATGCCCACATACATATACGATCTGTAACAAGATCAAAATCGCCACTGAAGCTCTGAATCCCCGGCTCTATCTGATCTATGTCTGTAAGAGCCAACTCGTCATAGTCATCTCCTAAAGTACCGTCCTCGTCATGCTGAAAACTGAGTAATCCAAATTCATGGCCAAACAGGTTGCCGCTGCCCAAAGCCCTAGCGGCCAACTCACGTGCTGAATGTCTCGCAAACACAAATCGGTCATTGTCATCCTGAGATCCATGCGTTCCACATACATTCACATCATCTGGAAGGGCAACACCACCACTAGCGAGCATGCTTGACGATTTATCCAACACGATAATGATGTCCGCAGGGCCCACGCCCCCAAGCAGGGTCGACCCATCAAAGTAAATACTTGGGAGACACGGCCCCCAGTATGACTGGCGGTACTCCGGAGCACCTGATGCACCGGGGACAAGATCCCCCCAACTCCCTGCGTGCGCACCCCATCGGGTCACCAAGTCTGGCGTGTTACCGTCAGACTCAACGCTCCGATCTGAACGAACCCACATCAATGGATTGACGTCCTCTGAGGCAATCGGGTTGCCGATCCGATGGCGCGTCCGTAGCTCGTCTTGCACTTCTCCAATCTGAGCATCCGTGATCGCTGACTCGAACATCATCACTTCAATGACACCAAAGTCGTCATCTGTTTGAAGTGTTCGTGCAAACGTCACCTCATCCCAATCCAGCGGCGAAGAGGTATTGATGCTCGTCACCGAGAGAGCGTCCCGCCAGATATCAACCGTGGCGTTACCACCACTGGGCTCAGACTGGCGAAGGATTACCAGAATAGGATCGTTGAGTGGTGCGAACCCGAGAGAACGGGTCTCGGATCCCGAACGAACAGACACAAGCCCCAGCTCGTCGTAGATAATCTCAAGCCTACTCCCGTTCGAGGTGTCGCCGATCTCTGCGACAACGACTTCACCCGTTCCTCCTCCATCATGTATCGCAGCTGGGACAAACACAATCGCAAACGTTGCGTCACCAGATAGGGCAGCACCAGAGTCATCGACCAATCCATCAACAGAGAACACCGAACTGGGTGCACTGAAACGTACCACCGGGTAGTCGCAGCAGTCTGCCTGGCTGTATGTCGGAGACACGCTGCCTCCGGTACCCAATGCAAAGGTGGATGACAAATCGTTATCGCTTGATTTAATCCCACCGGTCAAATCATCCCATCCAAGGATGTCAGTGGAGCTCGTTGCGAGCGTAAGCCCGGCATCAGCACGCACCCAGAGATGTAGCTGGTCAAGAAGATCCTGTTCGTACTGCACTCGCTCAAGACGAACCGCCCGCTCATCGCTCCCGAGGTAGCCAACTCCTGCTATATACTTTGCCGAGTCCGTGATATCGACAGCACGGTCGAGATCCCATCCGAAGTGACCGTTTAGAACGGCATCATTCAAATCGATACCGTTCTCCCGCTCCCAAAGGTAGGCCGTGTCATCAGAACCAGTTTGCATATATCCGACGACTGTTCCTAGCTTGGCCTTCGCGAGCGGACGCAGCTGATCTGATACCGGCCGACTCAGTTCATCAATAATCGTAAAGTTATTGATGCCGAGCAACGCCTGGAACGGAATCTCGTTACCCAAAGCATCCTCATATGTACCAAGTACTGTGATGCCGGAATCTGATTCGTTTGAGACCGCGTACAAGCGTACATCGTTTGACTGCCCACCGTCGCTTGTATGCACTACGTCCTGATTGTCAACCCACATAGCGATGGTGCGTGTCCCATCATTAATCCAACCAACAGCGAAGCCTTGCTCATTGAGATCAAGTAAACGACTCTCAACAGTCCCAGCCGGAAACTCAAGATTTGTTTGGCTCTGAACTTCATCGCCTACAGGTGTGAGACTTCGAATGTCTCGCCATACAACGGCCTCACTCAAAGCCCCATCCACCGTCCAGCCAACTGCAGTTGTGTCCATGGCGCTCGAAGTGATGCTGGAAACCACTGTACTGTCAACTGAGTTGGCTACGGTAAGTTCAAAGAGCTCGCCCAGATTATTCAAGTAGAAACTACGTTGCCCGCTCACAGAATCATCAAAGATCCCAACTGTAGATCCGTCAGATGACACGTCGGTTGCGTACGAAAAATCACCCACACCTGAGAGCACGAAATCAACCTGCGTATGCAGATTTTCAGGCTGCTGGCAGTTGCGCCAGAAGCTCGCTGCATCAATAGTTGTTGAACGCGATAGGCCAACAACTTCGCCCCGACTGTTCACACCGCCACGGTAATCATCATCGCCGAGCTCGCTTGATTGCGATGTACCCGTTAAGGGATCTCCGGGCTCAAGTTCAATCGCAATATACCAAGGCTGGACGACTTCGCCCGTGAGCCCATTCACATGGACGGTTGCCATTGAAAGCTCTGACCAAGTCGAATAGCTGCTCGTGCTTCCCGGATTCAACTCATCACTGCGTGCGTAGTAATGCAGCACATACGTGCCGTCTATACTCGGCATCCAGGTAGTCTGATATGTTTCGAGCGTTCCGGGGTCAAGACTTGCTGCAACATCCAACTCAAGTATTGTTGTTTGAGATAACCCGCCATCGATTTGCTCAGCAACCACCGCGAGTGCGACATCCGTCAAAGGCAGGTTACCCGTGTTCTGGATTTCGATGTCGATTGCGACAAACTCATTGCCCAACGAATCGGGTATCTGCAGAGACGAAAGCGACAAGGCCCCCTCAAGCCCATACCCGTAACTCACGGTTGATTCGACAGTAAAATCCGCATAGTTACACTGTATCTGCTGACTTGAAGTAGCCTCATCGTCTATCGATTGCACGACCCGGTATACTCCGGGCTCTGTCGAACTCGGCACTCGGAATGCAAACTCACGCACATCCTCTTGCCCCGGCAACATCGAAGTAAGACGATAAGCAGGAAATGCAAAGATCTCCTCGCTATTCGTGTCCCCACAGTCATCAATGCCACCAGTATCGCGAAACACCTTTAGACTAACTAAGATATCTGTCCCGATATACTGTGGTGATATATTTTGAACCACAGAGCGGATCTCCACGATATCGCTGGGTAGATAAACACCTTGATCTGTTGTGACTTCCCCTGCAAGCTGGTTCGCTAGTGTTCCTGCAGGAACAACCTCGAAGATCGAGCGAGCTGTTTCAAGGACCATGTCTAGTGATTGATCGATTACGCTGGCTCGCGCATAATGGATCCCATCGAGCAGTTCACCGGCAAAGAGTCCGTCTTGCAGCTGATGTGATACTACACCCGGATCAACAGAACTCGCTCGCAACTCATATACTGAGTTGCCATACTCATCCGTGATATCAAGCTCAAGGACGAGCTGAGATGGCGAGTAACTCGCGGTTACCGAATCAACGACTGGTGAAATCAGATCATTGCTGGTTCCCGGGTCGGGATCAAAGCGGTTAAACTGCATTCGGACTTCAAGAAAACGAGACTCGATGTCTGTTACATTGAACTCTGCATCCGGGGTCTCCGGATCACCGTCTGATTCACCAAGACTCGCAAACTCGTTTTCACCAGTGCTGTCCTCACGCCACTGCAGGATCTGCCCGATCGATCCCGCACCTCTGGCATCAACGGAAACCAAACTGCTCGAAGCGCCCGACACATCAACCGTACCGCCGGGCAACTGTGGCTGAGGGATAGACTCCAGTAAAGACAGGTCATTCCAACGCACCACCCTGCCAGCATCGAATATCAGTGATACCGTTCCGGTACCAACAAAGTCGCTCTGGGTAGATGCTGATTGACGGTCGAGCATCAAAACACCGACACGCAGTTGATCATGACCGCTGCCGCCACCCTCGATCGCGCGTACACCGTTATACTCGACATCTGGATCTGTAAGCTCGCTAAGACTCCCAAGAATCTGGTGATACAGAGCACCCGAACTCGCGAAGTCCAGCGTTGCAACGACCGGAATATCTTGATCTGGCGAGGAGAACTGAGCAGGTGAGGAGTCATTGTGTACCGGGCTGGTAACCGCGAGCTGGATAGGCCCCTGCCCGATGGGGATGTCAGTCACACCACGCTCAATCACAGAAATACGAGGCTGACCGGTCGTTGGATCGATTGAGACATGCTCAAGCTCGGTCCGGTTTCCTACACGACGGGTCGATCCTGACTCAAGATCCTGAAGCTGAAGCTCATAGAGAATCTCAATATAATCCTCTACAAGAGTGCTCGGATCCATCGTGACGACAAGCGTCGCGTAGGTACCATCGCTGGACTCGGTGATGATGTAGTCTTCACCCTCAGAGAGCAATGAACCAGCCGTGCCCGTTGGGCGAGTGCCGGAATACTGCAGCAACGAGACCGAAGAATCAATGATCGAGTTCCCGACCACGAGGGGAATCTCATCCGAAATGACGAGCTCATCATCCGGCGGATCCTCTTTCGGGATGCTGCCCGTGTACGCGTACGTCCCGAAGTACCCCGAGCCAAACGAGTAGACCATCAGCGCATCATCATCGCCCGGCTCGATCGTAAACGTGCTCCCACTCACCGTGCCGACCGCGAACTGGTATGTTGTGACAGGAACGACCGGGACAAGGTCGCCCGGTTCGATCTGCGAAGCCGCATCGTAAGGGAAACGCACATCCGATGGAAACAAATTCTGTATGTCCGGGTAGTCAAACGGGAACAATCGAACGACCGTTGCGACGTATTCGCTCTCATTGCCCGTCCCAGGGAGCGCAAACTTCGACCAAGCCCCCCCCATACTGCTTGATGACGTGTTGCCCCCGATGATGGTTGGTAGGCCTATCAGATTAAAGTCAGTCTGCTGATCTGTTGGATAATCAAATATCTCACCGCAAACAGTAAATGATTCAAAGATATCTGTCTCAGTGAATGAATCCCACCAGCCACCTTGCGGGTCGGTGATCGGAACCCAATCGGTATCACTCACACTGGAGCTGAACTGCGACTGCACCGTCTGAGGGACGTTGTACGACCGACGCACAGCCAGGACCTCATCGCCAGTCGGATCAACATACTCTGCTTTCACCACAACCAGCGCGTAATGCACGAAGGGCACATTATCCGCACAGTATCGGGTGTTGAGCACCTCATACGCCGCCACATCACCAACGAATGTCTCTGCAAAGACCGAAGGGACCGCAATACTGGTCGTGTTCTCGAACAAGCCAGCATGCGGGATCGGGATGCGTGCGGGATCAACGTGATACCCCCGCTTGCTCTCTTCAAAGTATCCAGAACCAGTATAGAAAATGCCACCATCAACCGCTTGCTCGCAATACACATCCCAGTAGTCATCACAACTCATGCCGCCGGCACCGATCATCAACGCGCTCGGATCCTCGGCCAGTTGCTGGAATGGTGACTGATCAACCCACCCGCCCTCATCAGGCGCTTGGATGGCAAGATTATTAGCGGATGGCGATGCGGGCCTTGACGATGCAACCACAGAGACCGGAGCGTCCGATTCGATCGCCACCATGCATGGGGTGAAATACCCGCCGCCTGCATCAAAGTAACCAGCTGGGAAGGAATCATCGTTTTCTTCTTGAAGTACAGCTTTCCACTCATTCGTCGAGCCGAGGTTTGATTGCCCAAAGGCCAGGACCAGACGATTGTTCACTGCATCGATCCCGGGCCGCTCTGCGGAATACGTCGGATTCGCCAACCAGCCGAGAGCGGTCCAAACGACCTCCCAGGTGTCTCCGGGAAGCATCGGATCTGATGGCGTCGCAAGCACAAACTCTTGCACCTTGTCTGTGCCATTCCATCTCGACTGATCAACGACCGAAGTAGACGTGCTGATTCCGAACGGGGCTTTGACGACAACGGTCAATGCCTCAACCCGTTCAGACGCAACGACGCGGAAATCAAAGCCGTCCCCCCAGCCACGCGGCATCACAGGAATGAAATGCCGCGTGCCAAGCAACCGATCCGGCAACAGCTGCGCCAGGGTCTGGTCACACGCTGACTGACGAACCGTTGCACAACCTCCGGCCGTCAGTACCGCGACCGGCTTGCTTGCCTTGATCTTCATCCCGTTGAACAAGTTGATCGCAGAATCGATGTAGTACTCAGCGATCGGAGCCGTTGGCCCGTCACCGTCCGCCAGGCCCACGAGCATCAAGCGATACTCATCCGTAGTCAGTGTCCATCGCTGCCCACGATCGAGCACAACTGACGAGGGCGCGCCGATCGAGCCATCGCCGCCATTTTGCATCAGTGGGGAAGCAACAAAGTCGATATTTGTTCCATCGCGAGTAGCAACAACCGTGACGCTCGCTTTGGGGCGACCATTGAGCACCATGCGATCCGGCACATCAATGTTCAGTGTATACTCTGTCCCAAGATTGTTGATCGGAAACAGCCGGGTGACATCGGGCGAAAACTGCCCATCGTAAGGCATCGGGCCGTACTGGTTATCGTTCGGATCTGTCTGGTTGGCGAGAGGAGAAGGCCGGGCCACGGGATCAATGTACGGACCGTCCACGTTGTAGAGCAATAAACGAACATCGTCAGTTGCCAGCAAACGGAACACACCCTCTTGCACACCACCTTCCAGATCTTCATCGGTTGACACCAGGATTGGTTCAATCGGACCGCTCGGACCATCCGGATCGAACATAGTCTCGATCTCAACCACGAAGGGCTTGCCGTAGTTCACCGCGATATCGCGGATCTCGGTCATGGTACTGTCACTGTTCAGGTATGAGTAAGTGTAAACCTCTCCGCCATGCAGGAACTGCAAAGAGAATGTGATGTCGGGCGACTGCGGGTCTGCGCTTCCAGCCGCACCAGGAGCACGCTCCACAACAAGGTGATACACACTGCGAAGGTTGTCAGGAGAACTCTCACCCGTGAACCGACCGATGGAGTTACCGGGTAACGGGAAGTAAAACGTCCTCCCCGAATCTGCCGCCGCCTGTAACGCGAGCAAAAAGGGCAGCAGGATAACGAAATGAGCGAATCGCGACAATCTCGATGTACACATAGTAATAATCCAAATAACCAAGCAATATTTTATGGAACGCCGGAGCCCGTGTACTGCCTCACCGGCACTACGACCTGAACCGTCTCACCGTCTGAGGCCGGCACCGGGTCCACATCTGTCACTTCAACGCCATCAGCACGAAAAACCCGCTTGGGTTGAAGCACGAAACCATCGGCGTTGTCCAGCGTAAATCTAAATCTCTTCACCAATGCCCGGACTCCAGCACCACCAGATACCCGGGCGATGAGCTCGTATGTCTTGGTATCCAAAAGCAGCGGACCGCTATCGAAGCTATCCAATGAGATCAAGTACTCAAGCTGACCGTCCAACACAGACGTAGGCGTGAGCGACGTCAGTTCAACTGGAGGAACAAGAGATGTTGCTAAGTCACTTGATGTGTCAACCTCGACAAGTTCAATCTCGACCTGAGGACTAAAACTCGCCGTATTCGAATCAAAGTAGACAACAATACGCGCATTCTGCAAACTACCGACATTGATCTGACTCTGCTCCTGCGGCACGATCAGGCCCCCGCTATCGTCAGCAAAGCCCACAAAGATCGCATTGATGCTTGTCATCTCCGGAACAGAGAACGGGATGATGTCGTCACCGATAAACTCACGCAGACCGCTCACAGGATTCTCGTACCACACCTCACCGAGCGCCTGGTATAGCCCCGCATCGATCTGCCATGCTTGTGCCCGCGATAACCGGAACGAGCAAGGTATCTCTCCACCGCTCGGACCATACGGCGAGTTCTCAATCGGTATCCAGTCCTCGCCAGGCCCCTGACGGTAGTAAGCCGCAAAGCCATAGTTTGGGTTGTAACAGTTATTCCCGTACTCGATATCGAACAACAGATCGAAGTTGGCCGCCCGCCGATGGGTCATCACTAAATCGCCCGTTGAAAAATCAAACGTACGCTCATCCATATTATTGACTGTACTGGAGTCGCCACTCAGGTCTGCATTATCCAATACCTCAGCAACGACCGTCACTGTTCGGCTCTGGGAACGCACCGGAATCCATTCAACCTCTACCTCACCCAAGTCTTGAAGTGACCCAAGGTTCTCATCTACATCTAAATCAGCATAATCAATCAAGAGCGGATCACCCTGGAAAGTTGGCATCGGATAACCCGGCGAAACAAGGTCATTTATCGTAAATCCCTCAAGCACCGTACCCGCACGAAAATACACTCGCACAACCTTCCCGGCAGGGATGTCAGCGTCACCCTGATTCCACAAACCGACCCGCAATCGGACCACAGGATTTTCAGCCAGATCCACATGGTCCACACGGAGTGTGCCGCCCTTGATAGCCAGATCTGGGCCACTCGTGGTTTGGCTAGGGGTACCAATAACATCTGTCAATACGTTGTTTAACTCATCAAGCTCAAAGACATCATCACTTGAATCAATCTTGACGCCCACAATCAAGTCTCCACTTGAGCCATCAAACAACTCTGCGAGCGGAACCGATTGGTCTGCAAGAAATGACACATCCACATCACTGGATGTCGTCTGGATCGGCGCGGCAAGCTGAACAGTCGATCCTACTGGCGAAGCACGCTGCAGCTGAGTGCCATCGAAGAAAACTGCCCGAGGATCCCCAGAATAGAACTGAATATTCACATACGGCGACGAATCGGGCAGATCGGATAGCCCCACAGTCCCACCGGTATTTTGGTACTTGAGTTGATCGATACTGAGAAAATCTGATTGCCCGGTAGATGGCGCGCTCACTGCGAACACTGTTGCCGCTAGGTCCGCGATCCCTGCATCATCTTCGAACGCTGTCGGCAATGACAAGAGTGCTCGAACCATAAGTGCCGTTGGATAAGAATGATCAGTGGTGTCAAAAGCAAACAATCCACCATCCGATGCCCAAGCTCCAACCGCGAAACCTTGCAGACTGACTTGGTGGGCTAAGAGCGTGTTGACCATTAACTCGAGTTCACCCGGCTGACGCAGCCCCGAATACGCACGCAAGATCGTGGCATAGGTCTCGGTATCCGATCCGTCCAACCAAGATCCATCTAAATCTATTGGCAACAGTTGATAAGGATCAACCTGATCCACCAGGTATGCGAGTGATTCAAGTGTCGCATCATACACTGCTGACTCACTACCAAGCGCATCTCCAAACATCCGCAATGCACACAACCCACGGGCAGTCGTCATCACACTTGAATCACCACCGCTACCAAGTTTCCAAGACATGCCTATGGCCTCGGATTGCATTTGGGAGTTCAAAAAGTTGATCGCTGCGAGCAGCCTATCCTCTGAGACTGCGACAGATTGCCCCCAAAGTAAGCCCTCTGCAACCATGAATGTGTCACGAACGTTACTACGGTGCTCCACAGTGATGCCCCATCCACCATCAAACTGTTGCTGATTCAAGATCGAAGCACGAACCGCACCAATATTCCGTCCGGCGGCCAGTTGAACAGTGACAAACAAGGATTCTCGTTCCAAGTCATCTACTTCAGCACTTAGTGCCCCCTGGTGTGCACGAAAGATTGCCTGTGGTATTGCTGAAATTCCACCGTTCGGAACTACCCCGTACACCTGTGCTTCCTTGAGCGCTCGAACAACCTCCGCTGTTGTATGAAGGGTCGCTTCGCCTTCTCCCCACAAGCCTGTGGTCAGATCCTGCTCTGACAGGAGGTACTCTACTGCCATAGCTACCGAATCTGCAATCGCTGCTTCGCTAACAGACTGAGCCTGCGCTAGGGGACTATAAACCAACAGCGTTACGACCAAAATAGCTTTGTACACTTGCGAGACAAATCGAGTACAAGTCTGAAGCATTCGTAATCCCCACCAAATTCAAGAACTCAGTGGACCACCATAATGTCTTGGCTGCTGGTCATCACTTGAACTTGAGCAATTCTCCAAAATTTATTCACAGCAGCCCCTAAGCCATTGCACATAAATGGTTTGGAGGCCTACGGGCGGGAACAATGATCTTCTTGTCTGTCGGTTTTTTGCCCACAACTCCTAAGTCGCTGATGTAGATGAGCTTACAGAAGCGACCTGGCCCTAGGGCGTACCCGAAAACTCATTAGTCAGTCTGCCCGCAAGTTCAACCACACATCTCATCAATCAGAGAGCTGGCATTATTGAGCATCGATTTTCTATAAGATCTGGAATGCTGATCCACTGACGAAATGCCTGTTTCAATGATCTGAATTCAGCATGCCTCACATGGTCCGCGATGAAAGAGTTCTGTAAAGCATGCCATCCATTCCGATGGCAGATCACGGGATCACGCATACTTGCGACCGACTTGGGCATGACAATTCAATGCCTAGATCGAGCGACTATTCTAGAGCCTAAAACGGTGGTGGCGACTCTTACTCGTACCGCCCAATGTGGGGTGGCATGGAAGCGATTGGGCCAACTCGCAACCTAACACAATCTCTATCGTCCGCACGCTGCTCACGGTATGCTCACACTGAGTAAGGCCGAGTTCGGGCTGCGTCGGCCGAAACCAATCCGCCAGACAGAAGGAGGTGAATTCGACCACAAGATCTCGATTAGGCAACAACCTGTCGGTGGTAAACCGCAATTGCTCTACTCGGTGATCAAGGTGAGATCTAAACATCTTAATGCGGCGTGGCATTCGCCATGTAAGTGGGTGTGACAATCAGCTGGCCCACCACTTGCCCCCGAGTTTGCGTATGACCTCGGGGACGCTTATGTCATGCCCGAGATGCACTTCGGCTGAGCTGGATCAGTCATCTGGGCTCTGAGTAAGCTGTTATCGCGATGGATTGCTCAGCGGTCCCCAAAGCCCGTGGTCGTACGCGATTGACGAGGATACCACGGGGAGGTGCTCCGCAAGCAATGAACGCATCGTATCGGTGTAGTCGTTAGCGTGCACAAGAACACTTGAATTTGCCGATCGCGCAAAGCGACGGTTAAGGTCGACCACGCTGTTTGGGCTCGTTTCAATTGATTTCACGAAATCTTGGTCGTAGCCGCCGCCCATTCCAGGCCCGACGAGGAAGACCTTGCGGGGCGTCATCGGGTATGCGAGGCGCCAGGTCGAGTCACGGATGTTGCCCTCGACGAGTATCGTCGAATCCGGCCTGATGAATCCCGATCCCGTTGGTGCCCGCAGGACGGTCCAGGTACGCGGCGCGATCATCTCGTGAAATCGTGTATAGACATCATTGTTCGTGAACAGCGTCTCGTACGCGGTCTTGAGCGCACCAGGTGTTGATGGGTAGTCCGGGGCGATATCCGGCAGGATACGCTTTGTGTTCTCGGTCAACTGCCTCATGAACGCGGGCGTTCGGAGCATCTGGACGATGAGAAACGCGATCCACCGCCTCTTGTCAAGATCTGTCAGCGGTCGTACGGCGATGATCTTGTCTCGTGACCGAGCCCCGTCGTCGTCCACGAGTGCGAGATACCGTTCGAGCCTGAGTGAGTAGAGGAACTGCTCCTTCCCCCAAGAGCGATAGCTCATGTCCTGTGATCGAAGCGTGCCGTCCGGGTTGCAAGTCAACGTCTTGACCTGGTTCTGAGTACCCGATGCCCATGGCTTGTTGCTCGACGCGGGGCTGTAATGGTTGTTGCGGACCCCGGGTGCGTTTGCAATCCGCTTCGGTTTGGAGACGGGCTTGGGGCGGTCGTGTGCGCTGTCGGGAGTGACGACCAACGGCCACTTTTTCCGCCATTTCAGCACAAGTGAGATCCAGATTTCGGCGAGGTTCTTGGCCGTATTCTCGACGCATTCCCGTCCGAGCTGTGATAACACGGCGGCGCGTTCCTTCGCCGCGGTGAGGCCCGCGGCTGCTGCGTCATCACCGAGTTTCTTCGCGAGCATTCGCTGCGATAAGTAGGCACGTAGCATGGCCATCTGCTCGATGGCATCGATGCGTGCCTCGATGTGCAGCGCAGGGCCGACCGATGCGTCGCTGATCTCCTTCATCCTTGTGATGATGATTTCCATTTCATTGGACCAGATGCCGGCGATTTGCCGTGCTTCATCCTCTGAGAGATGCGGACATCGTGAGCGCAGGCGTCCGTAGAATAACCCATCTTCTGACGATCGTGGCAGGATGGTGTAAGCTTCCGTCACGCGATGATGATAGTCGCCATGTTCGGGTCCATTAAAATATTCCTGAACCCGCCATCTCTGCTCGTCCCCGTTGGATTCGTCCAGCCAAGTACGACTGTGACGATCACGGGTAGCCTTACAACTCACTACCCCTGCGTACCGGCTTGATCCATTGAGCGCGGACTCGGTCCCGCAAGTGGTATCTGCTCGCTGCCAGCGATTACTCCGATGGTGTGACAGCGCTGCGCGCGACAGTGTCTCGGAGTGTCATGGCAGTTCGGCTTTGTCGAATGATCAAGAGGTTGAGGAGCGCCATGAACTCTGTGATCAAGGCTTGATCTGTAGCGATCGTCTCCGAATGCCATGTCCATGCGAGATTCATGACCGCCGCCAGGTCATCGGCGAGCGGGTCTCGCTCCCAGTCGTAAGGGCGAAGAGCTTCCGCGATGCGTCGCAGCCAAGGCACCGCAGGACGGAGAAGTGGGCGGGCCCCTGGCTGACGCAGCAGGTTCAAGAACGCTCGCAGCGAGCGTGAATTGTACAAATAAGCATCAGCCCAAACGCCATACTCATCTTTCATCTTCGCGAACTCAGCCTGATTCCCGTCTGCGGCCACGATCGAAGCACCAAGGTGCATCCCAAGCAAATGCTCCCACAGGCCAATCAACCGAAACCTGCTACCTCCCTCGGGCATCCACACAGGAGATTCGATCGCGTAGCGAATCATCTGACGCCAACGGTCAAAGTAGCGTTCGGACGAAGTGGCCATTGCGAGTGCCGAGACCGTCCAATCACCAAGAAAGCTCTCAACCCAATAGTCTGCCTGCGGGCCGAGGTTTAAGATGGGTTCCCAGAGCCTGCGCGCGATCTCGTCAGACTCGATCCGGGCTACGCAGTTGGCAACATGGTCAAACACCCATGTATCGTACTCATACGGGGTTCCCTCGACCTCGTTGTGGTCGTCGTCATGACTCTCTGGGATCATACTAAGTGTCACACCGAGCAGCCGATCCAGCCACGCAACGGTTTGAGTGGTCTGTATGGTATCGGTGGTGCTTGGGTCCTTGAGCCAAACGAACGCATGACGTAAGGCTTCGATATCGAATCCGGGGTGAAGGCGGGCGATCTTGTTTCGTCTCGTGCTAAGGGTGGGTGTGCCGCGGTTCGCACGCCGTCGCAGCGTTGTCGCCCCATCGTACTCGGGGAACCGAAGGCAGTGCGCTCGGTCGCGCGCACGTCGTGCGACATCCGCCACAGCATCCCAGTCAAGCATGTCGGATGGGATGCGACCCGCAATAAACGCGGATTGCAGTCTCACGGCCCGCATTTTAAACCGCTTGATTTCGTTCTCCGAGGGGTCGTAATAATGCAGCGTTGTCCTCAACGCCGCCCACAGGACCGCCAGATTGACGAGGCGGTTGAACTCGTCTCCGAGCTCGGCTCGGTGTCGGTGAGCGGCCGTCAATGTGACGCCCGTGGTCGCGTACCAGTTACTCATGACACAGAGTGAAGCGAGCTCTCGCGCATCCGTGGCGTTGCGGTCTTCCACCAGCCAGGTGATGGCAATGTATGCGAGGAAGCTGTGCCACTTATCGGTTGAGATAGAGTGTTCGGAATCGTAAATGGTCCTCGTCGGAGCGCTGGAGATAACTCTGCTGATCTGAGCCCTACACCACTCCGCATGGTCGCCGTGTGCTAATAGCCACTCGGGCGCAAGCATTTGTAGGACTGCAACGCCGCCGAGCACCGCATCGAGTCGCCGTTCGAGACTCAACTCATCGTCATCCTCGGGGGACGCCGAAAATGCCTGGGTTTCCTCCCAGATGTTCCGAGCCTGATCGTCATTGATCGGCTCGCCTTTCTCCAGGAGTTCCCTGCACCTAAACGGGAACGCGATGAGACGCATGCCGTCTTGAGCCTTGTGGACATTTTCCTCTGTTCGGGCCTTAATTTCGTCCGGCCATTCGAAGTGGACCTCGTAGGCCCCATCTTCAAGAGGTACCGCCTTGTAGTTGTCTGGGTCAAAGCGGGGGATCAAGAGTTCGAGCGACACGGGGTCAGGACAAGACCCGCTCTCAAGCTCTGCTTGCCACCCTGCACGAATCGCCTTGTACTCTTCACGGGTCTCAGGGTGAGTCAGCAGAAGGCCTAGCGCATGGTCGCGGAAATGGGATTTCCTGTGAGGCATCGTGTGCCAATCCCGCGCGGAGTTGAATAACCGTTCCCCTGATCGAGTCCACTGGAAGAACCCAATCTTCCAAGAGTCGCCGTCAATCACGAGTT
>Ga0070729_10004025_pt1 | contig 16369 bp, 10 predicted proteins | sample tdDd472_FD_66725 | JGI IMG/M metagenome (GOLD analysis project Ga0070729, IMG submission 66725) | Marine sediment microbial communities from the Atlantic coast under amendment with organic carbon and nitrate - tdDd47.2 | ecosystem: Environmental > Aquatic > Marine > Coastal > Sediment | place... | reverse complement strand
AGAGATTTTCTGAAAAAATCGGGCTTAGGCTTGGGTGCTATTGCCTTGTCGCAGCTATTGGGTGGACAACAGCTCTGGAGCCAGGAGGGAGGCATTTTAAGGCCCCAAACTACAGGAGGTCAGCATTTTCCGGCAAAAGCTAAGCGGGTGATCTATTTGTTCCAGAGCGGAGGGCCTTCTCAGATCGAGTTGTTTGATTACAAACCCGATTTGGTGAAGTGGCATGGTAAAGAAATTCCCGATTCCTTAAGAGGCACACAACGAAATTCGGGGATGGTCGCCAATCAGTCTTCTTTCCCATTGGTAAAATCCATCTATGATTTTAAACAACATGGCGAATCGGGGGCATGGATTAGCGAACTATTGCCTTATACGGCACAATTAGCAGACGACCTCTGCATCATCCGTTCGATGCATACAGAGGCTATTAATCATGAACCGGCGGTGATGTTTGTGCAAACAGGCTCACAACAAACGGGTAGACCTTCCATTGGTTCTTGGTTGCAATATGGACTGGGTAGTGAAAATGAGAACCTTCCTTCCTTTGTCGTTCTGATCTCTAAAGGAGGGGGTGCTCAGCCCCTCAATTCGGCGGCCTGGGGAAGTGGGTTTCTGCCCTCTCATCATCAAGGCGTACAATTTAGGACGGGAAAAGATCCGGTACTGTACTTGAACAATCCTTATGGCATCGAAACCGATGATCGCCGCCGCGCACTGGACTTTATCAATGATATGAACAGTGAGCAGCAAGCTCAGTGGGGAGACCCGGCCATCGAATCCAAAATCAACAACTATGAGATGGCCTTTAAAATGCAAGCCTCTATTCCGGATGCTGTTGATTTGAAAGAAGAACCTGATCACATTTATAAGTTGTACGGTGAAGAAGCTAGAATCCCAGGCACCTATGCCGCCAATTGTTTATTGGCCCGACGGCTAGCCGAGCGCGATGTCAAGTTTATTCAATTGTACCATATGGGATGGGACCAGCATGGAAATCTTCCCAATGGACTCAGAAAGCAAACCCAAGGAACCGACCAGGCCACTGCTGCCCTGGTAAAAGACCTGAAGCAACGCGGTCTACTCGAAGACACCCTAGTCGTTTGGGGTGGAGAATTTGGGCGAACTAGCTTTTCTCAAGGCCGGCTCACGGCTACCAATTACGGGCGTGACCATCATCCTGGCTGCTTTACCATGTGGATGGCAGGCGGAGGGGTAAAACCAGGGGTCACCTATGGTGAAACGGATCCCTTCAGTTACAATGTAGTAAAAGACGGGGTACATGTACATGATTTTCAGGCCACGCTTCTGCATCTGCTAGGCATCGATCACGAACGACTTACGTTTAAGCATCAAGGGCGCCGATATCGCCTGACCGATGTACATGGAAAAGTAGTCAAGGAAGTCTTAGCGTAGAAGAGGAAATTTCTATCGGAGTAGAATGAAAGATAAATTGCTCTACAGATGAACTCCATTCATCGATTTGTTGTTTCCTTTTATTGTTAATGTTGTAATATTGCAACTTTAGTAATTTGACGGAAATAAACATTCAATTTTTCCTCCGTCTACTTGAATAATTTAACCCGACTTTTATGAAATTTTGTTACACCTTACTGCTATCTCTAGCAGTTTTTCAGCTCATTGGTCAACGTGCAAGTATCACAGGAAAAGTTAATGATGCAGAAGGCCAGGCTGTTCTTTTTGCTAACGTCGCTTTGTTTTCTGCTACAGATAGTTCCTTAGTGAAAGTAGAAACCACGAATGATGAAGGAGTGTTTGAACTTAGGTCCTTGGCCGCAGGGTCTTATGATTTACAAATCACCTATGTAGGGGCAAAAGATTTGTGGAAACGAAATCTACAATTGGCCGATGCTCAAAAACTAGATCTTGACCTATTGAGCTTCGAAGCTGCATCAGTAGAGCTAGCACAAGCCACTGTTACTGCCACACGAGCTTTGGTAGAAATTAAGCCTGACAGAACGGTCTTTAATGTCCAAGGAACCATAAACAGCGTCGGAGCGGATGCGATTTCCTTGCTCCGAAAAGCACCCGGTGTTACGGTCGATAATAATGACAATATCAACGTCTTAGGTCGTGCGGGTGTTTTGCTGTATGTAGATGGCAAACGATTGCCTTTGACCGGCCAAGACCTTAGCAGTTACCTGCAAAACCTTCCCGCTGAACAGATAGATCGGATTGATATCATTAGTAATCCTGGTGCTAGATATGAAGCCGAAGGGAATGCGGGGATCATAGATATTCGCTTGAAGAAGGACAAAAATCTGGGCACCAATGGTTCCCTCAACACCACTTATAGCCAAGGCCGTTATGCTAAATCCAATGTAAATGCTAGTGGGAACTATCGGCAAAAGGCCTTTAATGCTTATGGCTCAGTGGGCTTGGGAGATGGAGCTATTTACCACAATATGGATTTTAATAGCACGCAGAACAACATATCCTTGTCTGAAACCAATAGAGATCGAAACAGTTGGCAGAACTTCGACTATCGTTTTGGCGCTGACTTTTTTGCGGGTAAAAAGCATACCATTGGTTTTTTGGTGAGTGAAAGGCGGATGGAGGGCCAACGACGCGGCTTAAGTCGGATAACGATTGCCCCTCAAAGCACACCAAATGCCTTAGATAGTATTCTGGTTGCTAATACTACGGCAGAGGACCAGCGACGCCAGAATACTTATAACATCAATTATCGCTTCGATAATAACAAAGGACGCACGATCAATATTGACCTAGATTATGGGAAGTATAACAATGATAGCGAGCGATTCCAACCGAATCAATACTTTGATGCCGCAGAAGATAAACTGTTGACTGAAGTCGTCAGTAGTTTTGATACACCAACTGATATCGATATTTCTACTTTCAAATTAGATTTTGAAGAGGGACTATGGGGTGGTCAATTCACTGCGGGTACAAAATTGAGTCGCGTGGTGTCAGACAACTCCTTCCTCGTTTATGATGTATTGGATGATTTGCCATCCATTAATGATCGACAATCCAATCGCTTTGAGTATACGGAAAATGTATTTGCTGGCTATGTCAACTTTAGCCGAGCACTCAACAAGAAATGGAACTTCTCTGCCGGTTTGCGGGCAGAACAAACGGATGCTACGGGTGATTTGCAGGCTTTCTTACCGGAATTGCAAGAGCCTCCAGTTGAACTGAACTACCTCAGTTGGTTTCCTAGTGCCGGTTTGACTTGGCAGGTAGCTCCTCAACACAGCTTGGCCCTGAATTATGGCCGACGGATCAACCGACCTGATTACAACGTCTTGAATCCCTTTAACAATCAGTTGAGCCAGTTGTCTTACGAAAGAGGGAACCCCTTCTTACGCCCGGAGATTGTAAATAACATCGAATTGGGTTACACCTTAGCTTACCGCTATAACTTCAAAATCGGCTACAGTCGCACCAGTGATCAAATTACCAGACTTATTGGCCCTGACGAAGTGGATCCTCGATCCAACTTCATTTCTTGGGAAAACCTGGCCGATCAAACGGTTTTTAGTATGAATATCAGTGCGCCTGTACAAGTGAGTAAGGGGTGGAATGCCTACTTCAATATCAGTGCCTCACATCTAGACAACCAGGCCGATTACGGTGATGGAGCTGTCGTAGATGTACAAGCCTTTACCTATAGCATATACCAACAACATACGATCGATCTTCCAGCAGGCTTCAAAGGTGAAGTATCTGGCTACTATGCGGGGCCTGGTGTATGGGGTGGCGTCTTTGAATACGAAAGCAGCTGGAGTTTTGACCTGGGGTTGCAACGTAAGTTTCTGCAAGATCGCTTGAATGTACGTTTAAGCGCTAGTGACTTGTTTTATGAGACAGGATGGGATGGCGTTTCTAGTTTCAACGGACTAGTATCTTCAGGTAGTGGCCGTTGGGATAGCCGCCGGGTGAGCCTCAGTTTGAGTTACCTTTTCGGTAATGAAAATGTAAAGTCACGTAAGCGTCGTACTGGCCTAGAAGATGAAGCAGGTAGAGTAGGAGGAGGGCAATAGATCAAAATAAAATAAGCTTACCAGCAATATAGAAGAGCTACAGCGGGAGCCAATTCCCCCCCTGTAGCTCTTCTCATTACTATGCGCTATTCAATGATTATCTTTTCTGTGACCTGCTGGTCTTCGGCACGAATACGTAGCCTTGTTCTCTTTTTTGGACTTTTCTCTATTTGGGAAGAATACTAAGATATAGACCATAGGTAAAATTTAAACTCCTCCTGCTAAAGATTTAACAAACTGTATCACAAGTCGTATTTTCGCAAAATTGTACGGTCTCTTATTTTTAAACACATGAAATACCAACGCTTAAACATGAGAAAAATCGCTGTGTCTCTTTTAGGTATGTGCCTAACAATAGCCATGAATGGGCAAGGTCAAAATTGGACGGATGTCCCCTTAACAGACCTTTCTGCCTTTCAATCACAAGCGGGTAATTGGTCGATCGTAGGTGGCGTGATGATGAACCCCACCATCGATATTCACGATAAACCTAGTCCGCCTAAACCTGTGGTCGTCGAACAGAAAAAGAAAAAACGGAAGAAGCGTAAAAAAGACCCCGTCCCGCTACCCGTTGAAGTTCCTATGCCCAAAGCCATAACATTTGAAGCGGGTACCGGCATATTGATCAATAACAATAATGCCACGCAAAAAGACCATCTTCTGAGCAAATGGGAACATGGCGATATCTTATTGGAACTTGAAGTCATGATTCCCAAAGGTTCTAATTCGGGGATCTATCTCCAAGGCCGTTATGAGATCCAATTGCTAGACAGCTGGGGGAAGAACCAACCCTCTTTTTCTGATATTGGAGGAATCTATCGAAATTGGGAAGAGGAAAAGGGGAAGATTTATAGTGGGAAAGCCCCACTTAGCAATGCCGCCAGAGCAGCCGGTTTGTGGCAGCAATTTAAGATCGCCTTCAAAGCGCCAAAATTTGATCAAAACGGTAAGAAAATCGCTAATGCCAAGTTTGTTTATGTAGACCTTAATGGTATTCGCATCCACGAAAATGTAGAAGTACCTTTAGCAACCGGTGGATCTATTGATAAGCAAGAAGTAGCGATGGGGCCTTTGATGATTCAGGGAGACCACGGGCCAGTGGCTTTCCGAAATATCAAATACCAGTTGTTGCAAGAAAACGACCTGAGGCTTGAAGATGTGGCTTATCAATACTATGCGGGAAGACAAGATAACCTGGACGGCTTATACAAAGTGGAAAGCCAGCGAAAAGGAAAACTAGATGTACTTACAACAGATATCGGTAATCTTGATGAACACTATGCCGTTACCTATACGGGAAATATTATTGCCCCAGAAAAGAAGAAATATCCCATTCGAGTAAATTTCAGAGGGAGTGTGAGGATCAGAATAGGCAATAGAGTAATCAGCCGCGATTACCAAGGCAATGGGCGCGAGACATTCATGGCCACTTTGGCCGAGGGAGCCAATGCGTTTGAACTTACCTACTACAAAAATGAGGCTTGGTGGCAACCACAGCTAGGTATCTATGACCTGGGGTCTTTTCCTCGGCCTTTACCCGGTAGCAGTGCGCTACCAGCCGGGTCCCGCAGAACAGGTCCTATCTATGTGGATGTTGATCGAAAAGCTAGATTACTGCGCGCTTTTCTCGATTTTAACGGCCAGCGAAAAGATCGATTAACACATACCTTGGGCGTAGGCACCCCAGAAGGCACCCACTATGTTTATGATCTAAAGGCGGGAAACATAGCCTGTGTTTGGCGAGGAGACTTTATAGATGCTACGCCAATGTGGAACAATAGAGGAGATGGGTCTTTCAGACCGAGAGGGGCAACTAACTTCCTTTTTATGGGGCATTCTTTTGCTCTTCTATCTACGGCCGATGCGCCCTTTCCTACTGCCTTAACGGAAGCTGATGGTTTTAAAAATGTCGGTTACCAGGTTGATGCAGCGACAGGTCTACCCCGTTTCCACTATAAAATGGATACACTGGAACTAGTGGATCAAGTTCAATTAACCATGAAGGCTAAAGCCCTAGAACGAACCATCAGTTTAACGAATGCTGATCAAGCTAGTGACTTATTCCTTAAGCTAGCCGAAGGCGATCATATAGAAGAGGTCGCCACTGGTCTATATGTCGTGGATAAACGATATTATATCCATGTTGATCCCACTGTGGTTGTAAGCGTAAGAGAAATGGCGGGCAAGAAAGAACTCGTCAGTAATATGAAAAGCAAATCTTTCACCTATTCAATCAATTGGTAATATCCATCATGAAGAATATATATATAATACTAGGTCTTTGCTTGGTCTTGAATGCCGCCAAGCTTAGCGCGCAGGAAAGTGATTATTATAAAATTGTGACTCTCCCTGTGCCAGAGGGAATTCTGCTAGAGGTGGGAGGAATAACTAGTTTGGATGATGGCAGAATAGCATTATGTACGCGTAGAGGGGATGTTTGGCTAGTTGAAAACCCGGATATGTACGAAGGGAAAGCTCCGCGTTTCAGTTTATTTGCTTCTGGTTTGCATGAACCTCTCGGCTTAGCCTATCGCGATAATGCTTTTTATATTGCGCAAAGGGGAGAGCTGACCAAATTGCAAGATACCAATGGAGATGGACAAGCCGATCGCTATGAAACGATTTACGATTGGCCCTTATCTGGGCATTACCATGAGTACTCCTATGGTCCAAAATTTTTACCTGATGGTAGTATGATCGTTACAGGTAATGTAGCTTTTGGCAATGAAGAATGGTGGCGTGGCGAAAGTCGAGTACCCTGGCGTGGCTGGACCCTACAAATCACGGAAGATGGCCAAATGACACCTTGGGCGACAGGTATGCGATCTCCTTGTGGCTTGGGTATATATGAAGGAGAGTTTTTCTATGCCGACAACCAGGGCGATTGGCATGGATCGGGAGGCATTTGGCATGTGGAGAAAGGCAGTTTTACAGGTCATCCTGCTGGTTTAAAATGGGCAGAGGAAGAGAATTCTCCAGTCAAGTTAACGGCTAAAGAATTTTATGCGAAGGTCGACATGCGGCAAGTCAAAAAGAATGGACGATATGTAAAGCCCGCCAATATCCTGGAAGAAGAAAATCCAGATTTACTATTTGAGGTCAAAAAAGAATTTCCAGCCGTGCAACTTCCAGCCGTGTGGCTACCGCATGGTGTTTTGGGTATTTCCAATGCCGAAATTTTAGCCGATAACAACGGCGGGGCCTTCGGCCCCTTTGACGGTCAACTATTTGTGGGCGATCAAGGGCAGAGTAAGATTATGCGAGTAGCGCTAGAGAAAGTAAACGGAGCCTACCAAGGCGTCGCCTTTGATTTCAGGTCTAGCTTCCAATCTGGGGTGCTACGCATGGCTTGGGGGAATGACGGTTCTATGTATGTCGGAGAAACCAACAGAGGGTGGGGGAGTGCTGGTGATCGAACCGCCGGCCTAGAACGATTGGTTTGGACGGGAAAAACACCCTTTGAAATGAAGACGGTACGTGCGATGACTGGCGGTTTTGAAATCGAATTTACGCAAGCCATTGATTCTGCATCGGCCCTGGATTTGGATAGTTACACTGGCCGTAGTTACATTTATAAGTACCATCCTGTATATGGAAGTCCGACCATCAATATTGATTCCCTACAAATTAGCGGGGTCAAATTAATGCCTGATGGTAAAACGGTGCGGCTTAAGGTCGAAAATCTCAAGCCCTATTACGTCCATGAAATCAATGTTTTAGGTATAAAAAGTAAAGTAACACAGCAAGTTGTTCTTCACAATATGGCTTACTATACCTTAAATGCCATACCCACTGGGAAAACATTAGGGAGCAATGATTGGAGTACATTCCGCTCTTCGGTAGTAGCCGCTCAAAAAGCCAAAGCGAAGGCTAAAACCGCTAAGAAAAAAGTGGCCAAGAAAGCGAGTCCGACAAAACCTAGTGTGCCTAGCTATGCGGAAATTGAACCGCTGCTGACTAGAAATACTTGTCTAGCCTGCCATCAGGTGAATAAAAAACAGGTAGGACCGGCCTATAAAGATATTGCCAAACGGAATTACTCCGTCGATAGAATCGTGGAATTGATTTATAGTCCAGAACCTGCCAATTGGCCGGATTACGCCACTCCCATGGCGCCAATGCCGCAAGTTCCCAAGGCGGATGCGACTAAGATTGCGCGTTGGATTCAGTCTTTGAAGTAGGGGAGGAGTTGCGGTTGCTGTGTTGCGGGTTAGTTGAACTCGCAACACAGCAATATGCTACTTCTTTATCGATCAATCTATTGCCCAAATCCACTACAGCAACGAGAGCAAGCGGGCAGCAAGCCTCCTGCTCGCTGAACCGTTTTCCTAAATTGACCTATCTGTGAAGAATTCCATATCTGCTTAAGACTACCTTTGTGAAGATTGCCGATTGTCAGCTTGTAACAACGTCCATGTGCTGGTATTACATCTCCATTGCTTTTAATCATGATATTATGAAATATATCGTTGCACCTTTTTCCAAATAATATTTCGGGATTATGGTAAAATATGTCCAACTCAGTCCGGCTCCTTACCTCTGGCGAAAAGCTAATCGGAAATTTCCACTGTTTGGCTTTTATTTCATCGATTTCACGCCATAATAGGTCCAAATCCATATTTTCTATATTGATTTCTTCCATGTTTGAGGCGGTTGCCGGATAGGACGCGCCAAATGTTTCATTATGCGTTTTTGCAATAGAGGCTGGCGTAAAGTTAGTATGCATGAAGCCCATACGTTCTAAGGGGTAATCTTTAAAAAAGCTAACAAATGCTAACAGCTGTCCAATGTTCCATTCCGTTATTACACAATAAATTGAAATCTTTGGTGGATTAGGATAATCAAGCAATTTTTCAATGCCTTGCACTGCTTTTTGAAAAGAACTTTTATGCCCTCTAATATAATTATGCACCTCTTGGGGCCCATCTAAAGAAATGTTTATTTCTTGCAAACCTCCTTCAATCAGCCCATCTGCATAGCGCTTTAGGTTCAAGGCATTGGTCGTTATAGAAGTATATATGTTTTTTTGTTTGGCATAAAACAAAGACTCCACTAAATGCGGATAAATTAGCGGTTCTGTAAACCCATAACCAATTTTTGTATCATTAAAATGATGACTGGTTTCATCAATAATCTTTTTGATAAGTTCTAGCGGCATATTGATGGGCCTACTCCCCATCAGGTTTTGAAAAAAATTACTCTGGTTGTAATCCACTCCTACATCACACATCTTACAATGCAAATTGCAAATGTTATTGACCCCTAATACGATCCACCTGGGAGAGTAAAATAATTTTGAAGGCAGGAAACGATTATTGAGTTGCTTGATTTTATTTCTAATCATTTTCATAGCAATTTGGGGGTTCAATTATTAAACCTATTCCTAATCAAAATCATCTTCCAAAGGTCTTTTTTCAATCTCTTTCAATTCTAAGCCTTCATTATCATTCAAAAATTTTTTCTCCTCCCTAATCTGCTCCTTCAGTTCCCTTTTTCGTTCCAGTCTTTCAATTTCTTTTTCTAACTCTTCCTCTTCCCAATTAGGATTAATTCCAAGAATTTCCAAGTGCTCAGTCCCGAAGGTTTGGAAATAATGAATCGCCAAACCGATGCCCCAGCTCAAGCCTACAATAAGGACAGGGAGTATTTCACCGTTATTTTCAAAATACATCAATGTATAGAGCATTCCGATAACAAATGCATAAGCTATAAAATGATAAAAGAACCCTTTCTTGGCTTTCACCCTTTTATTTGCCTCTTTGTAAATTTCTTCGTCTTTCATTTTTTGGTCTCTTTTTTTCTTTTAATTTATTCTTCTGGCAAGGTTTCAGCATTAATAATGACAGCTGATTTCATTTTCTTTTACTTTGTTTAGTAATGATCAAAAAAGGCTCCTTTTTATTAGACTTTATGCAGAAATAATTTAGCGCTAGAAAACCCATTTCAGGACAAAGTCTATTAAATATCCGAAAAAGCAATACGGTTGGCAAGCGAGCAAAGATAAATTTTCTCTTGTAAATCGTTCTTACTGTGCCGCATGCACTATCTTACCCTCCACAATCAGCGGTCTCATGTGAAGGCGGAAGAGCAAATTTGGAAGCTTGCCTGGCTTTTCGGCAAAAGATTGAGTAAACAATATATTTTTTGAAGAGCATAATGATCAATTAAAATATGAAAATAGACTTCAAATCAGAAGTGAAGAATCTGATTTATTACCCGGTTATGTTTTTTTGCTGCATGGAATTTTCTTTTAGGATATTAGGCTATGAAAGTTTTGAGAACATTGATTATTCAGTAACAGCCCAACCCAACAATGCCTTTATTGGGGATACTGAGCGGGGTATACAACTCAATCCGGGAACTTTTCAAGTCACTATTAATAAAGGACTTACGTTCAGTACTCATCACCTGGAGAATAATTCCCGTTTTGTAAGTGAGTGCCCCGATGCAACAAAAACCAATATACTCTTTTTAGGTTGTTCTTTCACTTATGGATTTGGTGTGAATGATGATCAACATTTCACTTCCCTGTTGCAGAAAAAACATCCAGCGCTGAGCTTTCAAAATGCGGGAGTGATCGGCTATGGTAGTGTCCAATCCTTACTACAATTAAAGGAAGGGGTGAAAACGCAGCAATGGAAAGCGGTTATCCTGAATTTTTCTTCCTTACATTTCATGCGCAACACCCTGTCTCGGCAATACAGATCAAATTTGAAAATTGGTTACGGGCGTTCTTCAAATAATGTTGATAGCAAAATGAACCAGTCGAGGTTTCCTTACCTAGCTGCCTGTGAAGAATCTATTCAGTACGCATCCTGGGAGGAGATTTATGAGAACTGGGTAGGTAGAGAGTGGCTGGCCTCGATCAACTGGATGCAAACTTCCTACGATCATGCCAAAGACGACCTCCCCGCCCAAATTGAGGTAACAGTTTGTATCATACAGGAGATGGCGGCCATTTGTAAAGAAAATGACATTCCTTTTGGGGTGGCTTGTCTAGATAGAACCTCGGAAACAGGCTTGTTGAAAACAAAGATTTCGCCAATTAAGTGGGTGGATGTTGGCTTTAATTTCTCTGATCAGCGCTTCATCAATCATCCCTATGATAGCCATCCAAACCCTGCGGGACATCGGCAGATTGCCGACAAAATTGAACCCTTTCTAACTGAGCTTCTACATGAAAAATAGCTGGTTCATTTTTAGTCTGATTTTTATAACCCTCTCTCTAGGGATTAGGTCGGCATCTTCTTTGAAAATGGAAACAGATGTTAGCAGCTATAATCTGGCTTCTTATCAGGATATTGCTAGCTATGAGGCATTCATTGAGCGGCTGGGTGAAGAGCAAGGTGAATATAGCATTGTGATTCTAGAGAAGCCAAGTGGCTGGAATACCTTGGGTGATTTCAATATTTTGAAAAAAATTATTGACTTTTGGGAAGAGCAGCCTCAAATAGGCCAGGTCTCCAGTATTCTGGATGTGGATTACCCTAAACAAGGGATCATGCACCTCAGTATAGAACCTTTCCTGGATTTAAACAATAAGAAACGCTTTGAAAAGAGATTAGAAAACTACGAGCAGTACTATGATATTTTTCAGAAGTTTCTTTCCAAAAACAGAAAATACACCATTATTTTTTTAGAAACCTCCACTGGCATTTCCGCTGCTGCTGCAGAACGATTAGAGGCACTGGACTTTGAGGCACAGGGAATTGTGGTGCACTATCTACAATACGACCTGATTCAAAAACAACTTGAATCTCATTTACAAAAAGACACCATCTTATTAGGCCTCATCAGTCTGTTGTTAATACTGGCGGGCTTTTACCTTTTAACGCATTCCCTAAAAGGTCTAGGCTTAATCACCCTCATGGTGGCCTTCAATATCTCTGCTACCTTTATCCTAATGGATTTGCTCAACATGAGCTTCAGCATGCATATGATTACGGTGCCCTGCATCATCACAGTGCTATCCTTTACCGATATCATGCACATTCTGTATCATCAGAAAGCTTTGCAGGACGCTTGTGCAACAGATCAGGATTTAAGGAAGGCCATTATCTCGGAGGTTAAAACGCCGCTGCTACTGACTTCGCTGACTAATATTTTTGGGTTTTTCATGTTTATGGTATTGGCAGAAAATATCCACCTTTTCAACTATGCACTTGCCTCCATCGCCAGCGTTAGCATTGCTTATCTCAGTTCTCGTTTTTTGGTCATTAAGCTGATAAATAAAAAAGTAGTATACCTCAAACGAAATCGTTTTCATTCGTTTTATGCCTTCCATCAATCCTGCTTCCATTGGCTATCCCACCGGAAGAGAAGCGTACTCTTCCTCTTTGTACTTGCTAATATGATCATCATTTCTTTGGTGGTTTCGACCTTCAGGATTGATAATGCTGAAAAAGATTTCTCTGTTTCGGATGCTTCCTTAACCCGTGGGCGAGAGATTATGGAAACGGAGTTTTTTGGAAAAAAACGAGCTGAAATTTTTCTGACAATCAAAAATGGAACGGTCTGGGATAAACCCATTCTGAATCAAATCGAAAATATTGAACAAAGTATTGACAGTCTCTTTGCCCCCTTGTATATCAATGGCCCCACCCTGATTGTAAAACGATATCATCGCTATGAAAGCAATGGCCGGACAAATGCCTTTTTTGTACCCAAGAGATTGAGACCACCTTATAAAAAAGAGCTTTCAAAATATGCCAACGTCCTTGGCGGCAAGGGAATTATTGGAGATCAGGCTGAGGAAGCAAGAATTCTTTTTGGCTTTGCGGATATAGACTTACGTAGCCTGAGAAAGAAATATGAACAACTGAGACAAATTTTAGCGGCAGAAAATAATCCAGCCATCCAGTTTGAACTCACAGGGCTTCAGTACCTCTCTGACGAAGCTACCCATTCCTTTGCCAACAAAATTTTGATCGGTTTTGGAGCTAGTATTGTATTTAGCAGTGTATTCATTTTGCTTTTGCTGAAATCTGTCAAAATCGGATTCGGCGTCTTGCTAGTCAATTTATTTCCCATTTTCATCGCGCTTGGACTGTTAATCCTACTGGGCGTAAGCATCACACCACTCACCTTATTTCTTTTGTCTATCCTTTTGGGGGTATGTGTAGATGATTCCATTTATTTAGTGACGCAAAACAGGTTAAAATCAAGGGATTTACACCTGCTTCCTATTTTCATCACTTCAATCGTACTCTCTTTGGGTTTTATGTCATTATCTTTTTCTAGTTTCAGCTGGCTACAACCATTTGGCTGGGTTTTCCTGCTAGGAATTTCACTAGCATACTTTCTGGATGTTTTCATTCTGACCTTATTTTTTGATCACGATTGAAGATGACTGCTGCGTATATGATCCTTAGGCATTTACCTGTCCCTACTGTTCAGCGCCGATTATTTAAGCAGAATAATTTTTTTAGTATCCGTAAATTTAGAAGTTTTCAGTTTTAAAAAATACATGCCTGAAGGAATATTGGAGGTGTTAAATTGGAGTTTATGTTCTCCTGAATTTATGTTTTTTTGAAGTAAAACAGTACTTTCTTTACCATCTTGACTAATCAATTGAATCACAACATTGTCCGTTTGATGGATGCTAAAAGAAACTTCTGTCAACCCATAAGAAGGATTTGGGTGAATTTTTAAGATTCCAAGATGCTGTTTGGCAGGCTGATCCTTTTGAGCAGTTAAATTCCTAAATTCAAAATCTACAACGATCGGAAGGTGATCAGAAGCGATTACGGTATCATCCGTAGAAAGATTAAAAGCGTTGAGACTATCTTGCGGCAAGCCTGGAGTAAACAAAGAATAATTATTTTGAAGTATTAAGTTTGAACCACTATAAATGAGGTAATCTAATCTTCCAGGACTAAAACTACTTCCTTCGCTATACCAAGTATAAGAAAAAGGGACACCCGTTGTATAAGGGTGACTATCCACTAAACTATTACCATCCCAATCAGGGGTGAAATCTGGACCAAAAGAAGACTCATCATAAATATCCCCGGATAGCAATGTCTCCAATTGGCGGCGATCACCTACCAGATTCATATCTCCTAGAATAACAATCGGTGTATTAGCTTCTATTGGAATAGGTCCATGGCCGGCCTTGGCTTCTCTTATAAATTCCATCATTAAATCCACTTCCACTTGCCTCCCCGCGTTGTTGGCACAACAGGGTGGATGTGCAACGATTAAGAGCAAATTCGTTTCTATCCCGGGTACTTCTATCAGAAATGCACCGTTACCTGCAGCTTGATTATGACCGAGAATCAAAGCACTCTTCAGAATGGGATATCTACTTATTGCATGACAATCTGGGCCTTCCTTTGCATGGTACCACTGTTGGCCTGTTGCTGAAGGCAGTATGGATTCCATCTGATTAGCCACTTGTAAAGAAGAATGATTGTAGATTTCCTGAAATCCTATTATGTCGGGTTGAGTCGCTTGAAATATCCTGGTAAAGGACGGGATTCTATTTTGGTCAAAAAGACCATCAACCAAGGCATTATAAGAGATTATTCTTAAGTCAGATTCATCAGACTTTTGGAGGGAATAATCTGGAAGTGGTTCTGAGTTCTTTGTTGAAAATGTATACTCAAGTTCTTCATTGGCAGCAGGTATGAAATCACCATTTGATCTATCGTCTTTAAAAACGATTTTTAAGTTGTCACTTTGAAATACTGGGGTTCCCGAAATAGTAATATCCTTACTGATTGCAATTTCAAATCGATCAGAGGTCACCGTTGGAGCACTCACCAAACCGATGTTGATTTGGAAAATATCAGCCGCATTACCCGCTCCATAAAAAGTGCCATTACGATTACCAAAAGTATAAACCAATTCAGCGCCAATTCCGTTGATGGATAAGCCTGTATTCGAATTATCATCAGTATCAAGATAAAGGGTGATGTCATTTAAATCCTGAAGGGTGATTTCAGCACCGGTTTCCAATAAGAAAAAAATGAATTCATCGTCATTAAACACTTTCAATTGCCTAAAATCAATTCCAGAAAAAGAACCATCTCCGACAGCATCAGTATATATTATCGGATATTCCTCCCATTCATCGAATATTCCATCAACAAGAATTCGATTTTGTGAAAAGCCTGCAATAGACAAAAAGATAAGAGAGCAGCTAACAAGATATTTCATTAATAACAGTTTTATCAAATACATTTTTATATGGGTCTGGTATACCTTGACAAAGGCCTTGGTTACTAGCATGTAGTTACACAACTTTAATTAAAACATTTCCTTTCTTATGTCCTTTTTCGACATATTCATGGGCTTCAACAATATTTTCTAATGGGTATGTTTTGTCAATAACAGCTTGGATAGTTTCCGTTTCAAAAAGATCCCGAAGTTTAGGCAAATAATGAGATTTAATTTTTAAAAATTCGTCATCAACTGATACATATTTTCCGTCTTGTGTGAGTGATTCTTTACATGCCTCTTTTAAGTTAGAGGTTTTATTTTTCCCAACTGCATCAAATATAAAATCGTATTGTTCCAATTGATTAGCTGCACCTTTTCTTGTATAATCAATCATTTTATCTGAACCGAGTGAAGCTACTAATTCAAAGTTTTTAGTGCTGCAAACTGCGGTAACTTCTGCTTCATAGTGTTTGGCCAATTGGAGGGCTATGGTACCAATAGCACCCGAAGCACCATAAACAAGTACTTTTTGCCCTTTCTTTATGTTTGCATTTTTCATAAAATGAATGGCCAACACCCCGCCATATACTATTGCGACAGCTTCCTGATGACTTGCATTGCTGGGTTTTAAAGTCATTTCTCCTGCTTTAATTTCTTTGATTGGCACACATTTATACTCAGCATAAGTCCCTCTACTAATTCCTGTAAACCCAAATACTTCGTCTCCTTCCTTGAAGGTTTCTATATTTTTACCGGTTGCCTCTATCACACCAGAAAATACCAAACCAATTATAGGATTTCTTGGTTTAGTAAATCCTATAAACAATCGCATCCCAAATTTCATTAACTGTTTTATTGGAAATTGGTGACCTCCTGGCACGTTTAATCCACGAATTACGCAATCACTTGCAGTTACCGCTGTTGCATGTATTTTCACCAATACTTCATCGACTTTAGGAATAGGTTTCTTTACTTCTCTAAATTTGAGAACATCAGGGTTCCCATATTTTGTGCAAATAACAGCTTTCATCTTTATCATGACGAAAATTCTTTTTTAAACACTATGCTTAGCCCCATTATTAAACCAGAGAAGTCGAATATTTAGTTGGTAAGAAATAAGTTTTTGTTCCAAAATAAAATTCAGCAGGAGGAATCCGATTCAAGCTTTGATGGCCACGTTC
>Ga0070729_10004021_pt1 | contig 16382 bp, 19 predicted proteins | sample tdDd472_FD_66725 | JGI IMG/M metagenome (GOLD analysis project Ga0070729, IMG submission 66725) | Marine sediment microbial communities from the Atlantic coast under amendment with organic carbon and nitrate - tdDd47.2 | ecosystem: Environmental > Aquatic > Marine > Coastal > Sediment | place... | reverse complement strand
AGATATCATCGAGAGATGTTCTGAATACCATTCCTTTAGCAATAGCATCTGCTGCTTTTGGGCCTGTGCCTAATATAGCTTTTGAGTCGTCAACCGATTCAAGTTTTTTGCCCCACAAAATATTTACGCCCAGTTCTTCGGCTTGTTTTCGTAATCCCTGATCTAACGAATTCGGATTAGAACCTCTTTCAATTAGATAGAAAAGAGGTCGTGAAGTTTTTACTTTAACTTTTTCCAGTTTTGGTCCGTAAAACAGACCATCATTTCCTGAATATGGATGACATAAAAAATTAATTTTAATGCCGATCCGGTTTAATATTTGCAGCGTATCATCTTCATCCAACCAATTCTCCAGCCCTTGAAAATCACCATTAAAACGAAGTCCGGCATTTTGGTTTTGCTCATAAACAGTGGTCTCAAATCCGGCATAAGCTAAATTTATTGCTGCGGTTAATCCTGCCGGTCCGGCGCCAACAATAGTAATATATTTTTCTTTGCTCAAAAATATTTCCTTTCACATTTAGATCAGATCAATATTTTGTTTGTTGCTCCCTGCTGATAGTTAAATAATCAGCTATTATTTTGATAGCTTGTTCTTAAACTCATTTATAACAGATAATCCAATTGCCGATAATACAACGATAATTCCTGCAATTTCGAAAACCTGAAGTGTTTCTCCAAACGCTATGAAAGCAAAAATTAGTCCGAACACCGGTATCAAAAACAGGTATAGTGATAGTTTACTTGCGTCATATTTCTGGAGGAGCCAAAACCAGATTATTTCTGTAAGGGCTGTTCCAATTATACCTAAAAATATAACTAAGCCTAAAAATGTACCGGACCAATTAATACTGCTTTCAGACTCGAAAAGAAATGAAGAGGCAAATAGCGGAAGACCTCCAGCAATAAGCTGCCAACCGGTGAACGAAATGAGATCCGTACCTGGTTTTATTTTTTTTAATAAAATGGCAGTAATAGCAGCGCCAAGTGATGTTCCTGTGGCTAGCATTGCGCCGATGAATGCATACGGATTTTCATTCATAAATGCCTGTGCGGAGATGAGTATAATTCCTGCCATCCCCAAAATGAGAGCTGTAATTTTTACTAATGTGATTTTTTCATTAAGAAATAACGCTGCTAACACTATGATTGTGAGGGGTTGAGAGTTACCTAAAACTGAAGCAATACCCGCCCCGGTAAATTCAGGACTTGAAAACATAAATCCGAATGTAATAGTTGTCGATACAAAACCAACCGGTAAGACCCACTTTATCAAATCACGGCGAATAAGAATTGGTTTTTTTAATATAATAAGTAATGCAATTAGCGAAACACCTCCAATTAATGTTCTCAACCCGGCAAATCGAAGGGGAGATGAGTACTCCAAACCTAATTTAATAGCGGTATAACATATTGCCGCAACAAATGTATAAATAAGCATCAACCCGAAGACTGTATAGGGCGAAAGTTTCCTGTCTTTATGAAAAAATCCAGGTTGAACAAAATTATTTTCCATGTGAAAATACCTATGTAGTTAAAAATTTATTAGAGTTAGTTTTTATGCTTACAGCCTTTTACATCTGCATGAATAATATGATCTGTAAGAAATCAAATCAGATAGTGTAATACACATAATTAAAAGAAAACTTTGATTAGGAATCCTCCATATCCATTTCCATATGCATTTTACCATCCTTATCAGTATGAGTTTTCATAAAAAGCCTCTCAGCAATTACGATTATAATAATGCCCGCAAAGGAAACAATAAGTATAAGAGGATCGTTTTTAAATTTTAGTAATATAAAGGCACTAAGAATAACGGCATCAAAAAGTAATGCAAGCAATGGAAAAATTGGTTTATAACTAACTTCCTTTCTCAGAAATTTAAAGAGCCCCCAATGAACAGCTATATCCATAACTATATAAAATATGGCACCTATGGCTGCAATCCTGGTCAGATCAAATAGAATAGTTAGCAAAGTAGCGAGTGAAACAGTAAACAGAAGAGCCGGGTTACTAAACTTAAAGCGCAAATTAGGTATTTGTTTCATATTGCTCAGCATTGCAAGCAGTCGGGATGCAGAAAAAACACTGGCAATCAATCCCGATACAGTGGCTATGATTGCCAAAAATACTGTAAACCATAAACCCAAATTACCGAACACCGGTTGGGATGCTTCTGCGAGAGCGTAATTTTTTGCTTTAATGATATCCGGTATGTTTAGATTCACTGAAACAGAGAGAGCCAATGCAACATAAATGACCATACAAATTAAAACTGAAATAATGATTGAACGCCCTACGTTTTTATTTGGATTTACAATATCATCGCCTTGGTTAGTGATTGTCGTAAACCCTTTATAGGCAAGTATTGACAAAGCCAAAGCTGCAATAAAACCTCCGGTCATTGACCAGTCACTGCTGTTTGCCGTATCCAAATTTTCGAAGGAAGGAAAGCCGGATGCAGCAAGTCCCGCAATTGCTAATAAAACAATACCCAGAATTTTTGCAACCGCTGTAATAGTTGCACTAGCTCCAATTATTTTATTGCCGGATACATTTATGATAAAGGCTGCAGCAATCAAAACCACACCAAGGACAGGGACAAGAGCACCACCATCATCAATATTGAATAACCTAAGTGTGTATGAACCAAAAGTTCTGGCTACGAGGCTCTCTGCGATGACCATCGAGACATACATTAATAGAGAAAAAGAACCGGTAGCTGTACCCGGACCGTAGGCTTTTCTTAAAAAGTTAGCAACACCCCCGGACGATGGATATGCATTGGAAAATTTTACATAAGAATAAGCGCTAAGACCGGTTATAATACCTCCGGCTAAAAACGCTATAGGGAAAAGACTGCCGGCTAATTCGGCAACTTGTCCCATAAGTGCAAATATTCCGGCGCCTATCATAACGCCAGTACCCAAGGAAACAGATCCCGTAAGAGATAACTTGCTTGAAGAATCTTTTTTCATATACAAATCCAATTGTTTTTAAATTGAGATACAACGATTTACTTTTCTTTAATGGAAGTATTTCAGTTCCAATTCACGAAAATAATAAATCACCATACCCCCAAATAACAGTTCCGATAATTACAGTAAAGTGTGAAACCTTTTCTAAGTACTGATGACCTTTTGAGGGATGTACTTCCTCAAATTTTACTTGATTACCTTTATAAAATGTTTTTAACTGGTTGCTATGGTATTTATCCCGGGTTCTCAATAAGTAATATTCGGCAATGAAGGCAAACAAGACCATTGAAGAACCTGATCTGTAAAACAATGAACCTCTCCAATTGATTTCTAAATAGAGAGAAAATAATACTAGCAGCCATGCGATTATCAAAAATATAATTGGCTTGCGATTGATTTTATTCATATAAAAACTCTTTCCGCATTCCCATTGCTTCATCGGTGATTCTAATAGATTCAGAGCCATCTTTAACCGTACCCATCAGAGCACGGATCGCATCAATGCTTTCCGGAACTACAATGGCTTCATTATAAACCTGATAAGTGTAATAGACTTCATTTCCGTTAACGGTTAATACATCTTCCCATAATGCAACTTCCCACATATCGCCGCGAGGTCGTCCAATATCTTTCATTAATTCAATAGAGCTGTTAAGCGCAACAATGCCGTCACTCATTCGGATAAAAGCAATTCGTGAAGCTGCTTTAAATGCTGCCAGCACGTCGTCTCTGCTTGCATCGCGGGTAAGTTCTACAACCCAGTAGTGATTATGAGTTTGTGTATGAGACCCTTTAGCTGCCATTGTTATTACATCTAGTTCCGGTACAACTGTTTGAGCATCCGGTCCCTGATGGCTTGGAATATGCGGTTCGGGTACAACTGTATTCATAATTCCGCTATGGTCAGATTCCCATGGATCGGTAGCCCGTCTAATTAAAACACCGCGTGCTTTTTTAAGCAAGCCGGCATTACGCAAAGCTGTAAGCGTACGCACCGTGCTTGTGGTGTTACAGGAGACAACACGTGTTGCATCCAGCCCCAAAGCTGTTTCATAATTTGCCTGCGCCACGAACGAATGTCCGGTAAGACTGTGCTTTTCACCGCCCTGATAAATTGCTTTTACACCGGCTTTTTTATAAAGCTCAAGATTTTTTGCACCAATTCCTTTTGGAGTGCAATCTACTATTATATCAATCTGCTTTAGTAAGTCATCCAGATTTCCCACTATCGGAATACCGGCATCCTTCATTTCATTTGATTTTTCCGGCAGTGATGCATAAACCGGTAAGCCCAAAACAACTGCGGCTTTAACCCGGTAATCGCTTACTACGTCGGCAACGCCTACCAATTCCATATCCGGCTGAAGTTTGATTGCATCTGCAACACGTTTGCCGATAACGCCGTAACCATTTACTGCTGCTTTTATTTTTTTATTTGCCATTGTTTGTTTACTCCTGTATTAAATAGAAAAACTAATTCAATAATTATATCTGGAAAAAGTATTGAGTTTTTATTTTCAATTGATTTCTTAGGTTATTCATTCTGTTTCTCTATAGCTCTATAGTCAGATTGACAACCTTTATTTAGCGGGCTAGTATTTCTTAGATTAAATTAAGTGCCCTCCTTTTTTATATAAACGTATCCATATCCATCAACAGGTTTTCCTTTTATGTACCCAATTACTCTACACTGAGCTAACCAATAAGTAACATCAAGCATTTCAACTTCCTGATGAACTTTTGTAGGCAGAATATTCAATTCTATCTGATTTTCAGGTGATTTAATGTTCCAGTTCAATTCGAATACATCGCCGGTAGATTTAACAACAGCTAATGAATCAGCTTTTGCAAAGAAATTATTTAATACAATACTATTGTCATCAGCATCAGAAGCCAACATTTTATTAATTCCTGGTGAAGTATCACTGTGATAAATTAAAATATCGGTGCCCTCGTTAAGATGAAGAGCAAACATATCGCTTAGTAAATTTTCATCCGGCTTATCACCCCATTGATGCTGGAATATACCTATGCCGGTTAGATTGTAATCATTATCTTTGAATTTCATTTTTGCTGAAACTTCGCCGCGCGGCACTGCATAAATACGGTTAAAACCTTCATCTCCTACTGAAAGACGCCCCATATCAATAGGTTTTTTGATTGGATTGAATTCGAGTGAAATGACGAAATCATCTTTATCTATCTTTATTATGTATGGACCTCCATCCGAATCTCGTTTCAATATATTGTCACTATAATTTTCGAATAGGTAATCTTCTGTGTGTGTAGTTTGATTTATCAACGGTATCTGTATCTTAGTGAATTTTTCATATTCATCATTCTTCTGTTCAGAAACAACAACGTATAAACCGCTTGCATTTATCCCTACTACTTTACCCGTGAAGAAAAATATTGCAACACCAAAACGGCTGCTGTCAGCAGTCTTCAAGTGAGTGAGGAATGACCATGCTTCAAAATCTACATCCTCATGCCTTCCTTCATCCTTAGGAAATTCCAGGCTTTGTGCTTTTACCGGTTGAATTAAAGCTATAATAAAAACCATAGCTATAAAACGAAGTAATAAATTCTTATCAACAAGTTTATACATATTCTAATTATTCCAATAATCGTTTTAAATTTATTTGATGTCCGAATAATGATTATTAATTATCAGCCATAGACTTATAAAATTAGTATCGCAACAGCATAAATATACCACGCCGTTAATCTTGAGATGTTGATATGTTCGAACTCTCAACAAGCTGCCGCCATTTTCCCTTCACCGGAATAAACATAGGAACATGCTTTTTGTATTCGAGATAATCATCACCAAATTTTTCAATTGTTTTCTTTTCTTCATTCCGCGCAAGTCGGTAATATGCAAATACAATAATTGGAAACAATCCTACTGAGAAAAATGTCGGCCAATGAACAACACCTTCTCCGAATAGAGCAATAAACAGTCCAGTATATTGAGGATGCCGGATCAGGCTGTATAATCCTCCGGTTGCAAGCCGGTTTTGTTGACGAGCTTTATAAAGCTGTCGCCAGCCTTGAAGAAAAATTCCAAAGCCTCCAAAAAGTAATATATACCCAATGATCATCGAGATCATCATTCCGGTTTCACCAACACCTATCAGGGTGGACCAAAGATTTGCACTAAGATATGTACTATCTAATCCAAAAAACCGAACAAGAAAATAAATTGTTAGCGGAAAGCCGTACATCTCTGCATACAATGCAATGATGAAAGCCTGAATAAGTCCAGCGCCCGCCCATTCCCGCCAGGTCTTCGGAGCGAGATAACGGTATAGCAGCCATGATGCGATAACAATAGAGATCAGTGCAAGCGCCCATGCACCGGAATGTTCAATCCCTCTTTCCATTTAGATGATTCCTTTTTATAGTTTTTACTTTACTTAAATTCTTCTTTTCGCAGCCTTATACCAGAAACAAGTACCGGATAAATAAATAACTCTGAACTATTAAATATCCGGCATCTTAATAACATCAATGGTGATGGTGTCCCATATGTTCATCATCATCTTTCTTCACATACTTTTCCGGATCTTGTTCAAATTGAATTTTGCAAAGTGGAGTACAGAAGTAATAGGCTTTTCCCTTGTACTCTATTTTTTCTGCATTGTTTGTATCTTTTATTTCCATTCCACATACAGGATCGTGTACCATTTGACACCTCTAATATTTTTTTGAATGATTAGTTAATTTGATTTAGATATTTCCCATTTTTTATAAAAGAAATTGTATATCGGAACATATACCAACCCTGCATAAACACCGTATAGAAAACTCTCTATAAGCCCGAGCAGAAACCCCCACCAGGTTAACCACTTAAAGGCCGGAAGCACAGATTCCAAAAATGTGTGCATATGAATGCTATCCGGAGTTACAAGACCATAGCTTACACAAACAATAAAGCTAACAGCAGTAAAAATCCCCAATGACCATGTTACAATTTTTATGTTCAGCATAATAAATCTCCTTCTAAAATTTTATTTGTCAATGATGCCCATGTCCGGAGTTTCGATCTTTATTTTCGTCTTTGTGATTGTCATGTTTCCCGGATTCGACATGTCCTCCGTGTCCACCATGACTCCCGTGACCAAATAGATGCATCACAACAAAAAGAATTCCAACCAGCACCCAAAGCCAATTTTCCGCAAACCATTCCATGTTCTATTTCCCCTCTTAAACTCAATAAAGTTTTTATACAAGATTATTTATTGGTATTAACATTTTTGCAATTCTGAAAACGATACGGAAATACTACTGAGTTAATAATCTTAGCTTAATATCTCCGTTTATTAATTTTCCAATACAACAGCATCTATCATTCTAATACTTACATTACCTTTGCCGGAAAAGAATATTCCAATGCTTCCCGGTTCCGGTTCATCGCCGTGTCCGTGTACAATTAGTTTGTTATTTATATAACCTCTAAAGTGAGAACCGTCCGTGATTAATTTCACTTCTAACCATCCTTTAGTGGAAAAACTACTTTCTTCGAAAGTCTTAATCACTCCATTATCTTTTCTGGAAAGAGATAACTTTTGATCAGCGATCCCGAGAAAATCATAATTAGTTTTATCTAAAAAGTGATGGACTAATTCGACTTCGCCGTTAAAGTTATCAATATTTATTTCTGCGGTTAGTTGAACACTTGCAAGTTTATTATCAAAAATAAAACCGCCGTTTAGGATATCATTTTGGAAATGGAACATTAAGGCAGAATTTTCGTCATCATACATTGGGGAAAAATCTTCAATAGTACCGTTAATCCAGGTAAACTTATCGTTCAGAATATTTACCACATTATTTTCGGCGCTTAGTTTCCATGAACCGTCATTATTTTGAGTTAAACTTGAGTTGGCAATTTGAGTCTCACTGGTGTCATTAGTTTCTGCGACAGATACATCATCATTTAAAATAGTACCGGTACCAAGCCCATGACCAAAAACCAATTTGGCGCCATGTTCACCGGTTTGAAATAGTGGATAAAGACCAGTAAGACCTAAAATAACGACCGCAATAACTATCGTCCGATTTACGGATTTAAACAACAAACTAATTGTTAACCTTATAATTGAAAATATTATGAAAAACCAGAGAGTGATTTCAGCCCAATCGGCATGGTCTGTTACCGAAGGTATAACTTTCGCTGGAATGTCAAGTCCATCGGCTGCTGAACGCCCGGTAAAATAAGTTATAACAATTGCCAATGTACCAATTGCATATAGTATCATTGCAGATTTTTCGAGCCATACGGATTTTTTAAATATTAACCCGGCGACATCGAAGAATAGTGCTGATATTAAAAGCACTATCGGAAAGTGAACTATGAGCGGATGAATATTCGGCACCCATTCAGGTATAAATTGCATATTATCTCCTAATAAAAATTTTGACTTGTTTTAGTGTCACTTTATTTAATTCTCGTATGCTACATACATTTAATCTTATCTAAAGTTATTTTTTGTTGTTGATAAACTATTTTGCATTATCAATTTCATGTAATTTTTGCACTGTAACTGAGAGATCGTTTGCTTTTCCATCTTCACCTTTGATTTTATATAAATCTACGAGAAAATAATAAGCATCAGGACTAAGTGGATATTCCTCCAGTTCTTTCCTAGCAGAGTCGATCGCCAATTCTAATTCACCTTGTAGATAATGCTGTTTCGCTTTTAATAAATTTAAAGATGGCATATTGGGTGAAAGCGTTTCCAATTCATTAATATACTTTTTAGAGTATGTAAGCTTATTTTGATTCTGATAAATTATTGCCAAACCTTTCCGTGAATCAATCGATTTTCGGTCTAGCGCTATAGATTTAAGAAACATCGCTTCAGCATCTGGAACATGATCTTGCAATAAAAAATAGATCCCGAGAGTCTGATAGTATTTTGCGTTATCAGGGTTTATTGAAATTACCCTTATTAATGTTTCAGACGCTAAAGATAGGTTTCCATTTGCTCCATATAGAACGCCAACGTTAAAAAGAGCGAGCTCGTTATCGGGTTCGTTTTCTAAAGCTCGCTTTAAAAAATTCTCAGCTTGCTCAATATTTCCCGTATTTAACTGAATTACTCCTAAACTTATCAAAGCGTCCACATCTTCTGAATTTAGTTTCAAAACTCTACTATAGTAGTATTCAACAATCGGAATCTTTTCTTGTGCTATTGCAATCTCCGCGAGATATTTTAATGCATCTATATGATCCGGATTATTTTTTAGCGTTCTTAGAAAATTAGCCTCAGCTTGTTGTAAATTTTCTTTCTGAAAATATCGAACACCTAATTCAAATGAATTATCAGATGTTTTTTCTGCCACAGTACCAATTTGATCTTGGGCATTTAATACTAGAAAAGATATAATAAATACAAGCACCAGTAAGTAATTTTTCATATCAAGCTCCAATTAAAATGGAAGTTAGATAGTTAATGCTCCTTTACCGGGGTAATCTGACTAGTTAAAAGTGTTTTAACGAAATGAGATCATCACTTTATTCGTTTAAGCAGATTATCTTTATTGGTATAAACACAATTAGAGTGCCAGAATTTAATTGCGTTTCTAGACCTAAATGAGAGGAAAGGTCTATTTATTGAATTAAAAAGATTAAATTTTTTTAAAAACTTTAAAGGATCTGCTGAGATAACTTGTATCAACTTGTTGAGTTCTTATATACAGATTATAGGCGATCAATAACATTTTTTAGTTTCGATTGCATTTCAACTGCAATTTTTTCTAATCATGATTATTGATATATCATCTCCGAGCAGGTCGAATAGATAAAACCTTTTCGTCACAATCACATTTATCGGGTTTTGGATTACTGTGACTAAATTCAAAATGCAGACCGGAAGTATAGACATCAGGATTTGTGTCAAACATTCCTTTACATTTAGGGCAACAGAAATAGATCACTCTGCCTTTATATGCGCTCCGCGGGGCATCAAAAATATTACTGAGTTTCATTCCGCAAACCGGGTCAAGTTCCATGTCAAACTCCTTTTTTTAGATTAAGCATTCAGCATATTAATTCAATGGCAGCAACCATGACCGCCTGATTTATGATTATGATTACCTGACCCGCCATTCTGAGCTGCCTTTTTTAAACTACTTTTTGTAAGGAAATAATTTAATCCTCCAATAAAAATTAGAGCAAGCACGATACCGAGAATAACATTTAACATAACTGCCTCCATAATTTGGGTTCATCTATCTAGATCTATCTAATAGATTAACCAATTACCGTACCAATAAGAAATATTGATTATGAAGTGTTTGTAGGGAAAGTAGAATTGCTGATGTTAAATATCTTAAAGAATTTTTAGTTTTTTGAATTTTCTAATAAAATTGAAACAGTGAAGTTCTGTGTTCCTTTCCTTTTAGTTAGTCTGGATTTGTCATTAGAATATATTTTTAAACGACGTACATATATAGGTCCATGGACTTTGTAGATATGGGGCATGCCCCGTCTCTACAACTGACTATATTTCTATTCACAAAGGGGTAGTATCAATTTAACAACTTTCCGTTATTTACTTGATAGAGTCTGTGAATCAGTCAGAGTAATTTAAATAAACCTGCTGTTTAGAAACTTTATTGTAGATATAAATAACAAGAATATAACCGACACCTGCTAGAGCTAAAACAACTTTATAACCCCAAAGAGTAGCAACAATAAGCATACCAACGGAACCGATAAAACCGGCGCCACCGGAAATACCTAATATAATCGGTATTCCGTTTGAAGAGCCTATTTTAAAAACTTCCTGTAATAAAACCGGGAATGGAATTCCAATTAGCACTGCCGGGATTAATATCAAAAGAAAAAGTGCTAGAGTAGAGGGATTATTGTAGTTAGGAATTATAACAAAAATTTCAATCAGTAATAAAGTCAGTGCAGCTATAATAGAATAGACACCTAACCGCAAGTACTGCCGCTTGATTGTATTTACTGCATAACTTCCACCAGCGGTACCCAACAAAAATGAAAACAATAAAACAGAAAAACTTTCAAGCGGGTTGGATAAAAATGTATTCAACAACTGAAACAAGTAAGATTGAACTAATATGTAAGAAAACCCGAGAACAAATGCTGTTAAAGAAAAATATTTAAATAGACTACTGTTAATTTCCGATTTCTTTGGCTGGTCGAATCGTACGTTAAAATTACGCTTGAATAAAAATGCGAACAAAAATATCAGGAGAACAACAGAATAAATTAAGCCATCCATATTATCCGAGATTCCTAGATTATAGTTAAAGAAGAACGGTGAATCATCTGATACAGGATGCAGGTTTATTAAGGCTTTTTCAGTTACATCGTGAAAGTCGTATTTATTATTTGCTATGTTATATAAAATACCGTCAAACATCGAAAATTCGTAATTCTGTCCTTGCAGTACGGTATCTTTTCTTAACTGTTGTGTAAAAGGGAAAAAAGTAATTCCTTTATCGAAACGTAAATTGTGTGCTAGAAAATGCCGAGGTGTAATATCTGTTTTATCGAAAGCATTCTTTTTGATAACGAGCAGAGGGTTCATACCGTTGTCAACTACATAAATAAACTTAAATGCTTCGCGATTAGTTAATCCGCGTTTAGATTGAAGCTCCAAATAATTTGAAAGCATTTTATAAACTTCTTCACTGTTGTGCATTGTAAAAACAATTCTTCCTTCAGGAGTAAGAATATTTAAATAATCTTCTAACGCTTCCATAGTAAATAAATAATTTTCAGTTAGATTAACGAAATCGCTTGACCTAACGCCCTTAGTAATTGGGATAGTTAAAAATATCAGGTCATATCTTGTATTACTGGTTTTAACAAAATTTCGTCCTTCACTTATAATTACATCAATATTTGGCTGATCTACAAAAGTTGAAGGATTATGCTTTTTCATTAGTGATACAAAAGAAGGATTTACTTCAACAGCGTCAATCTTTTTAACACCGCCGAAATACGCTATAGCAATGTCGTATCCGCCGCCGGGACCAATTATTAAGGCAGTATCTTTTTCCTTTTTATTCAGAAAATTAAAAGGAAAATATATACCGGAATGCATAAGGGTGTGGGATAGCCTTACTGAATCTTTTTCTAGTTCAGCAATACTAACAACACGAGTTCCAGCAGCACCGTCAATAAACATAGATTGTGACGAAGTTGAATCAGTATAATAAAATTCAACCAAATCGGTTTTACCAAATGAATTCCATTCACTATCAACAATATCCGATTTTACCGATGGATCACTTTGAATACGGAGCAAATCTTTATTAGGAGATTTTGCTATAGTTAGTTGTGGACTATGTGGGATGAAAATAAAAAACATTGCTGAAATAGCAGCTAAAGAAGATAGTATTATAAGCTTTGCTTTATTTTTTTTATCATAACTTACAGCAAAAAAAGCAGCTCCGGAAAATATAATAGAAATGAATGCGAGAGCTTGAAAAATTGCGAACTCATTTAATAAGAATAATCCGAGTAACGAACCGGCTGCTGCTCCCAATAAATCAACTGCATAAAGTCTGCTTATCCTTTCTTCAATGTTTTGAAATATGTAAGCTGTTATCACTCCCACTAAAAAGAAGGTAATTCCAGAAAGGAAAATATACATCATCAAACCGGTAGAGCCGGAACCGATATTTTCAATCGCAGGTAATATAAAAATCGCAGCCATGCTTATAGGGAACAGTGCCTGCAGAAGAATAAAATATTTTGAAATGGAAAAGGAATTATTTGCTATTAAACGTGAGGTATATAGTTGACCCAGGGCGATAGCCAGTATTGAAAAAGCAATTATTATAAATACAAAGTGATAAGCGAGGATATACGAAAATATTCTTGCAAGTATTATCTCAAAACTTAATGTAGAGAGAGATAAGAAGAATATTATTATAAAAGGTTTTAGATTTTTCATAAGTGCGTTTAATTAATTCAGAAAATATTTTTTTATAGTTTCCAAACTCTGTTGTTATTGGCAAACAGACCGGGAAATATATTCAGTCCGTTTGCCGGAATACCAGAGACATCAAAATCAGATAAAAAACAATGGACAAAAATCCTAACCCATTATTCATCTTTCTTCATTTGAAAACTTGCTATCAAAAAAGTTATAGATCAGCATAAAGAAAAATCCAATTAACAAGCCCCAAATAAATGAAACAAAAATTCCGCCGGCAATATTTGGAATACTCATTCCATTCCAGAACGGGATAAACGGCTTAAGTAGTTGAGTTTCATTAATATTCGAAACTGCCGAATTAACTATTATCAGGAGGAACAAAATTACCGCTAATACACCAGTTGCTACTCCGAAATATTTGGATGCGTATTTGTTTTTCCGCAACTCTATTTTGCTTAGATTATTGTCTAACATTTTATGTTCCTTAAGTTTTCAGATTCTTTTTAATTTCGGTTTTTTCAAAATAATTCAATGTAATTGAAAAGATGAGTGCCGTATATGCACTGTAAATGAGAATGTCGAATAAACCAAGTAAATACTGAGTAAAACTCAACTCAGTGAAGCCCGGCAGCAGCAATTCCCAGACATATAGCATTTGGTATTCAGGTGGAACAACCAGATCATACAATAAGCAGATTGAAAAAAGAAGGCTTACATAAATTGCCAATGTAGAGAACAGGGCTGCAAATCTTATTTTAATTGGGATTGCCTGGTATCTTTTCTCCGGATTGTTCGGTTGTGCGAGGTAATTATAAACCGGAACAATTATATAACCTAAAAAGTATGAGCCGAGAGAGACTTCTATTAAGCCTACAAGTATGCTTAAACTGGAGAGTCCGTTAAACCCCGGCAAAAAATATTTCCAAATTTCGTGCATGTGCCAGATTCCCTCAATTCCGAAACCAACCAGAAGCAGCTTTATTCCGATACATACGATGTATAAGGTTGTAAATATGAAAAAAAGCGCTGTCGCTATTGGATAAGGTTCTAACTTTTTCATTTTCGCTCCTAACTCATTTTTTATTGATAAATTTCTCCGGATCATTTTCAAACTCGGATTGACAGACAGGGCAGCATAGATAAAATGTGTCTTTACCTACTTTTACTTTTGCATAAGCTTTGTTCGGATTCATTTTTTTACCACAAACAGGGTCGCGTAGTACATCGTGTTTTTTTTGCATTATAACCTCAGTGTTTTATTTTGCTTTGCAAGTTTTGGAAAATCTTATTATATCTAATGTCATTTGTGGATGTGCAATGATTATGCCGATCGGAAATTTGCTTTATATAATCTATTTCATATCACAAAAGAAGAGTTCTTTAAAGTATTTGAATATTTTTTAATTTTTTAAAACAGATAATTAAAAGGTTCGATTGGAAGGAAGAAAGAGTATTTGATCCATTTTTCAGTAAATCAAGATTGATTTTAAAATGGTTTAAGAAGAAATTTGCAAAGAATTAAGAGCCAATCATTCTATAAAAGATTTTCTAACTCCTCAATTACATGATTTACCCCAGCAGTTTTTCTTAACCATTCCAACTCTCTGTCCGATAATAGATGAATTTGTTTAAGGATATTATATGATTCTGATACAAAATATTTTGCTATAGATTTGCTTGAGAATAGAGGCGGATCGTTCGAAACATACTCGTTTACTAAAATTGAATCGATACTTTCTTCACAAAATTCTTCATCAAAACCAAAATACTTCCCAATTACTAAGGTCATATTCCTTTCGTATTTGCTAATCTTTTTATCCTGACGTATTAACAGTAAGAAGCCTCTCAAAAATTCACTTCTGTCCTTATAAGGAATTTCTTTTGGAATCATTTTCATTGAAATTATTTTTATTTATATATCTTTTGGGATCATCAAGAAAAGCTGCCGTACAAAAAGGAGAACAGAAATAAAATATTTTTCCATTATATGCTGTGGAAAATAATCGAAGATCTTTCTCTTCTGGTTTGGTTACCTTCATTCCGCACACGGGATCAAAGTAATATGTATTTTCTTTTTCCATTATTATTGTACCTATTGTGAAATTTCATTCTACACATCTAGTTTTAAGAATATTTATATTCCGATAGGCTTTTATAAGTACAAATCCCATGCCGGGGAACATTAAGTAAAATTTGATGTTTCAGATGAATTATTGATATGAGTAATTTAAGTATCTTTAATTTTTTTAAAATATTTAATGAACGTAAATATAATTTTAGTAAATAAAGCTTGGGTTTTATAAAGATGACACAAATTTTTAACAGTCTATTTTTGATAGCAACAATAATTTCGGCCATTGGAATTATCTACATAATTTATTCGAGAAGTATTACTGAAATTTCACGAAAATTATTTGTGTTAACATTATTACTTGTAATTGGATATTTGATTTCTCACTTCGTTCATTTTATAATAATGCCCTCCGAAGATGTAACAATTCTTGATCAATCATGTCATTCATTTCTGTTGCTAATAATATTAGTGCTGACATTCTTTTCATATTACTTTCATTCCAGCAAGGATATGAGTTTCCCGTTGAAGCTATTTCTTATAGTGCCCTCTGCAGCGCTAATTTTACTTCTGTGGAGTGGTTATCTCGTAGAATCTTCACATGTTCATACAAAAAGATTGGAGGCGCATTATAGTCCATATTATGCCGGATATTTAATTTGGTATGTTCTTTTATTATCACTAAGTATCTATTTCTTAGTTAAGAAAGCAATTATTTCTAAAAGTATTCAAATAAGAAAACAGATATTCACTGTTCTTGTCGGTTTAATAATAACAAATCTAACTGCCTTTGTTTTCGGATTGTATTTACCTTGGATACTTGGTTTCTATTATTTAGTCGAGATAAGTCCGCTCGCATTTTTTATTGGGGTTATTCTGACTACAACAATTGCAATATCCAGGTTTGATCTTTTCCCGGCAGCGATTTCGAAAATTCAATCATTCTCATTGAATAAAAAGATTATTTTCTCTGCAGTTATTGTTGTCCCCGTTATAATATTATTGATACAGATTCCATTGGGACGAATTTTATTTGATATACAAACAGGTGAGCAGTGGAAACACTACTTTTTTATTAGTCTATTTGGTGGAATAATTGTCAGTACTGCAATGGCATTTATGATTACCAAGCTGATTGCTAATCCTTTAAATAAACTGATAGAGAAAACCACTGAAATTCGTAGAGGAAATTATGGTACAGTTGTTGATATTTATTCTAATGATGAATTAGGAAAATTAGCAACAACATTCAATGAAATGTCAAAAACATTAAAAATTGATAGTGTAGAATTAGAACTAAAACAGAATAGAATCCAAATGCTATTAAATGCGTTCGAAAAATCTAATGCTGCAATATGTGTGTTGAATTTATCGGGTAAGATTATTGAGTTGAACACTGAA
>Ga0070729_10004019_pt1 | contig 16384 bp, 16 predicted proteins | sample tdDd472_FD_66725 | JGI IMG/M metagenome (GOLD analysis project Ga0070729, IMG submission 66725) | Marine sediment microbial communities from the Atlantic coast under amendment with organic carbon and nitrate - tdDd47.2 | ecosystem: Environmental > Aquatic > Marine > Coastal > Sediment | place... | reverse complement strand
GTGATACATGCCGCCAGCAAAGAAGATGTGGATGCCGCCGTGATGGCCGCCCGCGCTGCCATGGATGGTGAATGGGGGCAGATGCCCACGGCCGAACGGTTGAAATTGCTCCATGCGGTGGCCGATGAAATTGACCGTCGTTTCGATGATTTTCTGGAAGCCGAAATTGCCGACACCGGCAAGCCGCGATCGTTGGCCAGCCACATTGATATTCCGCGCGGGGCCGCGAATTTTAAGGTCTTCGCCGATGTGGTGAAAAACGATCCGACCGAAAGCTTTTTCCTGGAAACACCGGATGGTGCGGGTGCGATGAACTATGCCGTGCGCAAACCCAAAGGCGTGATCGCGGTGATCAGCCCGTGGAACTTGCCGTTGTTGCTGATGACGTGGAAGGTTGGGCCTGCATTGGCATGCGGCAATGCCGTGGTGGTCAAGCCGTCTGAAGAAACGCCGACCACCACCACCTTGCTGGGGGAAGTGATGAACGCCGTCGGCATACCCAAGGGGGTGTATAACGTGGTGCATGGCCATGGCCCCAATGCGGCGGGTGAGTTCCTGACCCAACATCCGGGTGTGGATGCCATCACCTTCACCGGTGAAACCCGCACAGGTGAGGCGATTATGAAAGTTGCCGCCCAAGGTGTGCGCGACGTGTCGTTTGAATTGGGGGGCAAAAACCCAGGGATCGTGTTTGCCGATGCAGATTTCGATGCCGCCATCGAAGGCACCATGCGTTCCGTATTCGCCAATTGCGGTCAGGTGTGCCTGGGCACCGAACGGGTTTATGTTGAACGCCCAATCTATGAAAAGTTTGTTGCTGAATTGGCGAAAAAAGCCAAGACCCTCAAACTTGGTCATTACAATGATGGCGAAACCAATCTTGGGCCGTTGATTTCCCAAGAACACCGCGACAAGGTCAAATCCTATTACGACAAAGCCGTGGCCGAAGGCGCAACCGTGGTTACCGGCGGCGGGATTCCGGATATGGGTGACTTGAACGGGGGCTGGTGGGTTGAACCGACCATCTGGACCGATTTACCTGATGACAGCACCACCGTAACCGAAGAAATCTTTGGCCCGTGTTGCCATATCCGTCCGTTCGACAGTGAAGAAGAAGTCATCCGCCTGGCCAACGACACACCGTATGGTTTGGCGGGTGCGGTGTGGACGACGGACAGTTCGCGCACCCATCGGGTTTCACGCCAATTGGATGTTGGCATTGTGTGGGTCAATTCGTGGTTCTTGCGTGATTTACGCACACCGTTTGGGGGGGCAAAATCGTCCGGAATTGGCCGTGAGGGGGGCGTGCATTCCCTCGAATTTTATACCGAATTGTCCAATGTGTGCGTGAAATTGTGAGACGATCAATGACCTCAACCCCGCAAAATATTCAAAAAGCTGCCGATGCGCTTTATACCGCCCATGCGGATAAAAAACCCTGTGATCCGATCCGCGATCTGTTGGAAGACGGTGATGTGGATGCGGCCTATGCCGTGCAGGAAACCAACACCAAACGTTGGCTGGATGAAGGCCGCAAATTGGTGGGCCGCAAAATTGGCCTGACATCGGTTGCGGTGCAAAACCAATTGGGTGTTAACCAACCTGATTACGGCATGTTGTTTGCCGATATGGCATTGGCCGAAGGGGAAGAAATGCCCTTGGGTGCGTTGCTTCAACCCAAGGCCGAGGCCGAGGTTGCCTTTGTCATTGGCCGGGATTTGACAGATGAAAACCTGACCCTTTCGGATCTCATCACGGCTGTTGAATACGTGTTGCCGTCTATCGAAATTGTCGACAGCCGCGTGGCTGATTGGAACATCCGTATTTTGGATACCGTGGCGGACAATGCGTCCAGCGGTTTGTATGTATTGGGCGCACAACCGGTGAAATTGGATGGGTTGGATTTGCGCACGTGCGGCATGGTGATGACGCTGAAAGGCGAACCCGTTTCCACGGGCGCGGGTGCGGCGTGTTTGGGTCACCCCCTCAATGCCGCGTTGTGGCTGGCGAAAACCATGGCCCGTGTGGGGCGGCCGTTAACGGCGGGTGATCAGATTATGTCTGGGGCCTTGGGGCCCATGGTTCCGGCATCCCCCGGTGATGTGTTGGAAGCCCGGATCGAAGGTCTGGGTTCCGTGCGCGCCGCGTTCGCCCCGGCTTAATGGAGTAAAACAATGACAACACCAAAAACCAAATGCGCCATCATCGGTCCGGGCAACATCGGCACGGACTTGATGATCAAGGTGATGCGCACCGGCAAAAATATCGAAATGGGTGCCCTGGTTGGCGTTGATCCCAAGTCCGACGGTTTGGCCCGTGCGGAACGGATGGGCGTGATCAACACCGCCGATGGGCTGGATGGCTTGGTCAAAATGGATGTGTGGAAAGAGATCGGCGTGGTGTTTGATGCCACATCGGCCTATGTGCACCAACACCACAACGACATTTGTGTCGAACACGGCAAGCAGATGATTGATCTGACCCCCGCCGCCATCGGGCCGCATTGTATCCCTGTGGTCAACATGGATGAACATTTGAACGAGCAAAACGTCAACATGGTCACATGTGGCGGGCAGGCAACCATTCCCATGGTCCATGCGGTCAAACGTGTGGCGGATGCGGTGCCCTATGCGGAAATTGTGGCGTCTGTGTCATCCAAATCCGCCGGTCCCGGCACCCGGGCCAACATTGATGAATTTACGCAAAACACCGCACGCGCCATTGAAACGGTTGGCGGCGCGGCGCGTGGCAAAGCCATCATCATTTTGAACCCGGCCGAACCGCCATTGTTGATGCGCGATACGGTCTATGTGCTCAGCCAGGGTGCGGAACCCGACGCCATTCAAAAAAGTGTCGAAGACATGGTTGCCCAGGTGCAGGACTACGTGCCCGGTTATCGTCTGAAACAAGATGTGCAGTTTGAACGCTTTGGTGAAAATAACCCGGTGCGCATTCCGGGATACGGTGAATTTTCCGGGATTAAATCGACCATCTTTTTGGAAGTCGAGGGTGCGGCGCATTACTTGCCGGCCTATGCCGGCAACTTGGACATCATGACGTCGGCGGCATTGGCGACGGCGGAACGCTGGACGGAAAAGAAACTCGGCGCGGCAGCGGCAGAGTAAGGAGCACACCCCATGACCGACAACACCAAAAAATACTATATTCAGGATGTGACGCTCCGCGACGGCATGCATGCGTTGCGCCATCAATTCAGCATCGACAACGTGGTGAAAATCGCCAAAGCCTTGGATCAGGCCCATGTGGATGCCATTGAAATCACCCACGGTGATGGCTTGGCTGGGGACAGTTTCAATTACGGGTTTGGGTCCAACACCGATTTGGAATGGATTGCCGCGGTGGCGAATGCGGTTGATCATGCCGTGGTGACGGTGTTGTCCCTGCCGGGCATCGGCACACGGGAACATTTGAAAGCCGCATATGATGCGGGCGCGCGATCATGTCGCATCGCCACCCACTGTACCGAGGCCGATACCGCGCAACAACATATCCCCATTGCCCGCGAAGTGGGGTTCGACACGGTGGGCTTTTTGATGATGGCGCACATGAACACCCCGGAAGGTTTGGCCGAACAAGCCAAGTTGATGGAAGGTTATGGGGCGCAAACCATTTATGTGACCGACAGCGCGGGCACCATGTTGCCCGATGATGTGCGGGTGCGCATTCGCGCCGTGCGCGATGCCATCAAACCGGAAACGGAATTGGGCATTCACTGCCATCACAACTTGTCCATGGGTGTGGCGAATTCCATCGCGGCCTTGGAAGAAGGCGCCAACCGGGTCGATGCGTCTTTGGCGGGCATGGGCGCGGGGGCGGGCAATGCCCCATTGGAAGTGTTGATCGCGGTGATGGAACGCGCGGGGTACAATCACGGCTGTGATTTGTTCACCCTGATGGATGCGGCCGATGATGTGGTGCGTCCGTTGCAAGACCGCCCGGTGCGGGTGGACCGTGAAAGCCTCAGCCTTGGTTTCGCCGGGGTGTATTCCAGTTTCTTGCGCCATGCTGAAAATGCATCACAGACGTATAAAATTGACACCCGCGATATCCTGGTTGAACTGGGACGGCGCAAAATGGTCGGCGGTCAAGAAGACATGATCGTTGATGTGGCGTTGGACCTGATCAAAGAAAGAGGAGCCGCCTGATGTCACCCACTGACGATACCGTCAAAGGGGAAAAATCAGATGTGCAAGACCATCGCAAGCGGTTGGATTGGGATGCACTCCGCAAAGTGGTTTGTGAACAATATTTTCGGGGGCGCGGTGTGGAACAGTGTCCCGATTGCCATGACCGGGCCGTGTGTTTTCAAATGATTGATGACGCACTGGATTTGGTCGAAGATTTGCGTGCCAAAAAAGCCAAACAAAAGCTATCAACTCAACAGGGTATCACATGAAAGACCTGAGTAAATTTGCAGAAATCGTGGATGAAGCCGCCCGCACGGCCAACGCCATCCCGCAGTTTGTCGGTGATGATGCATTGAGCATGGATGAAGCTTATGCCGTGCAGGCCCTCTCCATCGCCCGGCGTTTGGATCGTGGTGAACATCGTGTCGGTGTCAAAATGGGGCTGACCAGCCGTCAAAAAATGGAACAGGTCGGTGTGCCCGAAGTCATCTGGGGGCGGTTGACCAATGCCATGCGCATTGAAGAAAGCGGCACCCTGGACATGGCCAATTATGTTCATCCCCGGGTTGAACCGGAAATCGCCTATTTGATGAAAAAGCCATTGGCCGGTGATGTCAGTCTGATGGAGGCCTTGGATGCGGTTGAAGCCGTCGCCCCGGCGCTGGAAATCATCGACAGCCGTTATGAAGATTTCAAATTTGCATTGGGTGATGTGGTGGCGGACAATTCGTCATCGTCCGGGTTTGTGGTGGGGCAATGGCATGCGCCGGATACCGATGTATCCAACCTGGGCATTTTGCTGAAATTTGATGGACGTCCGGTGCAGATTGGGTCCACGGCCGCCATTTTGGGCAATCCCGTTCGGTCGTTGGTCGCAGCGGCGCGCATGGTGGCGCGGTGGGGCGAAACGTTGCAGCCGGGGGCGATTGTCATGGCTGGTGGTGCAACGGCGGCGGCCCATTTGCAACCGGGTGTGCATGTGTGCGGTGAGTTTCAAAATATCGGCAATGTTGAATTTCGCGTTGCCCCCTAAACCACGGCTAGGAAGCTGCTATGTCGCAATCTGTTGACGTCACGTTCTTTTATAACTTCCGCAGTCCTTATTGTTATTTGGTCAGCAACACCGTTTGGGATGTGTTTGAAAATTTCAACACCACCTTGGTATGGCGTCCGCTGGGCGGTTGGGCTGGGCGGTCCGATCCCGACCGGGCAAAAATCAAAATCCCCTTGGTGCGTCAAGATATCAAGCGTTGGGCCAAAAAACTGGGCATCCCAATGAATCCACCGCCCATCACCACGGACCCGACCCGGGCCGGGGCGGCGAGCTTGCTGGCGGAACGCGAAGGTAAACTGAAAGATTACATCGTTGAGGTCATGCGCACCGAATGGGCCGAAGGCCAAGACATTGGTGATTTGGATGTGTTGCGCGGTGTGGCACAGCGCATCGGTCTGGACCCGGACGCCGTGGCACAGGCGGCCGATGATGCCGTCAATTTGGCGGCTTTGGATCGCCACGCAGCCGAAGCCCAAGAACACGGTGTGTTTGGTGTGCCCACCTTTATCATCGGTGAAGACATTTTTTGGGGCAATGACCGCCTGGATTTTGTGCGCGATCATCTGCGTGACCTGGGGGCGGAAAAGTAGCCTGAACATGTTGCGGCTTTTCGATAAAGACGAATGTCCATTTTGTTGGAAAGTCCGCATCGCCTTGGCGGAAACCAACATTGAATATGACCTTATCACCCTTGGCCCCGATGATGACCGGACAGAACTGAATCGCTTCTCCCCCAATGGCACCACCCCGGTTTTGGTTCAGGGGGAACAGGCCATTTGGGAATCCGCCGTTATTGTCGAATACATCAATGATGTGGCACCGGGCATTTTGCTGCCTGGTGATGCGTCGGCGCGAGCACATGCGCGACTGCTGCACAGGTATTCAGACCATCAAATCGGCCAACATTTGCGTGAAGTGATTTTCGAAAAACGCGCCAAACCCGAACGTGAATGGGATTGGGATCGCATCGTCAAAGGTGAAAACGGCTGGCGTGGGTGTTTGGATTGGCTGGAAGGCACCTTAGAAGAGCAAGATTTTTTTGCCGGCCCGTTTTCAATGGCTGAGTGTGCCCTGTTCCCCCGCTTTGCCCTGGCCGATCGTTATGGGGTGGGGGTGGATGATCGACATCCCCGCATGTTGCGCTGGTACACACAACTGTGCAAACGGGCCAGTTGTGCGGTTACCCGTCCTGCGGCTTGGAATGGGTGATTATGTGATGTCTTGATCTTGGAGTTTTTGTGAAATGATGTTGACGGTTCTGTCGATGTGTTGCGCCATCAATTCGGCCACGGCGGTGGTGTCGCGGTCCAATGTGGCCTTGTAAATGGCTTCGTGTTCAGCGTGTACATCGCGGGGGATGGACCGGTCCGTGATCGCCAACCGCAGATAGCGGTTGGATTGATCATGCAGAATTTTGCGAAAGGTCAACAGCCACTTGTTGCCGCACGCCGCAATCAGGGCATCGTGAAAGGCTTGGTTTTGGGCCCCCCATTCCGGGACCACTTCATCAAGATTGTCGGCCAACCGTTCTTCGACCTTCGACAGACGGTGATAGGCGGCGACAATGCCGGCTTCCCAATCGTCATCGCCTTTTGCGATGGAATGCTGAACCGCCATGATTTCCAGCATCTTGCGCATTTCGGCAATGTCGCGGAAATCTTCCAAAGAAATCGGGGCAACACGAAACCCGCGTTGTCCTTCGGTGGTGACCAAGGTTTCGGACATCAAACGCGATAGAGCTTCGCGGATGGTGCTGGCGCCCACACCAAATTCCTGACGCAGCTGTTCAACGCGCAGGCGGCTGCCGGGGGGGTGTTTGCCGTCGAGAATATTTTCACGCAACTGCGTAAAGACCGCTTCAATCATCGTCTTTGCGCCTTGTTTCGAAGGTGTGCCCGTGCGAACCGATTCGTTGGTAATTTGTTTCATTTCAATACACTAGCCATTTTGTCCACATCCCCCAGTGTGGCGCAGAAAGGGGCAAAAATCAATACCCCAACGATTTTTTGTTAAATAGAGTTTTAATTTGTGTAAATAGTCATAAACTAAATAAAACGAAATTTATATTTACAAACGATATTGAGTATGGCTTTATGTATCGGCGTTGACCTCCTCCCAGGGGGAGCAAAGCAACGTCCGGATGCGTGCATGTGGTGCGTGCGCATCCGGACAGTCCCTGTTTGTGAAGGGATTGGGCACACCCAGTAATTTGTGAGTTTCAGCAGGGCCTTTTGCGCATGGTTGAAATGATTGAGACGGCTGAACAGGTTCCCGTGACCGTTAGTGTCGCGCGTAAAATCCTTCCCGGTCATGAAGCGGCCTATGAGGATTGGATCAAAGGCGTGTCGGCCACTGCGGCGAAGTATCAGGGGCATCAGGGCATCAACGTTTTACGTCCAAGCACATCAAACGATCATGAATATGTTCTGATTTACCGCTTCGATACGTATGAACATGGCCGGGCATGGGAAAACTCTAAAGAGCGCAAAGCCTGGGTTGAGAAGCTCGACGGTATTGCGGCCGGTGACGCCACGTACAAGAAAGTCACAGGTATCGAATTTTGGTTTGATTTGCCTTCCGTATCGGCCGCGCTGAAACCTTCGGTGCACAAGATGGCGCTGACCTTAATGGTGGTGGTGTTTGCGCTGGTCTATCCCATGCAACTTTATCTTGGCCCGCCACTTGGGGTGTATCCGTTGTGGTTCAAGGTGCTGTGCATTGTCGTCATACAGGTTGTGTTGATGACCTACGTCGTCATGCCGCGTGTGACGCACATTTTGAAACCGTGGTTGTTCAAACCCATCCCCCCACTGACCCGATGAATACTCAATGCCGTGAACGCCTGGGGGCAAGTAAGGGGCGTTCAGATGCATTGATGTCGGAGTTCAGCGTGAAACGGAATGAACACAACCACAAAAAAGAAGTTCGTTAAAGGAGAGGGTAAATGAGGGCACTTTTTAAAATTTCGGCAGCGATTGCCGTGGTTACGACAAGTCACCTGGCGCATGCCACGGATGTGTTTCGTCTGGAAGGTTTCGGTGCGATTTCCAGAAGCATGGGTGGAACCGCAACGGCACACAACATCGGTGCGGCGGGGATGATGACAAACCCGGCCACGCTCTCATTAATGAAACAGGGCAAAGAACTGCATGTTGGTTTCGATGTTATCACCACGGATATCGTGGCGAAAAACATCACCACGGGTGAAACGGTTTCATCAAGCAACAAAGCCCAAAACCGGGGGCCCTATGCCGCCCCTGAGGTGGCCATCGTCAATCGAAAAGATGACATCACGTATGGGATTGGGGCGTTTGCCCAAGGTGGCCTTGGAACCGAATTTGGAAGAGAAAGTTTTCTGTCGCAAGCCAATGGCGGTTTGGCGTCGGGGCTTGAAAACTCAAGTCGTTTGTTGGTGTTGAATGTGCCCATGGCGGTCAGCTATGAGGTCGACCAAAAGCTCACAGTGGGTGCCAGCGTTGACGCCATGTGGCAAGGGTTGGACCTGGAGCTTCTGTTGGGGGCGGACCAGGTCAACTCTTTGATCGGTTCCGGGCGGGCGAGTGGCAGCCTTGTGCCTGTTTTGGCGGGCTTGCCGGATTTGCGTGGCGCCCATTTTAGTTTGTCCAAGCAAGACCCCTTGGCCAGTGGTGTTGATGCTATGGGCCTCGGCGGTCGTATCGGTATGACCTACAAGGCAACAGAAGATACGATTGTGGGTGCAGCGTATACGATGGAGACGCGCTTTAAGGATATGAGCGGCCGGGCGACGCTGACGGCTGTTGATGCTGTTTCGGGACAGATCGCGTTGAACGGCAACATCAAGTTACGTGATTTTCAAATGCCGGCGCATTTGGACTTGGGCGTTAGCCACAGATTCAATGATCAATGGTTGGTTGCTGCCGATGTTTCCCATGTGTTTTGGAAACATGCGATGAAAGACATCGATGTTGGCTTCGTCACAGATACGGGCACCACCATCGATATTCTTTTGCCCCAGAACTACAAGGATCAAACGGTCCTGTCCGCTGGTGCCGCCTACACGACGGGAAATTGGACCCTGCGTGGTGGTGCGCGCATCGCCAGCCAAGCACTTCGTTCGGAAACGTTGTTTGCGGTTATTCCCGCCATTCCGACCAAGCATGTGTCGGCGGGTTTTTCTTATGCACTTTCGGAAGACAGCAACGTTCATTTTGCCTATTCCCACGCGTTTGAGGAAAAGATGACCAACACAAGTCTTCCCAACACCTCGGCGTCGACGCAGATGATTCATTCGCAAAACAACTTCAGTCTTGCGTATACGTATAACTTCTAAATTGGGCGGGTGTTGAAATGGATGCGTTCAGGGAAGGGGGCCTTGTTCTGCATTGCATTTCATCCGCCTGATCGGTTCTTTTTCTTGCTTGCGTCCAAATGGGAACGCAGTTCCGCCACGTTGGTGATTTGAACCGCCTTGCGCGTGTTTGTGATGCCGTGTTCGGACAGCCGCGCCAACAGACGGGACAGGCTTTCGGGCGTAATGCCCAATTTTTTGGCCATGGTGCCCTTGTCGAGGGGCAGGGAAAGAGTGTGCGCCCCGTTTACGTCTTCGGGGATGTGTTCCAGAAAATACTGGATCAACCTTTGCGACGGTGTGTGCAGTTTCAAGGTGTCCAATTGCGCCGACAATTCCCTTTCACGCAGAGCCAGCGACCCGAGAATGGAAAATGCGGTCTGCGGGGATGTTTCCAGTCTGCTGAGGAACAGCGCCATGGGAATGGTGATGATTTTGGACCCTGCCGAATATTCAGCCGTGGCCGGGTAGTGGCCACGTAAAAATGCTGCGGCTTCGGCAAAGGTGCGCACAGGCAAGATGGTTTCAATCACCGCTTGGCTACCGTCTTCGTGGTAGAGGGAAATGGTCACCATCCCTTCCAACAAAATGTAGATGTGTTCCGCCGGGTCGTTATGGTTGAAAAGAAGGCCTGTATGGGGATAGGTCGATACACTGGTGTCCTTAAACAAGTGTTCCAGGTGCTCAGCGGACACATGAGAAAAAAACGGCAGCTTTGCAACCTGTTCCAAATCTGTTTGCGAAAGGCCTGCGATGACTTCGGTTTTGCGGTTTTGTTTCATATCAAAGACATCGGGCCTTCAACCAAGCTCATCAGGGATTGTGGGTCATGAATGGTTATGGATCGGCCTTGCACGTCAACACCGTGGTTTTTGAGCTTTTTCAGGGCACGGGACAGACTGACCGGAACAAGGCCCAGGTGGGCCGCCAAATCTTTTTTATCGTAAGGCAAGGTGAATTCCAAAGCCCCACCATTGTGTTCTGCCAATTCCAGGAAATGCGCGGCCAAACGTTGTATGGCTTTTTGTGTTTTCAGGCTGTTGATCTGGTTCACCAAACCGTGAAGGCGTTGGCTTATCCCCCCCATCATGGATTTCAGCAAGTTCCAGTCTGTTTGTAAGGCGCTCAAGAGATCTTGGGTTGGAATGCACAGGATTTGGGTGTCGCCAAACGTGCGGTATGCATATTGGTGGGGCCGTGAGAGAAAAATTTCCGGCAAACCGATAAAGCTGTTCGTTCCCATCAGGTCGACCAAACATTGTGCATCCGCCCCATCTTCTGCGTAAGACCCGACATACCCTTGTAAAATCAGGTGCAAAGTGTCGGCTGGTGTGGCGCGTTCGACGATTTGGGTGCCGGGTGGGGGCGATACTTCCTGAGCATTTTGCAAAAGAGTTTTCAGGCTGTGTTCCGGCGCATCGGAAAACAAGGGAATCAGACCGAGTTTGAAAAAAAGGTCCTGGTTTTCATTGAGGGGGGATGGGGGGTGCAAGGTGTCGAACTCCAACCGATCGTCGAACTCAAGTGTGCCGCTTGCGTACAGCTTGCTCCCAACTGATAAAAATCGTTCTAAACCACAGATGCGCAGATGTCGAGTGTTGTGAACGGCATTTGTCCGCACATTTTTGCCGGGGCTAAACCAAAGTTAAGGACGCGTCGAATGTGTTCGGGTTGACTGGCGGTATAAGTGGCCCACCCAAGCCGCTTGCGAAACAGTGTGGGAATCGCGAAGGATATTCAACATGTCAGAAGGTTTGACCAAATCGGCCGCGCGAAACATTTTTTTCGGCGGTACGATTTTCTTTTTCGTCATCCTGGTCGCCTTGACGGTGCACAGTTACGGCTACATCGAGAAAAATTCAACCGACGTTGCGGCGCTTACGCCCGGCGTCGCCCAAGGCAAAGCGGTGTGGGAACGTCATTCCTGCGTCAACTGCCACACCATCCTGGGTGAGGGCGCTTACTACGCACCCGAACTGGGCAATGTGTGGGCGCGTTACGGTGGTTTTGAAGACCCGGAAACAGCGCGTGACGGTATTAAGAACTGGATTGCGTCACAGCCGTCCGGTGTTGAAGGGCGCAGGCAAATGCCCCATTTCGACATCAACGAAGACGACTTGAACGCGCTTGTCGACTTTTTCCGTTGGGTCAACACCATCAAGACCCAAGACTGGCCGCCCAACGAGGCCGGTTGATTGAGCCGGGTACGAGGAGAACTCTATCATGAAGTATGAAACTCAAAAACTGGCTTACCCGTATTTTGTTGCGGCAATGGGTCTGTTTCTCGCACAGGTGCTTGGCGGATTGCTGGCCGGCACGGTGTATATCTTCCCCAATCTGTTGGCGGAAGCCATCCCATTCCATATTTTGCGCATGATCCACACCAATGCGCTGATCGTATGGTTGTTGTTTGGATTTTTCGGTGCGGCTTATTATTTGGTCCCCGAAGAATCGGAAACGGAAATTCACAGCCCGTTCATTGCTAAGTTGCAATTCTGGTTGTTTCTGGTTGGTGCGGCGGCGGCCGTGGTTGGCTATTTGTTCGGTATTCACGAAGGTCGTGAATTTCTCGAGCAGCCCCTCCCAATCAAAGTCGCCATTGTCGTCGTCGCATTGATGTTCCTGTACAACATTTCAATGACGCTTATGAAGGGCCGTAAAACTGCGGTGGCCTTAATTTTGGTGATGGGATTGTGGGGCTTGGCCCTGTTCTTCCTGTTCGCGTTCTACAACCCTGACAACCTGGCCCTGGACAAGATGTTCTGGTGGTATGTGGTGCATCTGTGGGTCGAAGGCGTGTGGGAACTGATCATGGCGGCGATCTTGTCGTTCTTGTTGATCAAGATGACCGGTGTCGATCGTGAAATCATTGAAAAATGGCTGTATGTGATCGTGTCGATGGCCTTGTTCTCAGGGTTGCTCGGCATGGGGCACCACTACTATTGGATCGGCACGCCGGGATATTGGCAGTGGATCGGGTCGCTCTTCTCAACGCTGGAAGTTCTGCCCTTCTTCGCCATGGTGGTGTTTGCCTTTGTGGTGGTCCGCAAAGGTGGGCGCAATCACCCCAACCAAGCCGCAATGTTGTGGACGCTGGGGTGTGCGGTGTTGGCGTTCTTTGGCGCCGGTGTGTGGGGCTTCTTGCACACGTTGACGCCGATCAACTACCTGACCCATGGCACGCAAATCACGGCAGCCCATGGTCACCTGGCGTTTTATGGTGCTTATGTCATGGTCAACTTGGCGATCATCACCTACGCCATGCCGCATTTGCGCGGTATGCAGCCTTATAACCAAGTGCTCAACATGTGGAGCTTCTGGATCATGTCCAGCGGCATGGTCTTCATGACTTTTGCTTTGACGGCCGCAGGTGTCTTGCAGACGCATTTGCAGCGTGTTCTGGGCATGAGCTTCATGGAAGTTGCCGATGAAATCGGTTTCTTCTTCATGTTGCGCGGGTTGTCCGGTGTTGTGGTTGTGATCGGTGTGATCTTGTTTGTTTACGCCACGTTCAGCGCCGACAAGGAACAAGCGCGGGTTGGAAATGCAAAACCCCAAGCCGCGGAATAAGTCACGCGTTGTGAACAAAATGATGTGAATTAAGCTGAAGACAAACTCTATGGGGGGAGCACTGTTCGTGGTTATGGCGAACACTGCCCCCCTTTTCTTCTTTATATAGCGGAGTGGGCACCTCATGAACGCAATTGATCCTCAAGTTCCTTTTTATCTTCCCGTGGCCGGTGAATGTGAACTGTTCGAACACGCCCACAAAAACAATCTGCCGCTGATGCTGAAAGGACCAACCGGGTGTGGCAAAACCCGGTTTGTGGCGCATATGGCAGCGCGCCTGGGGTTGGACCTGCACACCGTTTCATGTCACGACGACCTGACGGCGGCGGATTTAACCGGACGCTTTTTGTTAAAAGGTGGTGAGACGTTGTGGGTGGACGGCCCCTTGACCCATGCGGTGCGTGCAGGCGGGGTGTGTTATTTGGATGAAGTGGTTGAGGCGCGTAAGGATGTCACCGTGGTGCTGCACCCCCTGACGGATGATCGACGCATTTTGCCGTTGGAACGTACCGGTGAAACGTTGGAAGCCCCAGACGATTTTATGCTCGTCGTGTCTTACAACCCGGGTTATCAGAATATTCTCAAAAGCCTAAAACCCAGTACCCGCCAGCGTTTTGTGGGGATCAGTTTCGATTACCCCGCACCGGACACGGAAATCCGTATTGTGGCGTCGGAATCCGGTTTGGATGCACACCGTTGCGCCCCGTTGGTCAATCTGGCAACGCGCATTCGCGCCATGAAGGACCAGGATTTGGAAGAGGGTGCATCAACCCGTTTGTTGGTGTATTGCGCAACCTTGATCCAGTCTGGAATGAGCGCCCTGGATGCCACGCGTGCGGCTTTGATTGAACCGCTCAGCGATGACGATGACGTGAAGGATGGACTTGAAGAAGTGGTTTACGCCACGTTTGGGTGAGGAGCGGCACCGTGGGTTTGGCTGACATCCTTGAACCGGAAGAATTCATCGGAAGATTTTGGAACCGCCTGGTCGGCGGGCAGAGCAGTTATCCCCACCATCCGGATGCTGCCGTCAATTTGACTGACGTACGCACCGTGTTGTCGGTGTTTTTTCACGGCATCGGCGGGGATGGAGGATTGGACATTTCAGGCGCCGTGGCGCAAGAAAAAACACATCGCCTCAGCCTGCGTATGGCGTTGGGCGTGGACAATGAAAAATTGGAAATCGCACAACGCAACGTGGACAGTTTGATTTTGCCAAACGTGATCGACGTGTTCGACGAACGTGTGCTGAACCGAAAACTCTATCTGTGGCTGGCAGCTTATTTGGCGATGGCCGATGTGTCGCCCACGAACGTGCCTGCGGACCCCTTGCAACGTGATGTTTTGGCGTTGCGCCTTTCGGCGCGCAACACCATCAAGACATTGACGCATTTGCCGGGGTTGCAGGGTGTGTTTGATCGGTTGGCGGCAAACCTACGGGCGGCGCGTCCAAACCATCCCAAACCTGCTGCTGAACGTGCGGTGGAGGACGTCATCTTGGCCTTGTTGGGGGGCGATGCCCCACACGATCAGGCGATGTGGGACTTTGTGTCCGAAGGTCGCGGGGCGTTGAGTGATTTCAAAGCCCCCATGGGGTACCGCCCGTTTTTGCCCGTGCCCTTGTGGGGGGACGTTGTGGATCGGGGTTTTGCCGAAAGACACGAAGAAAATCAGGACGAAGACACCCAAGACAGCGACACCGACAGCAAAGATGTTCGCGATGGCCGTAAGTATCGTGCCGAACGACGTGACAACGATCAGGCAGAGCGTGACGACCCCATCGCATTCGACCGGTTCGAACATATTCTCGCCTTGGCCGACATGGTCAACGTCAATCGCCCTGTCGATGACGATGAAGACGAAAACCCCATGCGTGCGGCGGAAGACTTGGACCACATCACGTTATCGAAAAACGACAAAAAAACCGCTTCGAATATTCGTCTTGATTTGGATCTTCCGGCCAATGCCGTGGATACGTCGCGCCTTCATGCCGATATCACGTATCCGGAATGGGACTATCGCCACAAAATCTATCACCCTGATCACTGCATCGTGGTTTGTGGGCAGGCTGATGAAGAGGGCGCAGATTGGGCCCCCGATGATGCCAGTCGCAAACGTATCCGCAAAGTCCGTCGACAGTTCGAAGCGTTGCGGCCCAAGCGTGAACGCATTCCACGCCAATTCGATGGGCGTGAATTGGATGTTGATGCGTTGATCCGCTCGCGGTGCGATCTCATCGCCAGCGGTGAGGGCAGTGACCGTATCTACACGTCGTTTCGCAATGAAAGTCGCGACTTGGCGGTGTTGATTTTGGTGGACGTGTCGTTGTCCACCGACGCGTGGATGGAAGGGCGTCGTGTGTTGGATGTGGAAAAGGAAGCCCTGACCACCTTGGCGCACGGGCTGTCGGCCAGTGGTGATGATCATGCCATCTATACCTTCAGCTCGCGCAAGCGCACTTTGGTTCTGCTGAACCAAGTGAAGGATTTTGATGAAACTCTTTCCCCTGTTATTGATCGGCGGATTGCGGCGCTGAAACCTGGATACTACACCCGCATGGGTGCGGCGGTTCGGTATGCGACGGACCAATTGAACAAACGCCCCAACCGCCACCGGTTGTTGTTGTTGATCAGTGATGGCAAACCCAATGATCTGGATCATTACGACGGGCGTTACGGTATCGAAGACAGCCGCATGGCCATTCGTGAGGCGCGAAAATCTGGTGCCGCGGTGTTTGGCGTCACGGTGGATGGAGAAGCACAAGACTACTTCCCCTATATGTTTGGGCGTGGCGGCTGCGCCATTATTCCCCATATCGAACGTTTGAGCGCCGCCTTGCCCAACATTTACCGCCAACTGGTGCGCTGAAATGGACACGACGACTGTCGTTCAAAACACGGACCCAGACCCAGATCCGCAACACGGTGGATGGGGCCCCCTGTCCGGATTGCCTGGAAACCCCATTATGTGGGTGTTGATCTGGAGCGAATTGCTGGTGTTCGGGGCGGCGCTGTGTGGGTTTGCCGTGGCGCGCGTCTTGGACCCGCAGACATTTGATGCTTCGCAGGCCCATCTTGATCGGTTCTTGGGTGCGTTGAACACCATGGTTTTGTTGACCAGTGGTTTTTTTGCGGCCCTGGCGGTGCGTGCGCGTTCCGATGGGGGGATCACATCATCGCGGGGGTGGATGGTGGCTTCGATCTTGGTGGGGTCAATTTTTCTTTATATCAAGGTCGTGGAGTACGGCGACAAACTGGATGCCGGTTTCGACATTGAGACCAA
>Ga0070729_10004018_pt1 | contig 16385 bp, 12 predicted proteins | sample tdDd472_FD_66725 | JGI IMG/M metagenome (GOLD analysis project Ga0070729, IMG submission 66725) | Marine sediment microbial communities from the Atlantic coast under amendment with organic carbon and nitrate - tdDd47.2 | ecosystem: Environmental > Aquatic > Marine > Coastal > Sediment | place... | reverse complement strand
TTTTCCCAAAAAGAAACGATAGCGGCATTCGACCTTTCAATAAAGTCGATCTGTGGCGTCCTAACTTAGGTGCGTAAAGTTACACGCCGATCCGTGAGTAAAATATCAAGCCGCTGGACATCTTTCTCTTCAAATGCTCTGATTGTGAATTTATCAGTCTTTAAAACAGGAGGATTCACGGCATTGCCCTTATTTAGAATAGGAACTTTTATCTTGGGTTCAGACTGTTTCTAATTGAGTCGTCTCAATCGCCATACAATCATCTTAGACCCATTTGCGTAAGGTTTATTATAGAATTCTGATGCTTCCTGTCCAGTTTCGTCCCGATTGCATTAACTCTTTTGGTTGTGGATCATCCAATAATGATTACAACGTGAAAGGAGCGCTTATCACACCTCAATTATTGTTTTTCATGGTTGTCTCTTAACCATTTCCATAATTGGTCTCATGAATTTTTCTGGCCTGGCTCCTTGGAGGTTGGTCAGGATGACCACCCCAATATCCTCCTGTGGATCGTACATCATGGCAGATCGGGCCCCACCAATGGGGGCTACAAACTTCGTGTCTCCATCTTGGACAATGGGCCAACCAATCGCATAACCATTGAACATGCCTCCAAAACCTTTGGGTTGTCCATTAGTCAAGATCTGTGGACTCCAAAGGGTTTCGACCGACTCTTTAGAAAGAAATTTATTTTGGATTAACGCAATTAACCACTGGGCTAGCTCCGTTGCTGTGGAGCTCATCCCCGCAGCGGCTCGGTACGATGGCGGAAAATGCTCATATATGTGGGTGAGTTCTTGGGTCAGGTAATAGATGTAACCTCTCGCTGAATGCCTTATGACCCCATCGTAGTGTAGGAAGCCAGCTTCAATGGTCCGTTCTAGTTGTGCTGGTTTCAGTTGATATTGGATGATTGCTTCGGTGAATGGAATTCCTGTTAATTTAGTTATCACCTTTCCCAACAAAATGTAATTGGTTTGGTTGTATTTAAATTCCGTGTTTTGCTTGAACTCAATTGGCAATGTTTGAACCAACTCCCACGTGGCAGTTTCACCTTTTGGCGATTTTAATCTAAAAATAGGACCAAGGTACTCCAATACATCGGGCAAGCCAGAAGTATGGGCAGCAAGTTCTTTGATGGTCACGGTTTGCCAGGACGGTGGTAGGTTGGGCACAAAGGCAGAGATTGTGGCGTTTAGGTCTAATTTTCTCTGCTCCACCAACTGCATCAGGGCCACACCAGTGAATGCTTTGGTCATGGAATTGATGGCAAAGACCGTATCCTGGTCCACAGGAATGCCATCTTCAATATTGGCAATACCAAACGATCCCGATTTCACAATTTTCTGGTTTTTCACAATCGAGAACTGTAATCCAGGGATGTTATGCTCCGACATTTTTTCAGCAAGAAAAGCATCAATTGGATCCAATTGGGCAAATATTGCGCTTGAACTCATGCATATGATTAAAAGTAACTTCATTATGTATCCTTAAAATTTTTGAGTATATACGGAGGTACAAAACGATTGTTCATGCAATTTACGAAGGGGCAACGAGCCGCGAGGAGGCATGGATACATTCCGCAAGCTTTTGCCGTGACTTGAAGGAATTTTGAATCGAATAATCCAGAAATCTCGTAAGAGCATATAAATAAAAAATTGGGTGTATCGCAATGTCAATCATGCTTGTTTTGTTCCTCATTCACCTCCAACAACCCTATTTGGGGCTCCAGGCTCCAAACCAAGTGCCTGAAATGTTTGCGCCTGGGCTGATTTCCGGTCCGAACGATGAACGGATGCTTCAATGTAGTCCAGACGGAAGGAATCTCGTTTACCAGATAAGGGGTGTTCCATACAGCGTTCTGGTTTTCATGTACGCATTACCCAATGGCGATTGGAGCAAGCAGACGATTCCTTCCTTTCAGGGAGGTTATTTTTCTGAATTCGGACTTGGTCCTGACGGCAAAACCCTGATCCTGGCTTCCCGCCGTCCCCTCAGTGGTGATGGACCTCCAAGTGAGAAAACACGAACCTACCTTGTTCTCCGAAACGGGAAAAGCTGGTCTGCGCCAAGCTACCTTGGGCCTAACCTGGATGCTATTGGACACCCAAGTATGACCAAGAACGGCAACATTTATTGTTTTAAATATGATGGCGTCCAAAGCCATGGTAAGGGAGATATTTACGTATCAAAACGGGTAAACGGAACCTATGAACGGCCGCAGAACCTTGGACCTCAAGTGAACTCACCCATGTTTGATGTCGATCCTTACATTTCGCCTGATGAGGACTACCTGATATTCGTTTCAAATCGCGAGCCACAGGGCCTATATATCAGCTTCCAAAAAGGGCCAGGAACCTGGACACCAGCTCGCCATATGGGGAAGGAGTTGGCCGAGGGTGAATCCATTTGTCCATTTGTTTCTCCTGATGGCAAGTTTCTTTTTTTTACAAGTAATCGACATAATCACCCACGTTTTGCCTCAGAACCTCTCTCCTTTGAGGCGAAACTGCAAGCCCTGTCCTCCTGCCAAAATGGGTCCAATGATATCTATTGGGTACGAATTGACGATCAAATTGAACGCCTTCGAAATGAGGCTTTTTAAGGGAGCACAATGCCTATCTTTTTCGTCATAGTCGCAGTTTTCGCTGGCGGCGCCAATTCGATATCCTTTCTGGGGCTACATGGACCCTATCTAGGACAGAAACCGCCAGGCGACCAGGCTGAGGTCTTTGCACCCGGAATCATTTCGATGGAAGAAGAGGTTGAACTTAATGCTGTCTTCTCTCGAGATGGAAAGGAGTTTTACTTTACCAGGTTGGTGGCGGGTCAGCCCCCAAGAACGGTGATTATGGTGTCACAAGAAACCTCGAATGGTTGGAGCAAACCTTGGGAAGCTTCCTTTTCAGGGGAATACAACGACATTGACATGGCACTTTCTCCTAATAATGAATTCCTCTATTTTTGCTCAAAGCGCCCTCTTCCTGGTCAAATCCACCCAACTAATCGTTGGCATATCTGGTGCGTTTCTAGAACCGCTCAAGGTTGGTCCGAACCGCGCACGGTCATAGTCTCGGATGGTCAGTTTTTACAGGGACTTCATCCAAGTCAGGCCTTGAATGGTAAACTCTTCTTTCAAAGTAACTTAGATGGCGGGTTTGGCGGCTCCGACTTGTGGTGGATTAAACCTTTGGGGAGTACCTTTTCTCAACCGAAAAACGTTGGAGCTAGGGTCAATTCCAGGTTTGGGGAGGGGGATCTCTGTGTGGATCAAGCAGAGCGATTCATCATTTTTGTCGCCTACAACCGACCAGACAGTTTCGGCGAAGGGGATCTTTACCTTAGCCGAAGAGATCGCCAGGGGAATTGGGGGATGCCCCTGAACCTTGGGCCAAAAGTCAACACTGCCAAAGGAGAGAGCAGTCCAATGATGACTCCGGACGGCCAGTATTTATTCTTCGGGCGATTCGACCCAAGCACCACGAAGGACGCGATCTATTGGATCAGCACCGATTTCTTGAAACCTCTAATTGGTGAATGAGCCGAATACAATAGGCCAACTATTAAAGCCTTATTTTCTAGTCTGTTTTTTTTAATCAGGTGCTCTTTTTACATCTTTTACAAGCGTTTCACATCGCTATAACCACTTTTCCAACAGGAACTATTAAGATTGAATCACAGAACAGGAGGGCCTATGTGGTTTGTGATGTTTTTCTATTCAATTCATGTGATGGATAAGGTTGACGTGCACAAGGTGAACACCGAGATCATTATTGATGGACAGCTAGAAGAATGGGCCTCGGAGTGGATACAGATTCAGGAAGAAGCGATTGATATGGCCATGCAACATGACTCAGAATATCTGTATGTTTTTCTGAAATCTTCGGATCCAGAAACCACCCGAAACGTTCTTTCGCGAGGCCTTGAGTTTTGGTTTGATACCAAGGGCCGAAAAAAGGAAACCTTTGGGTTTCGTTACCCCATTGGGCTCATGAGACCTGGAGGTTCAAGAATGTCGAGGGATTCGTCCTCGGAACTACAACGCGAACCAATCATGGAGCGACTGGAATATATGCGAAATGATATTGAGCTGCTTGGACCCGAAAAAAATCAGCGTAGGCGCGTATTTCTGTCAGAAATGGAAGGTTTAAAGATGCACATTGACCTGATTGATCGTGGTTTTGTGTTGGAAATACAGATTCCACTGCACGAAGCAGCGTTCAATCGTCCAGCAATTAATATACATACCAATGGTATTGTAAAAATGACCATCAAGTCTCCCGACACCAGGCGTAAAGGAGACGGGCCGTCTGGCGCAAGGGGAATGACCCAGGGGCCAGGGATGCGAGGTGGAGGTACATCCATGGGAGGAGGACGATCCGGAGGTACTGGTGGTCCAGGTCGCGGGGCAGGAAGGCCTGGTCGAAATACTGGATTAGGTATGGGAATGACTGATCCTATTGAAATTAAACTGAAGTTGAACCTGCTTCAGTAACACGTTTTTTCAGCCAGAAAATCCAACCATGAATTCAAAAATGGTGTTGCATCTCTATTGGACCGCCGGCGTCTCGCCGGCCAGGAACCTGGGACAACTAAATGAATTTGGGTGATTGTAGCCATGCCAATTGTAAACAACTTGGGCGTTCAAGCCGGCGAGACGCTGGCGGTCCACCCGTTTCTGAATCGTGTATCCCTATTTTTTTAGAAAAAATGAAAAAACATGAGCCAAATTTACTTGTATTGACGCCAATGTGTTTTGAACGGGAATAACCCGTACCACCGAATGAAGCGGCATCATAATGCTGATCGCATGCGACTTGAAATGTTCGGTGTAACAACACAAATGGAGTTCGTCGTGAGAACCTTTCAGTATCAAACCATTCTTTTCCTCATGTTCTTCTGCATTTTTTTACCAATGGGGTTGTCTCAAGACGACCTGGACCCGCAAAGAAATAGGCAGCCTCTCAGCCGACTGGAGCCTGCTCTCACAGATTTGATCCCTTCTGATAGCTTGGATTTAATAGGTCGCCTTGATGGAAGTCTCCAAGAATTGATTCACGCCTATATCATGAAAAACAATCCCGACCTGGATTTAAACCAACACCTTCTCTTATCAGGAGTGCCTTACAGTAAAAATCATTCGACCCACTCGGGCATGCCGATCGTTGATTTCACGGTGAAACACGGTTCCCTCAAGGATTTTGTTGAATCTCTGGAGAGCATTGATGGGGTTATTTTCTTAGCGGCCGCCTCAACACCGGCCTATCATGTGGTATCTGCCGTTGTTCCAATTGATGTCCTTGCAGAGACAACTGAATTACCAGGTTTTTCTGCTGGACACGCGGTAGCTGGTATGACCGGCTCGACCGAATTGCGAGGTGGCGAGCAAACGACGCGAGCCCAAGGATCTGCGAACAACCAGGCTGAACAGGTTTTGAAAGTCGATGAACTTCGAAGAGTCTTTCCGATTGCAAATGGGAGTGGGATTCGGGTTGGTACATTATCGGATTCGGTTGATCAGAGAGGTGGAGGTATTTCCGATTCACAATCCTCTGCGGATCTTCCTGCCAATGAACGAATTACTGTATTGTCGGATTTTGTCGACCCGAGTGCGACGGATGAAGGCAGGGCCATGATGGAGCATATCTTTGACATCGCACCGGATTTGGAGCATATGGGTTTTGCCTCTGCCTTTGGAGGTAAAGCGTTCTTCGCCTCCAATATTGCTGACCTGGCAAGCCAAGGTATGGATATTATTAATGACGATGTCGTCAACTTTGCGGAGCCCATCTTTCAGGATGGGGTCATTGCAGAGGCGGTCAAAGATTTCGTAGACGATGGCGGCATTTACTTTTCCCTGAATCATAATTTCGCCAATTTGTCCTATGAGGGAGATTTTACCGACAGCGACAACGATGGATACCACGAGTACGAGCCAGGTGTTGAATTGGCCAGCCTCACTGTGGCAGATGGATCGGTCAACCCGGTTACGATTCGACTGCGCCTACAATGGGCCCAACCATGGGGCAATGCCGATACGAACCTGGCAATCGATATTTACGACATGGCCAATGTTCTATTATTCAGTTCTACTGAGAACAATATAGGTGGAGATCCCTTCGACATCCTTAATATCACCAATTCGGGTGGGCCAACAACTGTGCGAATCGCAATTCGCAGAGTCTCGGGCTCGGCGGATAATCTGACCTTTAAGTACATCCTTTTTGCCAACGGAGCTTGGCAGGGCGACCTACCTGATTACCCTGAAAACGCAACGGGCACCTTGACGCCCCACGCAGGGACGCCCCAAAGCATCGCCATAGGCGCGGCACCGTTTTTTGATCCTGATGTGGCAGAAACGTACTCAGGGCACGGTCCTTTCAGTAGGCACTTTTTGTCCGATGGAACGCCAATCACTCCCTATACCTTTACCAAGCCAGATTTCATCGCCGTCGACAAGTGCAATACCACCTTTTTTGGAAGGGATGTGGTTGAGGATGACGATCTATTCCCTAATTTCTCTGGCACCTCAGCTGCCACTCCTAATGCGGCTGCAGTGGCAGCACTGGTTTTGGACCTGGCAGGAGGGCCAGGGAGTTTGGATGCCACTGAAATGAAACATCTGTTGCGCATGTCGGCTGAGGACCTGGGACCAGAAGGACATGATACCGTCTATGGCTATGGAAGAATCAATGCACTCGGTGCAGGTGTGGCTGCCATGGGGCCACGTCCTTCTGAACAGAGTCTGTATCTTGATCAATGGGGAAATGCATCTTTAGATTCCGATCTCTATGCTGACATCGATATCGATACTTTCACCTTCTCTTCAAACGTGACAGGAGATACGACCGTTGACATATTCGAATCTCACCTTCAAATGGACCCCATGTTGATTCTGTTTCATCAGTTCAACAACACGCTTCTCGATATCGATTACAACAGCCGCTCCGGGGATGATCCCAGGTACTCAGGGCTTGTCTATGGTGGCATATTTAATACATTGGAAATTCTCTCGGAAACAAGCTTTGATGGTAGCGCCGGATTTGGAATCCTAATCAATGCTCCTGAGCAGCAGCAAACGGACCGAACGGCGTTTTTGGATGTCAACAGCGATGACTTTGTGGCGGGCTCACTGGTTTCGAGAGGGGACGCCGATTTCTACAACTACAGCGCACCATTGATCGGAAACCTGAAGGTTGAGTTGGAACCTTCAGGATACGAATCCATGCTTCGAATTTATGATCGATATGGTGTTCTAATTGGCAATACCAGTGCGCCAAGTGGCGTAAATAGAAGCCTCACTATTGAGGGCGTTCAAGTAGGACAAAGCTTTTCAATTCAAATTGTTCCCAAAAACTACGCGGGTAATGGCAGCTACAGTTTAGCCGTCGATTTCAGTGGAATTTCCATTGCTTCTTTCAGTGCCTGGCGACGCCCCGATCGGTCCATTTGTGGTCAAACAGCTCCAGACGTGAATGACCTCATCGCCTTCTTGAACCGTCTCGGCTGCGGCTCTCAATGATTGAAGGCGTGGTTATGCGGTATTAGAAAGGTACCTGAGGAGCTTATTTTATTAGGAGCACCAAGAAGCCCCATAAAGCATGGGGCTCCACTTGGAGAATTTCAGCTTCCGTTAAATCGCTCACTCAGGATGTGCTCTAACTCTGTTGGCGAGAGATGGGAACCAATTATTTGGCCGTTTTCGTCAATTAAAACATTGGCGGGCAGTTGTTTGATGTCAAGCCGTTGGTAGAGCTCAGCTTTTTCATCGAACAAATTGGTCCATTCGAGCTTCGACTTTTCGATTTGATGCTGCCACTTTTTTGGATTGTCATTGGTAGTGATACCCAGAATTTCGAAGCCGTGTGTTTTGTATGCGCGATAGATTTTCTTGAGCTCGGGGAATTCAATCAAACAATTGGGGCACCAGGTCGCCCAAAAATCCACAAGGACCAATTTTCCACGATACTTTTTTAGGGAAACCATTGTGCCGCTTTGGTTGGGAAACACAAAATCTTCCATGGTTTTCCCCTTTGAGAGCAATTGACTTTTTGCGACTTTCTCCTCCAAAACAGTGGTGATTCCAGCATTTGGGTGGTGTAGCTGATAGGTGGAGAGGACGATTTCAAAGAGCTCGGCCTGTTTGTGGATATCTAAGGCCTGCAAGGCAACGTAGGCCGCCCCTGAGGTGCCCATGTCCTCGAGGTGGTTACGCAACGTCTTGTAGAACTCATCCAACAGGCGATCGACTTCTATGTTAACCTCGGCAATCTGATCCCAATTCTCATCTTCGAGGAGTCGATCCGCTTGATCTTTATACGGTGCAAACCGTTTTTCATACTCTGAGAGGGTTTGATGGAACTGGCTCAACCGTTCTCGTCCAGGAGACCCTTCGACCACATATTTGTCTTCCTTTTTGTGGATTATGATGTGCCCCGGACCATCAACAAAAATTCGTCCCAGGTCCTGGTCTCCAATGCTGATTCGGTAGACGGTAGGTTCCTCGAAGTCGGTTTGGACAAGTTGATGTGTACCTTTTAGCTTTCGATCGATGATGGTTTCATAATTGCGAATGTCAAAATTGTATTTTCTCAACTTAACGTGGGTTTTCCCCTCGAGCTTACAGGTCAGGGTGTATTGTGCATTTGGCGGTGTTGCCGCAACTAAGATGAGAAGAAATTGAAGAACCATAATTGCCTCCTGGTCAGTCTTGGTGTTGGTGGCAAATCTACGGCTCTTCGCATGAAAAGTCGTTCAAATCTGTGTTTTTGAACGGTTTTACCTAAATTCGAACGCATTTGACGTGAATTCGAACCCTGAATTAAGCATTTTTGTCAACATGTCTCACCCTGTATTGGGTTGGCGTCATGCCGGTTGTTTTTTTAAATAGCGTATTGAAGGACGATTTTGAGTTGAAACCTACGGCGTAGAGGGTCTCGAGTACCGTTTCGTTGTGATGTTGCAAACGCCATTTGGCTTCTTCAATGCGAAAGGAATTGATGTATTCCGGGAAATTGCATCCCATTCCCTGGTTGATTAATTGAGAGCATTCACGCGCAGAAAGGTTCATGGCCTGAGCGAGGTCAGAGAGCGTGAGGTTCGAGTCCAGATACGGTTTATCTTTTTCCATCAGGCTCTTAAGCTTTGACAACTGAGAGGTTTTGAGTTCAGGCTGTCTTGAATCTTCAAATGACTCTTCCGTGCCTTGAATACCCGAAAAGAAGTCTGGGTGTCGCATGGCCTGCAAGACGAATGCGTTGACAAAAACAAGGAGGGTGATGAAAACAAGGTTGGACAGAACTTGTAACTCGAACACAAACTGGCAGATATCGAAGATGAAAAGCGCGGCTAATATGCCCAGTGTTTTATAAACCCAATCTAGTTTCACTGAATCAGCTTGACTGTAATGGACTTGAAGGACCCGATGATAGTGTCTCAGCAAAAGAATGCCTGCGAGCAAATAGCCTCCAACCGAACTGAAAATACTGATGGCGATGACCTGAATCGGTATAAAACGGGACAGGAGCATGGCGAGAACCGCTGGAATGAAGTGCAAGCAGATCTTTAGGTCGGTTTTGAAGTTGCGATACACCAACGCCCTTAAATACAAGTAAAAGAAGGGTCCATAACAAAAGGCAAGAACTCGCCGGAAATCGGGTAATCCGTGCTGTGCGCACCATTGTTGGCAAAACGGATCGCAGAGATTGAGAGACATGTGCAATGCCAAGTTCAGTAGCAACCCCGCCAGGAATCGATTCGAATGGGCTTTGGCCTTTGCATCGAATAATAAGAAACTGATAAACAACAAGGATTGAAAAATGATGAGAATAAAAATAGTACGTTCAAATACCAATGAAAGCCTCAGTTTAGGGTGGTTTCGTCATCCATTTGTTGGCAAAGCAGTTTATACAAGTCCCTGTCCAACAGACCACATGTTTGGAATCTTACATGTTTTCAGAGGCTGTTCAAAAAGTAAAACGCCATATTGTTTTGGTGACATGGCGGGAAAGAGGCATATTCCATGCTGAAAAGAGGCAGAACGGTCTTTTCCTGTTCTAGGAATTTTACAAATTGACTTGAATGACCTTGGGGTTTAGCTGGGTCTGTTCCTGTGGGATCTATTCAGAATCGCTGACGCAAGGTGCACTCCAGTCCATGAACTGAATTGGAGGACTGGAAGACAGCCTGGATGCAAATCGTTCAGTGTTTCAGATCGGCTTCTGATGTTGGATAAAAGGGCTTCAAGGGGTCGGGCACTTCCCAAAAGGTTCCACAAATGGCCGCGAATTCCATTCGATCATGGGTTGGATCTGTACATCGAATGCAATTGGGGTGCGGGTGTGTGTGGATGCACCCGAGCTTTCTTGCACGTTGAATCAAGTAACAGAGGTCGCCCTCAATCACCGGGTCATTGCAACGTATATCCCCAGTGTCTGGATTCCAATAGGCAACACCTGTGATGGCACCGGTTGCGACTCTTGGCTTCAATTCTAGACGCATTTCTTTCTGTCTCCCAAAGATTCGGCGCAAGTTGCACAACAAAGCACTGACCAAATCGTATTCCTGATAACTTGTCCTGTACCCAGGCTTTGATTAGAGAAAAAAGAATAATTAGAATGAAATTCTTCTAAAAATATAGGGCCAATTTGGTTGAAAGTCAACCTTTGTGAACCATCCTTTCCACATAATTTTTTGTGTTTTTTTACTGGAGTGCCTTCCAGGTGTGGGTTTGATTTTAGTGCCCTGAACTAGCCATGAAGCCCCAATACACAAGCAATCCAGTCATTTGATTCTGTGGTATATTAGAGTCCATAATCCTGTTTATTGCGGCCGGTGGAGCTCGAGATGGCACACGCAACGTTAAAGACAGCATATTCAAGACTTTCGAATCGAATTAATCGGTTTCCCCAGGGTGCGCCTCCATCGGAATTACTTTTCAAGATTCTAGAGCTGCTCTTATCCGAAAAAGAGGCAGATCTAATTTCGAATCTTCCCATTCGTCCATTCACAGCCACGCAGGCTGCAAAGATTTGGAAAATGGACCTGAGAAAGGCAGAAAATGTGCTGAATGAGTTGGCCGATCGAGCGATTCTGGTCGATATGCCATCGCCTGGTGGTACTCAGTATGTTCTACCACCTCCCATGGCCGGCTTTTTCGAATTTTCGATGATGCGATTGAGAGAAGACATCGACCAAAAAGTGCTCAGTGAACTGTTCTACGAATACCTCAATGTAGAAGAAGATTTTATTCGAGAACTCTTCACGGTAGGGGAGACCCAATTGGGAAGGACCTTCGTTTATGAACCCGCGCTTTCCAACGAGAATGCCCTTCATGTCTTGGATTACGAACGTGCCTCCGACGTCATTAAAACGGCATCGCATCGCGGTGTCGGGATGTGCTATTGCCGCCATAAAATGCAACACCTTGGAAAGAATTGTGACGCTCCAATGGATATTTGCATGACGTTCAACTCGACCGCCGATTCCTTGATCCGGCATGGGGTGGCAAGATCTGTCGATAAGAGTGAGTGTCTCGACTTACTTCAGGAAGCCTATGACAATCGGCTCGTTCAGTTTGGAGAGAACGTTCAGGAACGAGTCAACTTTATCTGCAATTGTTGTGGCTGTTGCTGTGAAGCCATGATTGCGGCGCGGCGATTCTCCATACTGAACCCGGTCCACACGACGGGGTTTCTTCCTCAAGTGTGCGATGAGGTGTGCAATGGTTGCGGGCGTTGTGTCGATGTGTGTCCGGTTGAAGCCATGGCGCTGGTTTCCCGAAATGATCCGCATAAACCCAAGCAGAAGCGTGCGGACTTAAATGAAAGCACCTGCCTTGGCTGTGGGCTTTGTGTAAAGGTGTGCAACAAGGAAGCCATATCTCTGGTTGAACGCGGTAAGCGGGTGTTGACTCCGGTAAACGGGACCCATCGAGCCGTGATGATGGCCATTGAACGCGGAAAACTCCAGAATCTAATCTTTGACAATCAGGCCCTATGGAGCCACAGGGCTCTCGCGGGGATTTTTGGTGCCATTCTTAACCTGCCTCCTGTATCCCAGGTACTTGCAAGTGAACAAATTAAATCGCGTTACCTAGGGAGACTCTTACAAGAAAAAAAACAAGTCTAAACTCAAAAGACCGAATCGGACAAGGTTTTCCATTTTCCAATTTCCAATGAGACACGCTTGAACACCTACTAGGCTCCATACGTCCAAAATAATGCTTTTATTTCAAAGACTGCTTGTATATTATTGAGGTATAAAGAATTAGCGTTACTTAACCCCCAATTGCCTGATCTGCCAGGCCAAATTGAACGTACCCGGAAGCGATGGTGATATGGTCGATCAGGATCAAACAACAAATCACGACAACCAGCCTGAACATGGCCCTCTGCCTTCTTTCGAGCTTTTCGTGCATGCCGATCACCTCACCATCTCGGTTGATATTCATAAACAATTCGAAGATCCAGAAAATGAGGTGAAGGAGTTAATCCCGCAAATTCGCGAAAAGCTGACCTCACTAAAAATCGAAGAAACCTTCTTTGTTTCTGATATGAAACGGGTTATTTTAAAAGGAATAAACGAGGACGAAAAACCTGTCATCGCCCGAAAGGAAATTCCAGAAACGGGTGAGGTGGGCCGTATTGAATTTCTTGTTCCCATTGATCAAACACACGGCGAGACGAAGGGTACTCAGTCAAAAGATCCGAAAGACCTTGGTACCACCGCTCGAATCGTTGTTGAGGGCTCGGACCTTGTACAGATTGTCAAGGCCAAGCAGCCAGAACCTTATGTCGATATATTTGGCAACGAAATGGAGGCGGAACCCATTGAGCAAATTCAGGTCCCGCAGTATGACAAACAAACGATTTGCATGGTAGATAACGAAAATGGTTGGCTGCTTCAATCCACGAAAAAAGGTTATTTTCAGCGATTTGATGGGCAACTTGAAATCAGTTCACAGATCATTGCCGACAGAGTTGACTTTGGCTCAGTCGGGAACGTATTAGGTGACGGTTTCATCGATATTCAAATCAATGGCAATCCCTATGATGATCAGGATACGATTTGCGAGGGCTTCCACCTAGTTGGAAATCGAATTAGCATAAAAGGTAATCTGGGAAATGGCGTCATACTCGAAGGCAATGATATTGAGATAAAGGGCAAAATCAGACCAAATTGCAAAATCGTAGCCAGGAATTCCCTTACTGGAGATTATGTCCAAGGTGCGCATATTGAGTCGGGTTCGGTGAAATTGAACACCTGTTGGTTTACCGAAATCAACGGCACAAACATTTTGATACGTAGGGACCTGGTGGGGAGTAAGCTTTTCGGTGAAAAAGCCGTTCTTCTGGGGGAAGTAAAAAACAGTAGTGTGATGATGACTGATGGCATTAGCGTGGCCAGAACTGACGAGTTAGAACCAAGTCGTTTTATTATCAGTCCTTTTGCAATAAAGAAAAATCGGCTGAGGTTCGAAAAGCTCAAGGAAAATGTGGAGCGTGCCAAGAAGGCCATCTACAAAACCCAAACTGAGCTTGAGGAACAAAAGAGAATAGGGACAAGCCTGATTAAGAACATTATCAGTAATGTCAGCCGCCTTAACATGAAACTCTACAACAACGATCAGCGTGAAAAAATTGGATACCTTTTGAAAGTGGGAAAAGAGGCAACTTGGCTGCAATCATTGAAGGTGAGTTCAACCATTGAAGAGCGCCTTGCGGAACTCCAGCCTATTCGAAAACTTGTTCAAGACTTGACCAGTAAATTGGCTTTGGAAAACACCCATTTGAAAATGTCAGAAACGGCGTTGTTAAAGGTTTCAAATCAAGGCAAACGGGTGGCTGTGTTTGCGATGAACGACCTACTCCAGGGCTGCCGTGTTTTGTTCGGGGAAACCGAACATGTAATTACAGATAGCAGGGTGGGAAGCTATCACTATTATTATAAGAACGGGGTCATCGGTTCCAAAGAATTCAAAATAAAACCCGCCAGCCTTAAACCACTCATTGAAAACGTTTCCGAATACCTGGCTGCATTAATGTGTGCGGCAATTCCTGATGAAAAACCGTGATTGATGGTGAGAAAATCCTAGGTTCTTGAGATCTTCTTTCCAAATGGGCACTGAACATCATTGTCAGATAGAGGAATCATCCGTCGTTTCGAAGGCTTTATAGAGATCCACAATCTGTTCACGTATGAAATGTACAAGAAATGGTTTTGTTGGAATGAAATCGACCGCTCCAACAGAAAGTGCCCGGTTTCGTTTTTCATCGGATCCTTGCTTGTCGCCTAACATGAGGATCGGCATATCTGAAACAATTCGATCGAGGATCGTTCGACATAGATCGAAGCCCGAGGCCGAACCTACTTTTTCTGCAATTAGGATCATTTTGGGCTGGTGGGTCGAAACTATTTCCTCAAGATTCTGGAAGCGGCCCTTACTCAAGAGGATTCCAAATCGGTCTCTTAGGCTTTCGCCTAGCTTCTTCAACATGTCATGGTCGGTGCCAACGAGTAATAAACTGGGCTCACCTTCCACAAACACGGTCGGATAATCTGAAAAGTCATACCCTTTTTTCCGAGTGGGTGCGTCCTGCGGTGGTGGCATTCGTTTGACCGGTGGAACCCAGTTAGTCAAGTAAGTTTGTCGTTCCTTTTGGGCCTTGTGGATGTGCTGGTCTTTTAGCCAATTGAGAATCGACCTCCGTTGACTTTCTTCGATCTTCGTAAATTCGATGCCGGTAAGACTCATTCCGTAGTCTACGAAATAAAGCACCTTGCCGCCAGCTTTGAAGGACGTTTTAGGGTCCAGTTGGATGGTGAGGAAGGTGGTTTCTCCCTCTTTTAAATCCTCGCGAAGAGACACATGGCTGTGGATGTCCACGCCAAACTCACTGATATTGATGGCCTCCGCATCCAATACCTTGTTGAAGTGGTTGGTGAAAATGACCGGACATGGCTTTCCAAGGTGAAAATTGGTGAGTTGAAATCGGTCGTTGATATGCAGTCGTTTAGGGAGAGGTGTCTTCACGGCTGCGGTTCCATCCAGTTTGCCGGTTCCCAGGCATTTCAGGCAAGTTTGGTATTGTTTTCCTTCGTAAAAGAATTTGACGGCAAAGTCCGAACCTGGAGGGGAAGGAGCCTTTCCTCCTTGGAAGCCGGCGAGTGAAAAAAATAGCGCATTTTCCTCCTCTTGAATAAGGGTTAGTTGCCCTTTTTCTTCTTCGTCCACGATTTGAATCGGGGTCCATTTTTCCTGGAGTTTGCGCAGAACAATACGGATCTGATTTGAGTCATCGATATGTTGTGCTTTGGGGTTTGACTTGAACATGGTGCACCTATCCATGGTTTGGTAAAGTGGGCTGAATGCTCACAAAGTCTTGTCCTCATTAAGATGTTTTTCTTTTCAAAACTTATATCATGCTAAGAAAATGGTTGTGAAGCTTAACAAGAACCTTGAAATGGATCTGAAGCCACTGATCACAAGCTTGTGACTCCAGGGACCACTTTTATCTGTATCGGGAAAAGAGCAAAAACCTTGAAAAGATGGTTATTGAAAATCTAATTTGGTTTATTGCTCCCAATGTTTTTTGCATGACTGGCTATTTCGAATAGCTCTGATCTCATAAGTAAAAGGGCGTTCTCACCTGTCATGCCTGGGAAACCAGTTGAAGCCATCGGGCTTGCAAATGAATACCCTGGCGAAATCCAACTTCTGCTGACGGATGTGGTCATGCCAGGGATGAATGGACGAGATTTAGCTGAAAAGATGAAAACTATTTTTCCAAACCTTAAGCGCCTGTTTATGTCAGGCTATACAGCGAACGTAATTGCCAGTAAGGGCGTCCTTGAGAAGGATGTCAATTTTATTCAGAAACCTTTTACCAAAAAGGAGTTAGATGCAAGCGTACGCAAAGCTTTGGACAGAGAATAATGGCGGCTGAAGGCTTCTTCCAGGGGCCTTGATATCAGGTTCCTGATTGCGTTTCCATTCTTTCCCAATTAAGATACGTCCTGATAATGAAAGATAAAACAAGTACCTTTAAAAGGTTGTGATTCCCAAATTAAGGTACGCGACGTGTCTGGTTCTTAAGGGATTTGACGAAGGGTAGGAGATGAATGATGTTACGTTTTCCTTCTTTAAACAAGCAAGCTATAAGCGTTTTTGGCTTACTTTGTTCATTTATCATCTTAACAGGTTGTACCATGAACAAGGCGACGGGGAAACGTCAGCTAACCTTGATCAGTGAACAACAGGAAATCGCCATGGGTAAAGACTATGACAAAAATGTGGTTGCCCAATTCGGTCTATATCCAGATGAAGAACTGCAGACATACGTGAATGATATTGGGCAACGGATGGCCGCAGCTTCCGAACG
>Ga0070729_10004008_pt1 | contig 16427 bp, 11 predicted proteins | sample tdDd472_FD_66725 | JGI IMG/M metagenome (GOLD analysis project Ga0070729, IMG submission 66725) | Marine sediment microbial communities from the Atlantic coast under amendment with organic carbon and nitrate - tdDd47.2 | ecosystem: Environmental > Aquatic > Marine > Coastal > Sediment | place... | reverse complement strand
TGATCTCGGTCCAGGTCGCGGGCACGGCGCCCCCGACCCCGGCGCCGCCGCCGACGGCGGTGACCTTCGTCGGCGTGGACCTCGACGTCACCGACTTCCAGAGCGGCGTCGACTACGGGAACGCCGGGTTCTGGTTCCCCCAGTTCGACGCCTCCAGCCCGCGCACCGACAAGCCCACCGACGAGAACGACCGCAACGGGCTCCCGGTGTGGGCGGGCCCCATGACCCACATGGAGATCTACGAGATCTGGAAGTTCCCCCAGCGGACCTTCTCCCAGGACGGCCCGACCCGCTCCGCCGGGGGCTTCTCGTCCTGGAACACCTTCACCCTGCCCGACGGCGACACGGGGCTCTCGGGGATCGTGTTCGACCCCCACGCGGCGGACAACACCAGCCAGACGGTGAACCGGATCAACCTTGGACCGGGGACCCCGTCGACGTTCTTCCTCCGGATCGTGGTCGACAACACCGACCTCCGGCACAACCCGATCAACCGGATCCGCGCCCGCGGCGAACACGGCGGCGTCTCGATCGAGCCCGCCAGCTTCCCCAGCCCCGGCATGGCCGGCTTCAACGGGATCGCCGACGTCTACACCTTCCGCTACGACGGCTTCGTCGACGGGGATTTCATCAAGATCCAGTTCAACGGCATGCCCGGGAGCACGAACAACGGCGGCGTCGGCGGATCGAGCTTCGCGGGGCTCCTGTTCGACGTGCCCGCGCAGCCCGGCGGCTCGACGGCCCCGGTCAGCAGCGGGTCCACCGCCGCCCCCGGGAGCACGGCCCCCGGCGCGACGCCGTCGCCCCCGGCTCCGCCCCCAGGCCGGCGCAGCAGCGGGAGCTGCGCCCTCGCCCGCACGCCCGGCGCCGGCTCGGGCGGGTTGCTGCTCCTGCTCCTGCTCGGGGGGTTCGCCCTCGCCGCGCGGCAGGCTGGTTCGCGCGTTAGGCGAGCCGCAGGCGCTCGGGGCGCTTGATCGCGCTCCGAGATCGACCGCGATTCGCGCGATTCCCGCGATTGTCGCGACGGGTGTGTCCGTAGGTCGCGCCCAATCTCTGCGCTCTCATGGTTGCGCGAGGCTCTCCGCGTCCCGTAGCGCTACAGTTGGGGGGATACCCAGTAGCGGTCTCACGGCGAAGAGGCCCCAGGAGAGAAAGGCATGTCGCACGACGAACTCGCAGAGAGTCTGAAGCAACTGCATTCGAAGGTGGACAGCCTGCAGGGCAAGGTCGACCGCCTGCTGGACGCCGCCGAGCACCCCCTGGGGATCGACCCCGAGGCGCGCTACTCGACTCGGGACGTGTCGGACCTGCTCGGCCTCAAGTTCTCCACGATCTACGACCACGTGCGCAACGGGAGCCTGGTGTCGCATGCCGACCGGGACGCGGAAGAAGGTGTTCCGCGGCGCCGACGTGCTCGCCTTCGTTCAGCGGCGACGCCGAGGTGGCTCGAAGCCGCCCCCCGTCTCCTGAGTGAGCGCAGAGGACGCAGCGCGGGCCTCTGGGGTCGCCCCGGCTTGGGCGCGCAACCTTGCAGGCTCGCGAGCGCGGAGTTCACGACCCCAGATTAGACGTCAGCGCGCCGCTGAGCAGCCCCTGCAGGGGCTGTGGGCTCGCGAACGCCGCGAGCTACGGTCGCGGCATTCGCGGATAGGAGAAAACCAGGACATATCGAGTGCAGGGTTGACCCGGCCTCGCTACGGTCGGCACTGCGACCGGAAGAAGCGGCCAGCCGTATGCGTGTCTCCGAACTCATGAGCGTCGACCTGCTCACGGTCGGGCCGGAGTGCCCGGTCGGCGTCGCGCGGCGCGCGCTCCTCGACGGCGAGGTCAACCTCGTGCCGGTGATCGACGCGTTTCGCAAGCCGCTGGGTGCCTTGAGCTCGGCTGACCTGCTTCGCTGCCGGAAGCCAGAGGCGCAGGTCGCCAGCTTGCTGGGGGACGACTGGTGCGAGGTTGGACCGCAAGACGCCGCCCTCGCCGCCGCGCACGACATGCTCGAGGCGCGCACCCACCACGCGCTCGTGACCCTCGAGGGTCGCCTGGTCGGGGTCCTGAGCTCCCTGGACCTGCTCCGCCTGGCGGCGCGAGCCGAGGACACGCCCACCACGGAGCAACGGACCCCGCGCCAGCCGCGGCGGGTCGAGGTCCTGGCCGTGGTCCAGAACCGGCGCCAGCTCCAGGCGGCCTGCACGGCGCAGCACCGGATCACCTGGGGTCAGAGGCTGTCCCTCTTCGCCGAGGAGCTGGAGGCTGGCGAGTTCGACGTGCTCGTGGTCTCGACCCGGGTCCCGCGGATCCTCGACGAGCTCGCGACCCTGCGGGGCAGCGTCGACGCGGAGTCGCTCCCGGTGTTGGCGCTCACCGAGACCAGCTCGGAGGCCGACGTGCTGCGCGCCGTGGTCGCGGGTGCGACGGACACGGTCGGGTTCGGAGCTGCTCCCGACGTCCTCCTCGCCAAGCTCACGCTGCTCCTCGCCTGCTTCCCGCCGCAGGGCGGCCCGTGCGGGGACCTCGACGACGGCCTCGCGGGGTATCTGCCCCGCGCGGCCGAGGTCACCCTCGAGCTGGAGCGGACGAGCCAGGCGCCCTATCTAGGCAAGGCCGAAGTCCCCACGTGGGGGCGCTACCGGATCCAGGAGGAGCTGGGCGCCGGCGGGTTCGGCGCGGTCTACAAGGCTTGGGACGGCGCGCGCCGGCGCTGGGTGGCGCTCAAGGTGCTGTTCGTCAGCGCGTGTCAGCAGCGCGAGACCCGGCACCGGTTCCTGCGCGAGTTCTACGCGCTCGCCAGCGTGTCCTCGCCCTTCGTCGTCCGCGCCCTCGGCTCGGGCCTGATCGGGACCCGCCCCTACCTCGCCATGGAGCTGATTCGGGGCGTCAGCCTCGAGGACTACGTCAGGCAGCGCGGGCCGCTGGCCGAGGGGGAGGCCCTGGACCTGCTCGAGGGCCTCGCCCGCGGGCTCGCTGCGCTCGCCAAGGCGGGCATGCTGCACCGCGACCTGAAACCCTCGAACGTGATCTTGCGCCGGGGCAACGTCAAGCAGCCGGTGCTCGTCGACCTGGGGCTCTCCAAGCTGGCCGGTGACCACGCGGTCACCAACGACGACGTGATCATTGGCACCCCCGCCTACCTGGCCCCCGAGCGGATCACGAACCTCGGCGAGGACCGCCGCTCCGAGCTCTACGCGCTGGGCCTCGTCGTGCGCTTCGCCCGCGAGGGCCAGACCGTCTACCCAGACTTGCGCGGGCTGAAGCTCCTCGCGGCCATGGCCAACCCCCTGCCCCCCAGCTCCCTGCCCGACACACCGTTCACGCGGCTGATCGCCCGGCTGACCGCCCACTCGCGGCTCGAGCGACCGTCTGCGCCCGAAGACGTCCTGGAGGAGGTGCGCGCGCTGCGGCGAGGGCTCGAGAGCGAGGGCAGCCGGTGATCCCCGTCGCCGAGCTGATGAGCACGGGGCTGCTCACGGTGTGCCCCGACTGCAGCGTGCGCGTCGCGACCCGGGTCTTGCTCGACGGCGGGGTGAACCTGGTGCCGGTCACGACCGAGGCCGGCGCCCTCGTCGGCGCGGTCAGCAGCAGCGACCTCCTCGCCGTCGAGGACGACTCCGGGCCGGTGGCGGCGGCGATCGGGGACGGCTGGTGCCAGGCGGCCCCGGACGAGCGGGTGCGCGCGCTGGCGAGGCGCATGCACGAGGCGGGGGCGCACCACGCCCTGGTCCTCGAGCGCGGACGCTTGATCGGGCTGGTGAGCTCCATGGATATCGTCGCCTGCATGCTGCGCCACTCCGCCCGGCTGCTCGAGCCAGCGCCCCCGCTGCGCATTCGCCGGCGACGCGTGATCCAGGTCCTCGCCGTGGCCTGCAACCGCCGTCGCCTCGCCGAGGCCTGCGGAGAGCGCTACCACGTCGAGGGGGTCGACTCCCTCGACGGGCACATGGCGGCGTTGGAGGCCGGGGCGGTCGACCTGCTCGTGATCTCGGACAAGGCGACGGGCTACCTGGAGGAGATCCGCCGGCTCCGGCGCAGCTTGGGGCCCGCCGAGCTGCCGATCCTCGCGGAGATCAACGTCGGCTCGCCTCGCGCGGTCCTCGAGGCCCACGAGGCAGGGGCCAGTGACACCGTGGGCCACGGCGCGTCGCCCGACGAGGTGCGCGTCAAGTGCGGGCTGCTGATGGCCTGCTTCAAGCGCAAGGAGCTGCACCACCTGGCCCTCCCGGGGGGCGCCGAGCACGCCTTCGGGCGCTACCAGATCCTGGACGAGCTCGGGAGCGGCGGCTACGGCGTCGTCTATCGGGCTCACGACTGCGTGCAGAGGACGGAGGTGGCGCTGAAGGTGCTCCTCCCCGGGCGTTGCGCCCAGCGCGAGGCGCGCCACCGGTTCCTGCGCGAGTTCTACGCGCTCTCGACGGTGAACTCGCCCTTCGTGGTCCGGGCGGTGGACTCCGGGCTGCAAGAGGGGCGCGCCTACCTCTCCATGGACCACGTCCCTGGCCCGAGCCTGGAGGACGTGGTCGAGGAGGACGGACCCCTCGACGAGGAAGCGGTCCTCGTCGTGCTGGAGGGCCTGCTCGAGGGCCTCGCGGCGATCGTCAGCGTCGGGCTCCTGCACCGGGACCTGAAGCCCTCGAACGTGATCCTGCGCGACGGCGACGTGCAGCACCCGGTGCTCGTCGACCTCGGCCTGGCCAAGCGCGGCGACGACACCTCGGTGACCGCGTTGAACGTGATCGTCGGCTCGCCCCGCTTCCTCTCCCCGGAGCGGATCCTGGGCAAGACGGAGGACGTCGTGTCGGAGCTGTTCTCGTTGGGGCTCGTCGCGCGCTACGCGCTGGAGGGTCACGCGCTCTACCCCAGGCTCGAGGGCTTGAAGCTGCTCGAGGCGCTGGCCCGCCCCCTGCCCCGGCTGCGGCGCGCTTCCCCGGCCCTCACCCAGCTCCTCGAGCGGCTGACCGCGCACCGCCCGGCCGACCGCTGCCAGACCGCGGAGGAGGCCCTGGCCGAGGTCGAGCGGGCCCGGGAGACCCTCCGGCAAGCCCGCTAGCCCGCTTCGCTCGGCGGTCGCTGGCGCCGCTCGGCGTCCGGCGGGCGCTCGTGAACGACCCAGGCCCAGGCCAGGGAGAACACCACGAATCCAGCGACCACCGTGTAGCGGTGGGTGTAGGCGACGCCTCGAGTGCCTGGGACGAGCCGCGGATCCCGCGCGCTCGAGGACGGCGACCCCACACGAAGAAAGGGCGGGGAGAGCCGAAGCCCTCCCCGCCCTCTTGGGTGAGGCGCATGGGACCCCTCGAACTACGCCGCGTCGACGGCGTCGTTCGAGTCGTCCACCTCGATCGGCTCGGCGACCTCGGCGGGGACCTCGAGCTCCGCGTCGGCGGGGAGGCCCTCGGGGGCCTCCTCGCCTGCGGGCTCGAGCTCCTCGCCGGTCACCGGGTCGACGTCGGCCACGCGACGACGGCGCCGGTAATAGCGCTTGATCGCCTCGTTCTGCGCGATCACCTCACGCAGCGCTTCTCCCAGCGCCTCGGCCTGCTCGCCCTCGTAGCCAGACTCCACCAGGTGCGCGATCGCGACGAACACGATCTCACACAGGTTGGTCTGGCCCCGCTTGCGAGCAGCCTCGACGCGCTCGAAGCTCGCCCCCTCGCCCCGAGACCCCAACGCCCTGTCGTAGGCGACGTTGAGCTCTCGAACGCGCTCGACGATCCCCGCCACACCCAGCTCGTCCAGGTTCGCGAGCTCGGGCACGGTCTCCGCTCGTTCGAGCAGAGCCCGCACCGCCGCCGCTTGCTGGACGTAGGGCAGGTGGGTCACGTGCTGGACGCCCTTGGGAAACAAGAGCGCCCGCGCACGCCCGGCGGCCCGGCCGCGTGGGGAGTCCTCGCCGAACGCCTTGGCCGTAGAGGCCAGGTTCTCGTCGAGGGCGCCCAGCGCCCGGTCGAGCTCGGCGTCGAGCGCTCTCGCGCCCGGGCCGTGCTCGGTGTCACCCTTGTTGCCGAGCCAGCGATCCTCCAGTTGGAGGGTCGCCGCCTCGTGGGCGAGCCCACGCTCGACCCGCGCACGCAGGTGTGCGAGTTCGGTGCCCTCGAGCGCTTTCAAGAAACGCCTCAGGCAGAACTCCCGCCGTCCCGTAGGGAACAGATACAGATTCAAAAACGAAACCAACTCAAACTTCACGTCACTTCCTTCCTTTCCTTGTCCGGTACCCCCGACCCCCCATGGGCCGGCGGCCAACGTGGTGCGCAGTTCCGAGACCACCCCGTCGCTGCGCACGCCACCTCAGACGGCGAACAGGCAGGAAGCAGTCACTAGAAAACTAGTACAATCGGGACGTAGGTAACTGTGACGCAGGGTGTTTGCGGCGTTGACGCCGTCAGCTCCCGCGAGGGCGGGGACTTGTCGGCCCAGCCCCCGCGGGTGTCAACCCAGCCGACGGCGATACTTTTTTCGCGAGGCCCCGCTCGAGCGCCGGAGGCGGGCTCCCGGGGCCCGGCGCGACTCGAGTCCCAGCCGGGAGGCTGGGGCATGCTCCCGGCTGGGACGCGAGTCGCCGGCTCGAGGTTGGGGCATGCTCCCGGGGGGCGTTCGAGTCGCGCCCGGGAAGACCCAGGGTCGTCCCGGTGGGTGTTCGACCCCCTCCCGGGAAGACCCAAGGTCATCCCGGCGGGTATTCGACCCCCTCCCGGGAAGACCCGGGGTCATCCCGGTGGGTGTTCGACCCCCCCCCGGGAAGACCCAAGGTCATCCCGGAGGGGGTTCGCCCCCCCCCTCGGGAGACCGAGGAGCGTCCGAGGCGTGGATCCACGTGGAGACTCCTAAGTCCAAGCCACGGGTGGCGTGGATCCACGTGGAGACCCCTAAGTCCAAGCCAGCGGTGGCGTGGATCCACGTGGAGCCCCCAAGTCCGAGCCTGGCGTGGATCTACGTGGAGACCCCAGCGGAGCAGACCACGCGAAGCCGATCCGCAGGCGGAGGGGGTTCGACCCCCCCCTCGGGTGACCGAGGAGCGTCCGAAGGGCGAGCTCCCGGCTAACCCCTGCGAACGTGGCCCCTGGCGCGCGTAAGCCGTGCGGCGCGAGGCACGGAAGGGGGCTATACGAGAAGCATGAGCGACACCACCACGACGGCACGCCTCAGCGTCTCGTTGATTCTCTGCCTGTTCATGCAGCAGGCGCCCGCCCAGGAAACGAAGCAGGTCGGCTTCCTCGAGGTCGACGTGCCCGAGGGGTGGAAGACCACGGCGCTGTCTACGCCCGACGAGGGGCCTGGGAGGATCGAGCTCTTGCGCCGGGGTGACGCCCCGTTGATCGTGACCCTCAGGACCGTGACCCACGACGCTGGGGCCCTCGAGCCGCTCCGTGAGCGAGGGGCGCTGGCCGCGCTGGAGGGGATCCGTCCCCTGGTCGACCACGCGGCTGAGACCTACGCGACCCCGGCCGTCCTCCAGCAGGTCATGATCACCTTCGACACCGTCGAGGTCGCGGGCCAGCGCGCCCCGGCGGCGCGCGCGGTGCTGCCGATCGAGGGCCTCGCGTTCAGTTGTCGGGGGGCACTCCTCGTGCAGCCCGACGGGCGAGGGGTGCTCGCGGTGGTCACGGAGATCGTGAAGCAGGGGGACCTCCACAAGCCCCACCCCCACCTCGCCGAGGCTTACGCCATACTCGAGACCCTCCGCTTTCGTGACCCCGGCGAACCGGTGACGCCCCCCAAGCGCGAGCTCCAGACCCTGGACCTCGACGGGCTGAAGCTCGAGGTCCCAGCGAGCTGGACGCACACGAAGATCCCGGTCGGGGACGGAGTGGTCCACAAGCTGACCCCCGGCTCTCAGCCGTTGACGAAGTGCCTCGTCTCGGTCTCCCACGAGACCGCCCGCACGGACGCCCAGCGGCTCGCCGCCCTCGAGGGCTACAGTCGGGCGTCGCGCCAGGGGATGTGCTCGGAGCCGAGCAAGGCGATCCACCTGTGGGAGACCGTCGAGCTCGTCGGCGAGGAGGCTCGCGCGATTCGGAGCCTCATGCCGTGCTCGCTGGGGGGAGGGACCAGCCGCCAGGTCCACGTGCTCCAGACTGGGATCTTGTTCAAGGGCGACTGCTCCGTGCAGTTCACCGTCATGGACCTGATCGAGGCGGGCAAGGTCGTCGGCGGCGCCGAGTTTCAGCAAGACAAGCTCGCCCTCTACCGCGCCCTCGCGACGGCGAAGCTGGGCGAGTAGCCGCCACTCGCTTCAGTCCGCGCCAGGGGAGACTCCTAAGTCCAAGCCACGGGTGGCGTGGATCCACGTGGAGACTCCTAAGTCCAAGCCAGCGGTGGCGTGGATCCACGTGGAGACTCCTAAGTCCAAGCCACGGGTGGCGTGGATCCACGTGGAGACCCTCGCCCCCCCCGACGCCGCAGGCCGTGCGGAGCGACCCTCGAGCGCGGGGTCTACGGCGTATAGGAGAACGCGCCGACGTAGTCCAGCGACGTCCCCTGGGGATTGGCGACGTGGTTGGGCGAGAACACGCAAAACGCCTGGCAGGCCTCCAGCGCTTCGGGGAGTTCGCTCAGCCACTGATCGGCGTAGGAGGCCCTAGCCACGAGCTCCCGGACTGGCTGGGGCTCGGTCCCGTGAATCGCCTCGAGGCACATTGGCTCGTAGTCGCTGAGTTCGACCTCCTTGGCAAACTCGGAGGGCAGCACGTCGCCTTCGTCGGTGTAGACCGGGCGCGTAAACGCACGCATGGTCTTGAACGACTCGAAGCGATTGCCGCAGACGAAGACGTGCACCTTGGCCATGAGATCTCCTCAGCGCGCCTTGGACACGCGCTGCTCGGCCGGGTCCTGGCGGTAGAAGTCGCGCAGCTGCTCGTAGAGCTCGGGGTGCTTGCGCTTGAGCCGGCGCGGACGCTCGAAGAAGACCTCGGTGGCGACGGCGAAGAACTCGGCGGGGTTGGTCGCGCCGTAGGCGTCGATCAGGCTCCGCCGTCCGCGCTGGACGGCGGCCTGCAGCTGCTCGTAGTCGTGGCCGAGGACCTCCGCCCAGGGGCCGTAGGCCGAGCGGGTGGCGAGGATCGGGGCGCCATCGGCTTCGCCGTCCTCCTGGTCGAGCTGGTGGGCGAACTCGTGCAGGGTCACGTTCTCGCCGTCGTTGAGCCGCGCGGCGCCGCCGAGGACGGAGTCCCAGGCGAGGACCACCGCGCCGCGGGTCCACGACTCGCCCAGGCGGTGCGAGGTGCCCTCGGTGACCACGCCGCCGGGGCCGACCTCCTCGTGGGCGGCCTGGTAGCCAGACGGGTAGACGAGGATCGAGCCCAGGTCGGGGAAGTAGTCGGTCTCGCGGTGCAGGAGCAGCAGGCAGGCCTGAGCGCCGATCGTGACCCGCACCCGGTCGTCGATCGCCTGGCCGCCGCAGCCCTCGAAGGTCTTCTCGGCGAGGAACACCTGCAGGTGCCCGCGGAGCTCGGCTTGGTCGGCCTCGTCCAGCCGGCGGTAGAGGGGGAGCGTCTCGAGCACCTCCAGCCACGCGGCCGGGAATGGCTGGGCGCGGAGCTGCGCCCGTCGACGTCGTCGCCACCAGGAGAAGAGCATGCGTCGAGTCTACCCGCCGCCCGCCTCGGCGAACTCGAAGTCGCGGACGCCGCGGGCCTTGGCCCAGCGGTCGCGCTCGAAGGGGGTCCGCGGCGAGGGGAGCGAGGCGTCGCCGTGGCGGTCGACGTAGTAGCTGCGGGCGCCGCCGCAGCCGCCGAAGAGGAACACGGTGCGGGTCGCCAGCTTCTCGGTGGCGGCGACGTAGTCGCGGTAGGCCTTGGCCTTGACCTCGACCCGGGGCCGGTCGCTGGCCCAGGCGTGCTCGAGGCAGGCCAGGATCTGACCCAGGTGGGTCTCGAGCATGGCGAACCAGTTGAAGCCGCCGCTGTAGGGGCCGTGGGTGAGGAACAGGTTGGGGAACCCGCGGACCGCGATCCCGGCGTAGCTCTGGAAGCGGTGCTCGTCCCAGAGCGCGTGCAGCTCGACGCCGTCGCGGCCGACCACGCGGAACGAGGGCTGGTTGCCCTTCTCGGTGGTGCGGAAGCCGGTGGCGAAGATCAGCACGTCGAGCTCGTGCAGCGCGCCGCCCTCGACCGCGACCCCGGCCGGGACCAGGCGCTCGATCGGCGCGGTCTCGAGGGTCACGTGCTCGAGGTTGAAGGTCGCGAGGTAGTCCGACGACGAGGTCGGCCGCTTGCAGCCGAGGTCGTAGCTGGGGATCAGCCGCCGGGCCACGTCGGGGTCGCGCACCTGGCGGCGCATCCAGGCGCGCACCGCGCGCTGGAACGCCTTGACCAGGACCTGCGTGCGCGCGTAGTGCACGACGACGTAGGTCAAGAGCTCGAGGGCCAGCTCGCTGATCCAACGCCGCACCCGCTGACCGAGGGTCGGGCGGTCCGTGGGCGAGCGCCGCCGCAGGCTGGGGTTGAAGCGCGGGCTGATCCAGATCGGCGTGCGCTGGAACACCGTCAGCGCGCTGGCCTCGCGGGCGACCTCGGGCACGACCTGCACCGCCGAGGCCCCGGTGCCGATCACGCCCACCCGCTTGCCCGCGAGCGCGACGTCGTGGTCCCAGCGGGCGGTGTGCATGCGCGCGCCGGCGAAGTCGTCCAGCCCCGCGAACTCCGGGATCCGGGGGGTGGCGAACAGCCCGGTGGCCGCGATCAGGAAGCGGCTCTCGAAGCGGCGCCCGTCCTCCAGCTCCACGGTCCAGCGGCTCGTGGCCTCGTCGAAGGTGGCCGCGCGCACCCGGCAGCCGTAGCGGATCTGGGGCTCGACGCCGTACTTGGCGGCGCAGTGCTGGAGGTAGGCGAGCACCTCGTCGCCGGGGGCGTAGAGCCGCGACCAGGGGAAGCCCATTTCGTAGCGGTAGCAATACGACGTGGCGGGAATGTCGACGGCGATCCCGGGGTAGGTGTTGTCGCGCCAGGTCCCGCCGAGGGCCTCGGCGGCCTCGAGCACGACGAAATCCCGCCGACCGCGGCGCAAGAGCTCGATCGCCGCGCCGATCCCGCTCACGCCGGCGCCCACGATCAAGACCTCGACGGAGGTCGGGCTCACGGCCGCTCCCGGCGACGCGGGACCGTCGACCCTCCGCCCACGCGTCGGCCACACCCGTGGGATTGGGAGTCGGCGCGCCGCGGGCGGAGGCAAGCTCCGCCCCTGCCTTCGACCGCGGCGGCCGGGGTCACGGCTGCTCGCCGCGGACCATGGTCCGCTCCCACGCCTCGCGGCGGACCCCGCGCATGTGGGAGAACCCCAGCCCGCGGAGCACGAGGGCGCTGACCAGGCGGTTGCCGTTGACCGGGAGCGCGCGCTTGACCCAGTCGGCCAGATACGCCTCCGGAGTGATCCGCAGCCGGGGCTTGCCCTTGCGCACGGCCTTGAGGATCTTCTTCGCCGCCTTGGCCGGCGCCATGGCGTGCTTCTCGTACCACGTAGCGAGCTCGCCGAGCAGCTGCGGATCTTCGCCCTCGGCGGCCTGCATGATGTTCGTCGCGACCCCGCCCGGGTGCACCACGGTCAGCCCCACGCGGGTCTCGCGCAGCTCCTCCCACAGGCACTCGCTGAGCCCGCGCACGGCGTACTTGCTCGCGCAGTAGACGGTCTGCCCGGGCATGCCCACGATCCCGAACAGGCTCGAGAGGTTCACCACGTGGGCCTTGGGCGCCTTGGCCAGGTGGGGCAGGAACGCGTGCAGCCCGTGGACCACGCCCCAGAAGTTGACCCCCATGACCCGGTCCCAGGTCTCGAGGCTCATTTGGAAGAAGTTGCCCTCGTAGGCGATCCCGGCGTTGTTGACGAGCACGTCCACCCGGGGGTGGTGCGCGAGCACGGCTTCGGGCAGCGCGAGCATGGCTTCGCGGTCGCTGACGTCGACCACGTGGGTCGAGCAGCGCTCGGGGGCGCCGCCCGCGGCCACGGCCCGCTCCAGCCCCTCGGCGTCGACGTCGACCAGCGCCACCCGGGCCCCCTTGGCGAGGGCCTGCTTGGCCAGCTCCAGGCCGATCCCGCTCGCGGCGCCCGTGATCACCCAGGTCGTGCCCTCCAGCTTGCGGATCCCCTTCTTCATGCGGCGGTGGTCTCCTCGGGCCAGGCCTCGAAGGCGAAGGCCCAGGCGTCGCGCAGCTCGTGCTCGAGGGCGGGCGCCATGGCGTAGCGGGTCGGCGGGTGCCCGGCGTTGGCGCGCAGCTCGGCCAGCACCGGGTCGGGCACGGGGCCCAAACCCAGGGTCGCATACAGGCGCTCGAGGGTGGCGGGGCCGTCGCAGAGCAGCTCCTCGTAGCGCAGCTCCACCAGCTGGCCGGCGGGCACCCGCTCGCGGTCGCGCAGGTAGCGGGTCAGCAGGCGGGCGTAGGTCTCGACGACGAAGCGGTGGACCGTGGCGTCGTCGACCCGCTGGAAGGCGAACTCGCGCTGGATCACCCCCCACAGGTAGCGGGTGGAGGGGTAGACGGCGAGGGGGTCGCGGTGCACGTAGACGAAGCGCGCCCCCGGATAGCGCTCGAGCAGCCAGGGGATCCGCGCCGTGTCCCCGGGGCTCTTCATCACCACCCGCCGACCGCCGGCGAGGGCCGCGACCCGCCGCATCAGCAGCTCGTAGTCGTCGAGCCAACCCTGGACCGTCCCCGGCGTGGGGTCGAACACGTGGGTCTGCATCCAGCGGGGGAAGGAGCGCGGGAACAGGTGCCCCCAGGTGTAGGCGTGCTTGCTGAGCAAGCCCAGACAGAGCCCAATGTCGCCCTCGGCGGGGAGCCCGAGCTGCAACGGCTGGCGCTGGATCGAGTGCCGCAGGCGGAGGGCCTTCGCGACCCCGTTCAGCGCCGCCTCCAGGCGCTGGCCCGCGAGCGAGACGTCGGAGAACAGGCTGCTGAACAGGGTCGGGGTGGTGTGCCGCGGGTCGGCGCCCAGCAGCTGCTGGACGTAGGTCGTGCCCGAGCGCCAGTGGCCGAGCACGAACACGGGGTCCTCGGCGAGGGGCGGGCTCGGCTCGCGGGCCTCCCGCCGCTGCTGGGCCCAGCGCGGCGGCGCGAGCAGCGCGTAGCGGCTGAGGGTCGCGAGGTAGACCGGCACTCGGCGGAGGTCGACCCCCCCGCAGCGCTTGGCCATGCGGGCCAGTCGGGAGGGGCCCCAGCTCGACACTAGGCCCTCGGGACGAAGCGCACGGGGACCTCGCCGTCCGGGCGGAGGAGCATCATCGGCCGGGTGCGCACCGGCTCGTCGCGCTCGTAGCGCAGGTCGTAGCGGCGCAAGAGCGTGGCCACGATCAGCGAGATCTGCGAGATCGCCATCGTGTTGCCCACGCACAGCCGCGGCCCGCCGCCGAAGGGCACGTGGGCGAAGGGGTGGCGCGCGCGCACGGCGGGCTTGAGGAAGCGGTCGGGGTCGAAGCGCTCGGGGTCGTCCCAGAGCGCGGTGTTGCGGTGCGTGCCGTAGATGTAAGGGATCACCATCGCGCCCTTGGGGATCGCGACCCCGGCGGCCTCGTCGTCCGCGAGCGCGATCCGGTCGATCATCCAGAACGGGGGGTAGATCCGCAGCGCCTCGTGCAGGCAGCGGACCGTGTGCTCGAGCCGCTTCAACGACTCGGCGGTGACCGGCCCGTCGCAGACGTGGGCGTCGACCTCCTCCTGGATCCGCGCGGCGTGCTCGGGGTGGAGCGCCAGCAGGTAGAGCAACCAGGTGGCCGCGATCGACGAGGTCTCGTTGCCGGCGACCATCAGCTGCAGCGCCTCGATCAGCGCCTGCTCCTCGGTCATCGTCTCGCCGGTGTCGTGGAAGGGCGCCTCGAGCAGCAGCTCGAGGAAGTCGTAGTCCCCGGAGCCCTTGGCCCGCCGGGCCTGGATATGGGCCAGCACCACCGAGTCGGCGGCGCGGCGGATCTGCTGGTAGCGCCGCGCCTTGCCGCTGATCCGGAACCACGGGATCAGGTAGGGCTGCACGATCATTTCCACGATATAGCCCTGGATATCGCTGATCGCGTCGGCGATCTGCTGCAGCTCGGCGTCGGTCGCGGCGCGGCCGAAGATCGAGCGGCCGACCATGCCCAGGGTGAAGCGCACCATGTGCTCGTAGACGTCGACTGGCCCCGCCGCCGCGTCCGCCTCGAAGCGCTGCATCAGCCGCTCGAGGACCTCGATCTGCATCGGGAGCACGCTCGCCAGGCGGCTGGGGCTGAAGCCCTTGGCCACCAGCTTGCGCCGGCGCAGCCACTCCTCGCCGTGGCTGTTCACCAGGCCCACACCCTGGAACTCGACCATGTGCTTGGTCTGGATATGCGACTTCACGTAGTTGGTGTGGTTCGTCTTCAACACGTGCTGGAGGAACTCGGGCTCGGTGGAGACCACCGCGCGCTTGGCCCCGCCGAAGTGGAAGGTGAACGTCGGCCCGAGCTCTGCGCGGTACTTCTCGAACACCTCCACCGGGTTCTGCACCATGTGCTTGGCGTCGAGGAAGGCGCTCAGCCGCGAGACGTGCGGCGCGTTGGAGATCGCCATCAGGCCACTCCCGCTGGCGAGTCGACCAGGCCGTGTCGCTTCATGAACCGCCACAGCCCGCGGACCACCTCGCGCAGCGGGGGGTCTGCCTGGCCCTCGGGCGATCGGTCACGGAACCGGCGGTAGCTGGCGTTGTCGTAGCGCTTGAACTCCATGGCCGCGATGTTGTCCATGGAACGCAAGAAGAAGTCCAGCAGCGGAAACAGGATGTCACCGGGGACGCAGCGGTCGGTGACCTCGGTCACGAAGCGATCGAGGTCGTAGTCGGTGAAGGTCAGGCCGCCGAGCTCCGCGAGGATCGCGGTCACGTCGCTCATGTTGGCGTAGTCGTCGCGGGTCACGTGGACCGTGTGCCCCACACTGGCGGGCTGCTCGCCGATGGCGACGATGTTCCGCGCCACCAGGTCCGCCGGGCAGAAGCTGACCTGGTTCTGGGCGGTGGTGTTCAGCTGGTGCTTGACCATGAACGCCAGCAGCCGCACCGCGATGTCGAAGGACCCGCCGCCGCCCGAGACCGAGGGGGTGATCAGGGCGGGCCGGAAGATCCGCGCCTGCAGGCCGTGGGACATGGCGTCCCGCACGAGCTGTTCGGCCACCCACTTGGTCTGGCTGTAGCCGAAGTCGAGCAGCTCGCGGTCCTCGTTGGGGTCGGTCTCCCAGAGCACCTCCTTGGTCGACCAGCCGAAAATGAACGTCGTCGACACATGGTTGAGCTGCTTCGGCCGGTGGCTCATGGCCAGGCGCAGGACCTCGTTGGTGCCGGCGACGTTGCTCGGGCGGAGGGTGGCGTAGTCGTAGAGGTAGTTCACCTGGGCGCCGTTGTGGTAGATCGTGCCGACCCGTCGAGCGAGCGCCTCCCAGGCCGCGGTGGTCAGTCCCAGGTTGGTGCGCGCCAGGTCGCCGCACACGGGCTCGATCCGCTCGAGCCAGGCCGCGGGGATCTCCGCCAGGGGGCGCACGGTCGCCAGGCCCTCGAGCAGCCGCTGCTTGGCCGCCTCGGGGGTCTCTGCGCGCACGAGCACCACGACCTGCCGCTCGGGCAGCTGGCGCAGCAGCTCCAGCAGCAGGAACGGCCCGAAGAACCCCGTGCCGCCAGTCAGCAGGACGGGGGCGTCGCCCGCCTGCGCCTCGGAGAGGCCCCTTGAAACAGGCAGCGAGACGGGGTCGAAGTTGAGCCGGGAGTCGCGCTGCATGAGGTCTTGCTCGAAGGCCTGGTGCTCCTCGGCGAGGCGGGTCAGCGCGTGCCGGAAGCGGGCCCGCGCGACGCTCGGGCCCTCGGCCACCTGGGTCAGCAGCTCCCCCAGCTCCGACACGGCGAGCTGCTGCAGGCTCTGGACGGTGATCGCCTCGCTCAGGTCGCGCAGGCCGGCCTCGACCAGCACCTGCTTCAGGTCCTGGGCCAGCCCCACCAGCCGCAGCGAGTCCATGCCGGACTCCGAGAGCGTCCACTCCTCGCTGCCGAGCAGCCCGTAGCGGGCGAGCACCTCGTGCACCGGGCTCGCCGCAGCCGCGGCCGGTACGTCCGCGACCTCCAGCCCCGGGTGGACCTCGGCGATCACCGCCAGCTCGCCGTTCGCATGAGCCTGCTTGACCCGGTGGCGCGAGACCTTGCCCGAGCTGGTCTTGGCGATCGTGCGCGCGCGAATCCACACCAGGGTGTCGACCGCGATCCCCAGCGCCGCCTGCACCTGGCGGCAGAGGGCGGCGCCGTCGGGCACCTGGCCGGGGTCGCGCAGCTCGGCCACGACCACCAGCGCCTCCTCGGCGCTGTCGTCGGCGACCACCGAGAACGCGGCGGCGCAGCCGGCGCGCACGCGCGGATCTCGCTGGACGATCGCCTCCACGTCCTGGGGGTAGTAGTTCTGCCCGCGGAGGATCACCAGGTCCTTCAGCCGGCCGCAGTGGAAGAGCTCGCCCTCGTGG
>Ga0070729_10004005_pt1 | contig 16432 bp, 18 predicted proteins | sample tdDd472_FD_66725 | JGI IMG/M metagenome (GOLD analysis project Ga0070729, IMG submission 66725) | Marine sediment microbial communities from the Atlantic coast under amendment with organic carbon and nitrate - tdDd47.2 | ecosystem: Environmental > Aquatic > Marine > Coastal > Sediment | place... | reverse complement strand
ACGAGGTCAACATCAAGGTGTTGCTCGGCGAGGCCGAGCGTGCGGGCAAGCTCACGCGCAAGCAGCGTGACAAGCGCCTGATGGGCATGACCGACGAGGTGGCGCAACTCGTGCTGCGCCACAACTACCTGCAGACGCAGGCGATCACCGTTACGCATCAACTCGGTGGGCACATGGTGGACCGTCTCGCGCGCTACATGCGCGATCTCGAGAAGGAAGGCGGGCTGGACCGCAAGCTGGAGTTCCTGCCGGACGACGAGACGATGCGCGATCGCATCAAGGCGGGGCAGGCGCTGACGCGGCCCGAACTCGCGATTCTCGTCAGCTACGCCAAGATCGATCTCTTCGGCGAACTGATGGCGAGCAGCCTTCCCGATGACGAGGGCATGATCGACGACCTCGTGCACTACTTCCCCAAGGGGCTGCGCAAGGAGTTCCGGCCGATGATCGCGAAGCATCTGCTGCGTCGCGAGATCATCGCTACGGTCATCACGAACAGCATCGTGAACCGTCTCGGCATCTCGTTCGTGAGCGAAGTGCGCGCGAAAACCGGCGTCGAGTCCTGCGATGTTGCGCGCGCGTACATGGTGGCGCGCGAGATCCACGGACTGCGCGGTCACTGGGCGAGCATCGAGGCGCTTGACTCGAAAGTGCCGGCCAGCCTGCAGGCAGCTCTCCTTACCGAGTGCGGCCGCATTCTGGAGCGCACGGCAATCTGGATGCTCAGTCAGCATGGCACGTCGATTGACCCGGCGGCGCTCATCGAGACGTATCAGCCCGGCGTGCAGGAAGTGACCGCGCAACTCGAGGAACTCCTCCCGGCGTCGGAGCGCCAGCTGTATCAGGATCAAGCGTTCCTGTTCAAGTCGCAGGGAGCACCCGACGATCTTGCCGGAGCCATCGCCAAGTTCGGTTGGCTCCAGCCGGCAGGTGACATCGTGCTGATCTCCCAGAAGCGCGAGCGCAGCGTGCGCGAGGTGGCGGAAATCTACTTCGCTGTCGGCGAGCGGTTCGGGCTCGACTGGCTGCGTCGGGCCGCCGGCCACCTGCCGCGCGACACCGCGTGGGACAAGTTGGCCGTGAGCGCGGTACTCGATGATGTGTTCGCGGTGCAGGCGCAGCTGACGTCGCACGTGATTGGCGATGGCCACGCCGAGGCGGGCGCGGGCGTGCGCCTGGAGCTGTGGGCGCGCAACCGTGAGTTGGCGATTCGGCGCGCGGATGAGTTGCTGGGCGAGCTTCGCGCGGTCGGCAGCCCCGATCTGGCGATGCTGGCCGTTGCGATTCGGCAGCTCAAGACGTTGTAGGGGCGGGCGGGGCCGCTCCAGCGGACGCGCTGCGCGCGCAGCTGAGCGCCGCCGGCGCCGGGTCGATCGGGAGTTGGGAAACGACTGGGGGAGGGCGCTGCAGCCGACGCGCTTCGCGCGCAGCTGAGCGCCCCCGCTCGTTCCGGTGCCGGCTGCGACCGCCTACTTCCTACCGTGAACCGCCTACGCGCGCCGCTCCACGGCTCATAAGCGTTTCGCACGCCTCCCGCGCGCGCCGCACCGAATACTCGGCGCCAGCCGAAGTACGGTCTCCTACAGTGACGGCCAGCGGGGTCTACTTTGCGCGACGCATGATGCGGCTTGCCGGTCGCGTCGCGCCGTTCCGGAACCGTCCGCAGCGTAAAGTCCCTGAAGACGAGAAGCCGGTTGGGCCGAAGCTGGTGGTGGGGCGCGGATGGCATCGCAGGCGACCGAAGAAGACGACGGCGCGGGAGTACTGTCGAATCATCTTCTGGACGCTCGCCATCTACGGCCTGTGGACCCTGTGGCACTACATGATCTTCGGCTGGCAGTAGCGATGCAGGTCTGCAGTTCGCGGTTCACGGCTTGCAGTCGGAGTTGATACGACGCGAACTCGCGTACCGATGCCTTCCCGACGCCGGCTGCGACCGTGAACCGCAAACTGCGAACCGCAAACGCGCGCTGCATGGAGGCAGTCGGAGCGTTTTTCCGAACTTCCGAGCGCGCAGCTGCGACCGCCTACCGCCTACCGTGAATCGCCTACGCGCGCCGCTCCGCGGGCTCGCAAGCTTGCCCGTAGGCCCCCGCGCGCGCTAAACGACCTCGAGTGCGAGACGAATGTCCTGGATGACGTCTTCGGGGTGCTCGATGCCGATCGAGAGTCGCACCATCGCCGGTGTGATTCCCATCCGCGCCTGCTCGTCGGCCGTGATGTCGGAGTGAGTCATCGTTCCCGGGTGCTCGGCGAGCGACTCGGTGCCTCCGAGGCTGACCGCCAACTTGATGAGCTGCAGCGCGTTGAGGAAGCGGAAGGCCTCCGCTTCGCCGCCCACGACTTCGAACGCGATGATCGAGCCGGGGGAGAGGCACTGGCGCTTGTAGACTTCGAACTCGCGGTCGTCTTCGGTCAGGTGACCGAGGTAGTGGACCTTGGCGACCTTCGGGTGATCGGCGAGGAAGTCGGCGACGTAGCGCGCGTTCTTCATTTGGCTCGTCATGCGCAGCTTGAGCGTTTCGAGACTGCGCATCAGGAGCCACCCGGTCCACGGGCCCGCCATCGTTCCGAGGAACGTGCGGAAGGCGCGGATCGTGCCGAGGTACTCGGCCTTGCCGACGCACGCGCCCGCGATGACGTCGCTGTGCCCGCCGATGAACTTCGTCGCGGAGTAGATGACGATGTCCGCGCCGTGGTCCATCGGGTGCTGCCACACCGGGCCGAGAAACGTGTTGTCGACGACGAGCGGCGCACCGTGCTTGTGCGCGAAATCCGCCCACTGTTGAATGTCCACGAGGGCGTTCGTCGGATTCGACGGCGTTTCGATGAACACCATGCCCAGCTTCGCGTCGTCGGGCATTGTGGGCGGATCGCCCGCCGCGATTCCGATCGCCTGAATCCCGAACTCCGGAGCGATGTGACGCAGGAAGTGGTCGGTGCCACCGTAGATCGGAACGCTGTGCACGATCGTGTCGCCCGGGCGCACCAGCGCGATGATCGTGGTGGTGATCGCCGCCATGCCACTCTCGAAGGCGGCTGCCGCCTCCGCGCGATCCCACAAGCGCAGTCGGTCCTCAAGGATCTCGAGGTCTGGGTTATTGAGTCGGCTGTAGATCAACCCCAACTTCTCGTTGGGGCCCTGGTCGCGCAGTCCGTACGCGACTTCAAAGAACGCCTTGCCGTCCTCGGCACTCTTGAAGACGAACGTCGACGTCTGGAATATGGGGGACTTGATCGCGCCTTCGGAGAGCTGCGGATCGTATCCGTAGCTCATCATCAGCGACTCGGGCCTCAGCGTTTGATTGCCGAGGCGCGGGGGCTCCGGGTTAGTCACCTGACTATTCTCCACCAAAAGAGGGTTGACGCGCGCTTTCGGTGAGGCATCCTGAGAGATGTCGCGAATAGGCGCGGCACCGATTCGGGGAGGCTGACCATGTCGAAAATCCAAGTAACTGCCGCCCGCGGAATCGGTTTGGCCGTGTCGGCTCGCTAGCGAGCGAGCCCGAATCCGGCCCCCTCCTCGGAGCGCTGCCTGCAGCCTCCGACCGATTCCTGTTCACCTTCCGTAGCCGCAGTCTGGCTACGCGATTTGTGTGTGTTCATTCAGGAGTTGGAAGTGAAAGAACTTCAAAACCTCGGGTGGAATGCGGAGCTCGCAGCCGCCTTCGAGGAACAACAGCGCGAGGGTTGTCAGCCCGCGCGCATCAGTGCCCAGGAACGAGAGGGCTATCGGTTGATTACGGCGTGCGGCGAGTATCCGGCCACGATGTCGGGTCGCATGCATCACGAGGCGCATCACACCGAGAATGTGCCTGCGGTGGGGGACTGGGCCGTGGCCAGCGTCCATCCGGAGAGCGGTTTCGCCCGGATCCACTCGCTCTTGCCGCGTCGGACGGCGCTGCGGCGAAAGTTGTCCGCCGAGCGCGTGATCGCGCCGCAGGTGGTGGCAGCAAACATCGACACCGTGTTCATCGCCACCTCGGCGAATCGCGATTTCAATCCGCGTCGCATCGAACGACTGCTCACCCTCGTGTGGGAAAGCCGCGCGCGGCCCGTGTTGCTCTTGACCAAAGTCGATCTCGTCGATGATCCCGAGCCCTATCTCGAGCGCGCCCGCGCGATCGCGTGGGGGACTCCGGTGCACGCGGTCAGCGCCCACGCGGGCCTCGGTCTCGAGGTGCTCAACGACTATCTGGAAGCGGGAGCCACGATCGTGCTGCTCGGCACCTCCGGTGTGGGGAAATCGACGTTGACGAACCACCTCGTGGGCGAGAGCCGCATGTATGTGAACGCCGTCCGCGCGGACGACGATCGGGGCCGCCACACGACCACCGCACGCCATCTGCTCTCGTTGCCGGGGGGCGGAGCCATCATCGATACGCCCGGCCTCCGCGCCGTGTCCCTGTGGGCCGCGGACGAAGGCCTCCAGACGACCTTCGGCGATATCGAGGAACTCGCCGGCGCCTGCCGCTTCGGCGATTGCGCACACCAGGGCGAGCCGGGCTGTGCCGTGGAGGCCGCGGTGGCCGACGGCCAACTCGAGGCGGATCGCCTCGCCGCCTACTTCAAGCTCCAGCGCGAACTGCAGCACCTCGACAACAAGCGCAGCCAGCAGTCGGCGAGCGCGTCGAAGCGCCGCTGGAAGGCGCAATCAAAGTTGATTCGCAGAAGTCAGAAGACCCAGAAGCGACAATGGGAGCAATGAGCACATCCGGCAAACGTCCCAAGTACATCACGCCCGAGCGGGCCGGCGCCTTTCAGTTCGAAAGCGTCGCCCGAGCCTATCCCAAGCGCCCGCCCTATCCGCACGCGCTGGTCGATGCGTTGGGGGCACTCGTGCCGGAGGAAGGTGGCTCCATGCTCGAGTTGGGATGCGGCACCGGGGAACTCTCCCGCCGTCTGGCCCCGCGGCTGGCGCACGTCGATGCGGTCGATCCGTCTGCGGCGATGATGGAGGTGGGGCGCGGGGAGGAGGGAGGCGACGCACCCTCCTTGCACTGGACGCAGTCGCCCGGCGAAGCGTTCACCACCGAACGGCGGTACGACCTCGTCCTCACCGCGCTCAGTCTGCATTGGATGGAGTGGGAAGAGATTCTCCCCAAGATCGTCGCGTGGCTGAAGCCGGGGGGCGTCTACGTGATGGTCTTGAGTCGCACGATCCGCGCGGTTCCCTGGGCCGATGCGATTCAGGAACTGGTGCCGCGGTACTCGCTGATCCAGGACTTCCAGCCCATCGACTTCCGGGCGGAGGTTGACCACTTCGGCCTGTTCGACCTGAGCGAGCTGCACGAGGTCGGTCCCGAACGCTTCGAACAGACGGTGGATGACTATCTGGATTCGTGGTTTTCGCGGGCGGGGTTCGTCCGCGACAGGCTAGCGGAGCGAGCCGCAAATGAGTTTCGGGCGGGGATCGCAGACTCGCTGCAACCCCACGCCCGGTTCGGAACGGATGGACGTCAGTGGGTGGATATCGACGTCCGGGCAACCTTCGTTATCGCGCGACCGCGGCGGAAGCCGTGATCAAGGATTCGAGCTTTCCGGTGAGCATGCGCTTGGTGGTCAGGCCGATGATCTGCTCGGCGACTTCGCCGTTCTGCACGATCAGAAGTGTCGGAATCGAGCGCACCCCGAAGCGGGAGGCCAGCAGCGGCGCGTCGTCCACGTTGATCTTGGCCACCACGGCGCGGCCGTCGAATTCGGCTGCGAGTTGGTCAATGGTCGGGGCGATGGTCTTGCAGGGGCCACACCAGTCGGCGTAGAAGTCGATCAGGATGGGCTGTGTGGTGCCCTGAATGACGGCATCGAAGTTCTGGTCGTCGAGGATGAGAGGCTTGGTGTTCATGATGTTGTTCTCTGGTTTACAGCCTCTTGGATGCAGAAAGCGGGGCGAGGTTCCCGTGGGCGGACCGGCGGGTAGAATTTTGGCCATGCGCAACGCTTTCCTGCTGCTGCTGGTCCTGGCCGCCTGCTCGAAGTTCCAGACCGGTTTCCGCGAGATGCGGAACGATGAGTGGGAGGGGAAGCAGTCGCCACCCATCGCAGGCGGCACGTGGCTCGCCTCGGGGGACGTGGGAGAGCAGCAGTTCGGCGCCGCGGAGTACCGCGTGCTCGCGTTCTTCAGCCCGACCTGAGGTGGGTGACAGGACTCTGTCCCGCATCTGGTTCAGATGCAGAAGGATTTCAGTGCGCGCGGTGTGGTGATTGTCGGCGTCACCGAGGCTTCGGCGTCGGATGCCGACGCGTTCCGTACGGAGCAGTTTCTCCCGTATCCGGTTTTGGCGGATGCCCAGCCGGTCTTCGAGGCGTGGGGAGTAAAGGCGCTCTGGGGGTCGGTCGTCTACCTGATCGGGCGCGACGGCATGGTGCTGGCGCGCGGTATCGACGAATGCCGGGATGAGCTGAAGACTCGGCTCACCGAATCTCCAGCGAGTGGCAGTTAACCTCCGGAGGACGGCCCGACCAGCTTGGCCGTCCCCCGAAGAAGGTGAACTCCGCGATCAGAGTTCGAGGACCATCTTCACCATGTCCTTGCGGTTGCCGTCCGGATCGACGCCGTAACCGGCGATCGCGTGGCCTTCAAAACCGAGGTTGGTGAGGGTGACGACCGCTGCTTCCTCGATGTCGGGGAAGAGCATGCAGGTCAGATGGTGCAGACCGGAGTCGCGCGCCATCGTGATGAAGTCGTTGACCAGGAGCGTGCCGAGGCCGGCACCGCGGTACTCGGGGTCGAGCAGCCACTGGACCCAGCCCACGAGGCGCAACGGGCCACCGTCGCGATACAGAAGGCGGGCTTCGCCGACGACCTTGTCGCCATCGAGGGCGAGCAACGGCACGGCCTTGTCGTAGTCGAGCTCTTTCGCCCACTTCTCGACCGTTTCGCGGTGCTCGAAGTCTTCCCACGCGTTGCGGCGGACGGGGAGCGGCAGTCGGTTGAAGAACTCCCAGACGGCATCCACGTCCGCTTCGGCAAACGGTCGGATGATCAGGCGGCGCTCGTCTCGCAGGTGCGCTTCCTGCGGGAATCGGATAGACATGGCAGGATCTCCTTTTCAACAAGCGTAGCAGACCCACCATAGAATCAGCACCATGTCCGACTCCCTCGATGCGATCGAAAAAACCGAACAGGAATGGCGCTCCCAGCTGACGCCGGAGCAGTACTACGTGACGCGCCAGCAGGGCACGGAACGGCCGTTCTCGGGCGCCTATTGGGAGACGACGGATGCCGGCACCTACCACTGCGTGGGATGCGGATTGCCGCTGTTTCGATCTGATACGAAATTCGACGCCGGATGCGGCTGGCCCAGCTTTTTTGAGCCGCTCGACGGGGCGCACCTGATCGAGCTCGAGGACGGAGCCCACGGAATGCGGCGCATCGAGGTGCGCTGCAAGCGCTGCGATTCCCACCTCGGGCACGTCTTCCCCGACGGTCCGCCGCCGACGGGCCTGCGCTACTGCATCAACTCGGCCTCGCTTGAGCTCGAACCCGACGATGACAAATAGCACGCGCGGATGGCTGGCCGCGCTCGTCCTGGTCGTCGCGGCTCTGGTGGCGGTGAGCTGGGGCTGGCAGGGAGGCGATCCAGAGGGCGGGTTCCGCGCGGAGGTGACGACGCAGGGCAAGAACATCCTGGTTCAGGCCCAGATCGGCAAGTCCGTTGGGCAGCCAGCCCGACTCGAACCGCTTTTCCTGCAAATGGAGCTGCTGGAGCGGAAGCCGAAGGACCGCCTGTTTCGCGCCATCGTCCACGCCGAGGTGGGTGATTCCGAGAAGGCGTTGGAGCTCGTGAGGGGGCTGCCCGACGGGACGCCGCACGCACGGCTGTTGGAGCGACTGTACGAGGGCGGGCAGCTGTCGATCGAGGAACGCGAGGAACTGCGCTTGGAGCGCGGCTGGTTCGGGCGCGTGGCAGCTACGTTTGACCTGCCGGATGACGATCCCCGGCGGGCGCCGCTGGTGGCCACCTTGGAGCGGGCGGCACGGGTGTCGATCGCGCTGTCGGTGGTGGCGCTGCCGGCGTTCCTGCTCGGGTTCGTGCTGTTTATCCGCATGCTGATCCGACTGCGGCAGGGCACGCTCGCCAGCGGCTTCCGATTGCACGACGAAGGCAGCGGCGACTTGCCGTGGCTGCAGGTCACCGTCCTCGGGCTGACGGCCGTACTCGCGCTCAACATCGGCCTCTTCGCGTATGTCGGGATTTCGCCGCTCGTGATCATGTGGCTTCCGCTTGCGGCGCTGGCGTGGCCCCGGATGCGCGGCATGCGTTTCTCGGAGTGGGCCGGGGGACTCGGGATCACGCGAGGAGCCGGCGTGGTCCGTGAGATGGGAGCCGGCGTTCTCGGATATCTGGCCGGGCTGCCGTTCGTGCTGGTTGGCCTGCTGGTCACATCCAAGCTGACGGAATTGACCGGCTGGAAGGCGTCGCACCCGCTGAGCTACGAGACGATGGACGGCCAGCAGACGCCCGCGTGGATGATCGTCTTGTCGGCCTGTGTGTGGGCGCCGCTCATCGAGGAGCTCTTGTTCCGAGGCGCGCTCTACCGCTACCTGCGGCCGCGCTATTCGGTGGTGGGCTCCGCCAGCCTCACGGCACTGCTGTTCGCCGTGGTGCACCCGCAGGGGATCGTCGGCGTCCCGGCCATCTGGACGCTCGGCGTTGTATTCGCCGGACTCCGCGAGTGGCGCGGTTCGATTCTCGCTCCGATGACCGCCCACGCCCTCCACAACGGAGTGCTCGTGGTGCTGCTGCTAGCCGTCTTCGGCTGACGCGGGGGAACCCTGGAGCCGGGTCGCGACGACGGCCAGGAGCGAGCCGATGAACGGACCGGCCGTGTAGAGCCAGATCGCGGGCGTCAGGCACTCGGTGTTGCCGTCCATGGCGGCGACGAGGTTCGGGCCCAACCCCACCGCCGGGTTGAACGCGCCGCCCGAGATCCTGCTGCCCGCGAAGACGGCCCCCATGAACGTCAGGCCGATCGCGATCCCGAAGTAGTCGTTCGCCGGCCGGCGGCCCTCCGGCTCGACATTGAAGATCACGAGGCACAGCGCGAACGTGAAGACGATCTCGACCAGCATCCACTGGTGCGGCGCGGAGCCTGCGTTGGCTTCGATTGTGCCGGGCGTCTGGAGCAGGCACCAGGCCGTACCGGCGGCGAGCATCGCGCCTGCGAGCTGGACGATCACGTAGCCGATCGCTTCGCCCAGTCCGATTTTGCCGCGCAGTAGAAATCCGAACGTGACCGCCGGGTTGTAGTGCGCGCCGCTCACCGAGGCGCCCATGTAGACCAGCGCGATGAGGATCGCGCCGATTCCGATCGCTCCCGTGCCTGGCATGAGGATCACGAGTACGAGCAGGAATGTTCCGAGCGCTTCGGTCAGCAGCTTTCCCATTGCGGGGAAGGATAGATCGGGGAGTCGCGAAGCGCCAGCGGGCGAATGGTGGCACGGTTTTGCAGTTCGCGGTTCGCGGTTTGCAGTCGGGCAGCAGGCGCCTGCCGGATGTGTGCGACCGTAAGCCGTGAACTGTAGACCGCAAACCGACTACACCGGTTGCCCCAACTATTCGTTGGTCACTCGGAATTCGGCGTCGACGGACTTACCGAGTCTGGTCAGGTAGTGAACGATGCCGCGCCGCGCGCCGTTCATGAAGCGCATCAGGAAGCGGAACAGCGGCACGTGCCACGTCCCCTTCGAGATGGTCGTCACGTTGGTGGCGGTGATGAGTGTGAACTCGCCCTCCGGCTGGAGCTCGATCGTCCAGCGCGCGCGCATCGGAACGACCTGATCCTGCAGGTCGCGGACGATGCGCTTCGGGGCCTCGGACTCGACCGTCTCCACTCGAACGCGCGTGCTCCCGATGTCCTCGATCCATGCGCGGCGTCCGTCTTCCCACTCCGCTTCCGGCAACAACTCGACGCTGCGTGCCAGCGCGCCCGCTCCGGGGTTGTCCTCCACGTTCTCGATGCTGCGGAAGACTTCCTCCGTTGATGCCTCGATCACTCCGGTCACGGTGGCCGTGTATTCCGCCGGCGAGATCAGTCCGAGCAACAGCGGGAGCAGCACGATGCCCAGTGGCAGGGCGAACAGCAGGATGGTGAGGGTCACGGGACCAGACTACCGGGAACGCTCAGCATCGGCGCCAATCGCGTACCCGAGCGCATGCGGCACCAGCATGCCGACCACCATGCCGAGCAGCATGGCGCCCATGTCCGCCACCACCAGCAGCGACGGATCGATGGCGGGGTTCCAGCCATGCAACAGCCGCGAGGCCGCCAGCATCCCGATCACCATGCCGGGGACGCCGAACACCAGCATGCCGCTGCAGCACCAGCGGCGCCAGCGGAAGCGCATCCACGTGTGCCGCAGCAGGAACATGGCGGGCACACCCAGCGCCAGCATGCCCGCGTTCATCCACGTCGCGAACTGGGTGCCGCTGGGTGTCACGCACGGACACGTGGCGGCCAAGCCGGTGTCGAACCCGACGTCGGCCCACCAGCCGAGAGCCATGCCGAAGCCGCCAACCGTGACCATGCCGAGTGTCATGTCGGCCCATGCGGGCAGGCGCGTCCAGAATCGCGCGATCATCCACGTCGCGATTCCGGAGGCGAGCAGCAGCGCGAGCGTGCCGCTCCAGCCGAGGTCGGCGAGGACCGCCGTGAGGGCGGCCATTCCCAACAGCGCCGCCGCGTGCACGGCCACGAAGATGCGTCGCACGGACGCGGGGACGGGAATGAGGTCGGACTCTCGGCCCGGCACGCATTCGATCGACTTCGGGACCACCGCGTCGCCGCCGAAGCGGAACGACCGCCATGCGACGATCGCCGACGACACGCCCATGAGCAACGCGGCGAGCACCGGATGCAGGTGGCCGGTGGCGGCCGCCGCGATCCCGGCGCAATTGTAGAGCACCGCCCACAGGAGATTGCTACGCACCATGGCGACGCCCTCGCGGGCCAGCGCAACCGCCTGCGGCACGAGTGCGAGGTCGCCGCCGTGCAGCGTGGCGTCGGCGGTTTCGATCGCGACGTCGGAACCCGACGCGAGTGCGATGCTGGTGTGGGACGCGGCCATCGCGGCGGCGTCGTTGAACCCGTCGCCGATGAACAGCGGGCGCGGCAGGGAGCGGACGCGCTCGAGTTTCTGTTCCGGCGTCATGCCGGACTCGGTCGGCGCGAAGCTCGCGACGTGGGCCGCGCCGCCGGCGCCATCGCCGGTGAGGATGGTGACCGGGACGCCGAGCGCGTTCAGGCGCGTGACCGCACCCTGCGCGCCTTCGCGCAGCCGTTCACGCAGATGCGCGTGCGCCTTCAGTTCGCCATCGGACTCGATCCGCAGATGCAGGAGACCGTCGTCGGTTGCGGCGTCGTCGCGCACGATGGAGAAGCGGTGCCGCGCACCCGCGCGGCGAACGTCCGCTTCGATGCCGCGCCCGGGAAGCGTGCGCGTGCGCTCCACGGCGACGGTGGGGGCGCCGGCAGCGACGGGAATGGCGCGCAAGGCGGTCGCAACCGGATGGGCGCGTCCTTCCTCGACGGCGCGCAACGTGGCGAGCGTCGCCTCGGCCTCCAGGGGAGCCGGCGTGGTGTCGATCGACTCGACACGCAGCTGTTCGGCGCCGAGAGTGCCGGTCTTGTCGAACACGGCGGACTCCACGTCCGCCAGGCGCTCGACGACTTCACCGCTGCGCAGCACAAGCCCGCGCTTGGCCAGGCGCCCGAGGACGTTCCAAACCACCAGCGGAGTCGCGAGTCCGGCCGCGCACGGGCAGGCGACGAGCAGGACCGCGAGCGCCCGGAAGATGCCCTCATGGATGTCCGGCGCGGCCAAGCCCGCCAATAGCGCAACGCCCAGCACGATGGGAAGGAACAGCTGGACGAAGCGGTCGGCGCGCCGCTGAAGTTGGCCCGGCTTCGCGCGTGCCTCGTCGATCAGGGCGGCCAGGCGTGCGACCCGTCGGTCGGCGCCCGCTTCCGCGACCTCGATCGTGAGCGGTCCGTCCTCGCAGGCGGTGGCCGCGACGACCGCGTCGCCCTCGGAGCGCGTGGCTGCGATCCACTCGCCGGTGAACGCGGTCTCGCTCACGAATGCCTGGCCGGAAACCACGCAACCATCGACGGGGATCAACTCGCCGCCGCGGACGAGAATGCGGTCGCCCGGCAGCAGGTCTTCCACCGCGACTGCGCTGCCGTCCTCGCGCCGAGCCGTGGCAAGGGAGTCGGTGAGCTCCCGCGCGGACGCGAGAGCGCGGTGGCGGCTGTGTTGGCCAACCGCACGACCGATCGAGTAGACGATCAGAAGGATCGCGACAACATCGAAATACACGGGGCCCGTGCCCCGGACGATGGACTGGCAGGAGAGCGTGAACGACGCCGACAAGCAAATGAGGAAGAACAACTCCATCGAGACCGCGCGATTGCGGAGCGAGCGCCAGGCGTCGACCACCATCGGGCGACCGAGCAGGATCATGACCGCCAAAGTCGCGACCAGCATGCCGCCCTGCAGCACGAGGCGCGTCGTTTCGGATTCCGGCGGCGAAAGGTTGATCGCGATGCCGAGCAGCATCGTCTGACCCGCGACGAACAGGCCGACGATCAGACGTGCCCAAGGGATGCGCTGCGCGAGTAGGGCAGGGTCATCCGCCCCGTACACGCAGCAGCGCATTATTTCTCGGTCTCGGGCTTCTCTTGCTCACCCGGCGGGGGAGCGGTCCAGTCATCCTTGGTGATGGCCTTCAGTTCCGCCTCGCTCCATGACTTCGTGCGGCCTTCGGTCGCGGCGCGCGTGGCCGCGACGCTTTCCGGCGGGACCGCGTCGGCGGCGTTGCCCCACGCCGAGCGGATGTAGGTCAGGACGGCACCGAGATGCTCGTCCTTGAGCTTGGCGCTGAATGCGGGCATGTTGCCGCTATAGGTCTCTCCCTTGACCGTCACGGGTCCGTCGAGGCCGTGGAGCAGGATGCGCTTGGTCACGCCGGCGTTGCCGGTGACCCACTGCGAATCGACAAGCGGGGGGTACTGGCCGGCGACGCCGAGGCCGCTCTGCTGATGGCAGCTTACGCAGTGCGCCGTGAAGAGCTTCTTGCCCAGCTCCTTCGGGTCGACCGGACCCTTGGCGGCGCCGCCTCCGGGGTAGCGCGCTTGCGGTCGCGGGTCGAGCACATCCGGGTTGCCGCCGCCGCCGTACTCGGACATGTACCAACCCGCCCAGAAGACGAGCGCGCCGCAGAGTGCCGTGAACCACATCGGCACGGGCTCGTAGCCTTCGCGGGGGTCCTGGCGCTCGCGCAAGATCGGGCCATGCAGGGACTCGATGTCGTGCGCTTCGGGACGGCTGTCGATCGATTCGTTCGACTGCGCGGCGCGCATCGGCTCGTCCGGCCGTTCCTCGGGAGTCTGGCCGTCGACGTTCATTCCTGGCCTTCCTCGATCTCGTAGGTCTGGTCGAGGCGCTTGAGATAGGCGACGAGCGCCTTGGCCTCATACGTCGGTACAACCTCGTATCCGGATTCCGGCGCGAATTCACCTTCGAGCGGCAGCGCGTCGTCCGCCTTTTGTCCGCTGATCCGTCGCTTCTCGTAGAGAAAGCGGTGGGGCGGCATGATCGATCCCGGGGACGTGGTCTGCGGGTCGTAGAGGTGCAGGTGATGCCACTCTTCGCTCGGCTGGCGCGCGCCGATGTTGGCGAGGTCGGGTCCCGTGCGCATGGTGCCGAGCTGTTGCGGCTCGTCGTAGATGTAGTCGAGCGGGTGGCTGCGCCGCGTGCCCCAGCCGCGCTCGAGGTCGGCGTTGTAGAACCCGCCCCGCACCTGCTGGCTGTGGCAGTAGGTGCAGCCGAGATCGATGTAGACGGAACGGCCGTCGATCTCGATGCCCGTGTAGGGCGCGGGATTCAGGGTTCCGAGAGCTTCGTCCCGCTGCGACTGCAGGTCCTTGAGCTGGAGATGCGGGATCAACACCAGGCCGACCCACGCGATCGCGAACGTGAAGAAGACTCCGGCGAAGATGCGAATGGAGGTGTTCATGCCTCTGCTCCCTCGCCGTCATCGGTCATCAGGCGCGAGTAGGTGCGATCGCGGCCGGTGAACAGCGTCGGCCCGAGACGCGTCTTGCCCCATGCGTGGACGTTCATCACCATCAGGATGAAGAACGCAACGTGGCCGACGAACAGCAGGACGCCGGTGATCGAGCGCAACACGAGCCAGGGAATCTGGCCGCGCACGATGTCCATGAACGGCACCGCGCCGTTGCGCGCCTTGAAGCCTCCGAACCACTCCGAGATGCCCCCGAACAGGCCGTGTTTGTCGACCGCGGACCCGAGCGACTCGCTCGCCTGGTTCATCTCGAAGCCCTGAATGAAGCCTCCGATGGTCAGCACGAGGAACATCAGCGAGATTCCGATCGACGTGCCCCACCAGTGGATGCGCATCAGTTTGCTGGACGCCCACTCGCGGCCGGTCAGGCGGGGGACGATGTAATACATCGCGCCGAACATCGTCATCGTGAAGAACGCGTAGAGCCCGAGGTGGGCGTGCCCGACCGTGTGGTGGGTGAAGTGTGTCGGCTCGTTGTAGGCGCGCAGTGCCATGAACGATCCCTGCACGCTCGTCAAGGTGTAGGCCATGGCGCCGAACACGATGAACCGCAGCGTCGGCGAGTAGCGCAGCAGCTTGAAGTTGCCGCGCATCGTCATGTGGTGGTTGATCGCAACGGCCGCGACGGGGATCAGCATCATCATGCTGCCGACAATCGAGACCGTCACCAGCCATGCCGGAAGCGGCCCTGCAATCAGGTGGTGGATTCCGGCCCAGTTGTAGAACAGCGCCAACGTCCAGAAGCCGAGCAGCGACAGGTAGTAGCTGTAGATCGGGCGACCGGTCACCTTCGGAATGAGGTAGTAGCCGGCCGCGAGTCCGATGGGGCTGAACCAGAGTCCCAGCGCGTTGTGGCCGAACCACCAGGTGATGGCGGCCTGCGTCACGCCCTTGACCGGCATCAGGATCAGCAGCAACTGCACCGTGACGTAGAGCCACGGGAACCAGAAGAGGCCCGCGAACATGTACCACTGGGAGACGTAGACGTGCTCCTGGTTGCGCTGGGCGAAGGTCATCATCGCCCAGACCGCGACGAGGGCGAAGCCGAGGAACAGCAGGAACGCGGCGTACGTGGGGAACTCGAGCCACTCGATGCCGAGGCTCTTGCCCGCGAACAGCGCGATCGTCCCGATCAGGATGCCAAGGTTCCAGATGACGCAGGCAGCGACCATCACGCCGGGCCAAATCATGCGGACGCGGCATAACCGGCACTGCAGCCAGAGCAGAACGCCAAACGCCGCCGGGCAGCCCCAGCCGAAGGCAACCACATTGAGGTGGGCGGGCCGCACGCGACCGAACGTCAGCCAACGGATGTCACCGAGCAGTTCGGGGCTGTGCAGCTTGAGCGAGGCCAGCAGGCCCAGCAGGGTTCCCACGATCAGCCAGAACATCGAGCTCGCGAACCACGAGAGGCACGGCACGGCGCACGAGCGGTCGATCTCTGCGCGCAGCACCGGCATCTGCTCGGGCGCGATCAGGGGCTTGTGGGAAGGTTGGGCGACACCGGCGCTCATGAGCGGTTCGCCTCCTTCGTGTTCGGTTTCATGTCAGGGAAGAAGTCGGTCACTTCACCGACCGGCTCCTCGTCATCGAAGATGCTGTTCGCACCCTTCTGGTAGTCCGAGAACTGTCCGCTGCGAATCGACCAGTGCAGGGCGTAGATCACCGAGCTGAAAAAGCAGATAAGCACGCCGAAGACAAGCAGGTAGTAGGTGGTCATCGTCTAGCCGCCGTCCTTCTGGCGCTGTTGGATCCATTCACGCGCGGCGGCGTCGACCGGAATGCGGACGATGCCTGCGTCGCGATCCACCCAGCCGTACGTCAGCAGTTCGTGCTGGGTGCGCACGTTCATTTCGCCGCGGGTCTGCGTGTAGTCGGGGCGCGCCGGCTCGGCCGGCCCCTGCGGATCGGCAAAGATCAGGTAGAAGACCGCCACGAAGATCAGCAGCACGCCAGCAAGGGTGCCGATGACACCCCACGCGACTTGGCGGCCGTCGAAGGGGGGAGCGACCGTGTTCGGCATGTCAGTGCTCCCCTTCCGTGGCAGGCAGATCCGTGGCGGGCATAGCCTCCGCCAGCCGTGGATCGCGCGTGGGATAGAGCGAAGCGCTCAGAAGCGCATGCTGCGCCATGTAGGCCGCGGCACCGCCAAGCAGCGCCACCGCTCCGACGTCGATCCACAACAGACCGGCGTCGAAGTCGCCCGCCTCGAACGCAGCGGGGTGGCCGCCGGTCGGCAGCACGATCCACATCAGGTTGAGGACGTGCCCGACGAGAATGATCCAGGCGACGCGGCGAAGGACCGGCTTGGTCTTGCTCTCCTCCGGCATCAGCGCGAGGAA
>Ga0070729_10004002_pt1 | contig 16440 bp, 22 predicted proteins | sample tdDd472_FD_66725 | JGI IMG/M metagenome (GOLD analysis project Ga0070729, IMG submission 66725) | Marine sediment microbial communities from the Atlantic coast under amendment with organic carbon and nitrate - tdDd47.2 | ecosystem: Environmental > Aquatic > Marine > Coastal > Sediment | place... | reverse complement strand
TGATTAAAAAATATATACTTATCTAATTGTGGCATAAAATTTTATTTTTTTTATATTTATATATTAAGAATTACATAAACACGTCTCTTAATATGTTTTATTTTGTTATTTATTATCTATTAAAACAAAAAGTTTCAATAATATAAATATAACTTAAAATGAGAATTTTTTTTAGTGTTTTTTATAAAAAAAGTACTTAAAGTCTCTTTTCAACGAAAATAAATATCAGGTATTAAAATAAAACTACTATTAATATTATTTAAAGAATAATAAAAATTCTTAAAATTCTTTTTTGATTTAATAAAAGTTAAATTTCGTCTTATATATATTGGAAAATAAAATAAAGATAAAATTAAAAGAAATTCTAAAACGAAATTATCTCTTAAAGTAGTTGATAATTGTACATAAACATTATTAAAATGTTTTTTATAAGAATTTATATAAGGTTTTAAACCTGTAAAAAATTCTAATAAATAAAAACCTTCGATTAGTTTAACATCATCAAATGATTTTAAATTAAATAAATTCAAATTTAAATTTATAAATTTTGTTGTTTTATAATTTAAACTTGATTTATATAATAATTTTATTTTCATTTGATTATAAATAATATCATTGTTTGTTTTTTCTAAATAAAGCATAAATTAAATTACATTTTTTATAATAGAAAAAATTTTAGGAAAAGTTTGATCATAAATTTCTTTATAAACAGGTCCATAAATTCTATTACCTATTGGAGCATCTTTTTCATTAATTAGAATAATAGCATTATCATTAAATTTTAAAGAAATTCCTGAATTTCGTTGTATATTTTTTTTACCCCTAATAATAATTCCTCTACAAACAGTACCTTTTTCTAAACGTTTACCATATTTTACTTTTTTTAAACTAACAACAACTCTATTACAAGGTTTTGCACCCTTACGACGAGAACCATTTAAAACTTTTATACACAAACATTTTTTTGCACCAGAATTGTCGTTAACTGTTATTTTTGTTTCTGGATATATCATAATTTTTTTTTTAATTAATTAAAATTTAGTAATAAATTTTGTTTTTAAAGGTAGTTTATGAGAAGCACTTTTTAAAGCAACTTTTGCTTTTTGTAAGTTTACATTATCTAATTCAAAAATTATACGACCTTTTTTTACAGGAAAAACTCAACCAGAAATATTACCAGAACCTTTACCCATTCTTACACCTAATGATTTAGATGTTATAGGAATATCTGAAAAACCATTTATTCTTAAAGTTCCAGTTCTATTTAATTTTTTTGCTATAATTCTTCTAGCTGCTTCAAACACAACGGAAGAGATAGCACCACTTTCTAAAACTTTTAAACCATATTTACCATGCTTTAAAATATTTAGACGTTTATCACTAATTTTAGAGATACGAACTCTTTTACGAATTTTTTTATATTTATAATTTTTTGGAATAAACTTATTCATATTTTATACTTTATTATACTTTATTGGTAAAGATATTTTATTATTTTTTTTATATAGTATAGATAAAGTTAAATTATTATAAGATTTATTTAAAGAATATTTATTAATAACATTTTGTTTATAAAAAATTCAACTCAACATAAATTTCAATTTTAATTTTATATAATCACTATAAAATTTATAAGATTTTTTTTTTAAAGAATTAATTCTTAAATAATCAAAAAACCAATAATTTAATAAAAATTCTAAATAATTTAAATTTCATTCAAATTTTAAAGGGTTTAATAAGGGATATACTAAAAATAAATTTCTAGGTAAAATATTTTCATTGTTTAAACCATAATTTAATCAAACTTTTACACCGCAAACTCCATATTTTAAACGTACTTTTACAAAATTATATTTAATTAAATTAGATACTGTATTTAATTTTAATAATCCTTCACTCATTCATCTATAAGTTGCTCGTTGTTTTCTAGTAAACCTTCCAGAGCAAATTATTTTATAACCTAAAATCTTACCATTATTAATTTTAATAGATAAATCTTTTAATATTGGTTTTAATACTCAATTTAAAGAAAATTTTTTTCTAATTTGTATAGCAATATAATTACTAATATTTTGTACACTTAAATCTAAAAAATCTAAATTATAGATATTAAAATAAAATAAATCATTTGAAAAATTTAATTTTTTTAAAAAAAAACTTAAACTATTTGATAATAAATATCAATACAAACTAGATAAAAAAATTTTTAAATAAAATTTTTCTATTTTATCATAAAATTCTTCATTTTTTTTATCTAATTTTATTGAATTTAAATAAACAACATCTTTATTTAATAATAATTGTTTTTTAGAATTTTTATTAGAAAAATTAACAATAGATGCATTTTTAATAAAATTATCATTATTTAATTTTAACAATAAATTTAATAATATATTACGTTTTAATAAATTTTCTTTTAATAATAATAATGGTAAAAAAACTTTATAATAATATAAATTTATATAAATTTTATTATTAACTCTATATACTTTATAATGACTTAATAACAAATCAATTTTTAAAAATTTTGTCTTTCTAAAAAATCAATCTAAATAATAAAATAATAAATAATCTTTTTGATATAAATTAACAAAATTAAATCTATTATTAATTGATCAATTAGAATTTCAAAACGAATTTAATGCTAATCTAGTTGATATTGGATTTACTATGTGTCCCATAAAAATTAATTTAATTTTTTATTTTTTTGATTTACGAATTAGTTGTTTTTTATCAACATGAATTTTACCTAATTTTCTTGTAAAAACAAATTCACCTAATTTTCTACCAATCATTTTTTCCTCAATATATACTTTATTATAATTTTTTCCATTATACACTTCGAAAGTTAAACCAATAAAAGAAAACAAAATAGTAGTTGATCGAGATTTAGTTTTTATAACTAATCTTTTATGATTAGGTGATAATAATAAATTAAATAAATTTTTATCAACATAAGGTGCTTTTCATACAGATCTAGTCATAATTATTTTGAATTTAAAACAAATTTATTTTTTCTTCGTAAATTTTTACTAGTCTTTACACCTTTAGTTAATTTCCCTCAAGGAGAAGAACTTGGACGTCCTCCAGAAGTTTTACCTTCACCACCTCCATGAGGATGATCAACTGGATTCATAGCAACACCTCTTACAGTAGGTCGTTTATTTAATAATCTATTTGTACCTGCTTTATATTTTTTATGTAAGTTATGATATATATTTGATGGAGAGCCTAAAGTTGCTTGACAATTTAAATCAAATAATCTTTCTTTACCAGAAGGTAATAATACTCTAGCAAATTTTAATGTTTTTGATTTAAGTATTGCTGCGGAACCTCCTGCTTTCGAATATACAGGTCCTGAATTAGGAATACGTTCGATATTAAATATAGAAGTACCTATTGGAATATTAATTAATTTTTTTGAATTTCCTGAACTAAATACATGATGATCATTTAAATTTATAATATCTCCAATATTTGCTTCTGTAGATAAAGATATATACGAAAAAGAACCATTTTGAAATAATACTAAACCAATAAAACTACTCTTATTAGGATCATATTCAATTGTTAATAATAAACCAAAATTTTGATTATTAGATAAATTTTTCAATAACCGATATTTTCTTTTTACGCCACCACCTTTATGATAAGTTACAATATTACCATAACTTCGACCTAAAGTTTTATTTTTTTTTATAATTAATTTTTTCAAATTTTTTTTATTAAAAATTTTTGATGTACTAGAAAAAATTAAATCATATTGTTTGGTAATATTTTTATATTTATTAAAATTCATAAAAATGAAAATTTAATTTAATTTTGAAATAATACCTGTACCTACAGTAATTTGACCTTCCCTAATTGTAAACCTTAAACCTTCTTGTAAAGCTACTGGATGAATTAATTTTACATCAACTTCAATAGTATCACCTGGTAATACTGCTGAAATTTCATCATTAAAAGTAAAAGCACCTGTAATATCAGAAGTTCTTATAAAAAATTGAGGTTTATAATCATCATGAAAAGGTGTATGTCGACCACCTTCTTGTTTAGTTAAAACATAAATTTTAGCACTAAATGAATCAGATACAGTAACAGATTTTGGTTTTGCTAATACTTCACCTCTTTTTATAGCATCTCTTTTAATACCACGAACTAAAATACCAACATTTTCACCAGCTTCTGCAGATGACATTTCTTTATGAAACATTTCAATACCGATACAAGTAGTTTCTGTATATTTTTCACCAAAAATACCTATAGTATCATTCAATTTAATTTGACCTTGTTCTATACGACCTGTAACAACAGTACCACGTCCGGAAATACTAAAGACACCTTCAATAGGCATTAAAAATGGTTTTTCAATATCTCTTTTAGGTTGTGGAATAAATTCATCAATTGCGTCAATTAACTTAAATACAGAATTTCTACCTAAATCGGTAGGATTCGCAGGATCTTCTTCTAAAGCAACTTTAGCAGAACCAGCAATTACTGGTAAATCATTTCCTGGAAAAGAGTATTGTTCTAATAATTCTCTAACTTCATATTCAACTAATTCTAATAAATCCATTTCCTTAACCATATCTAATTTATTTAAGAAAACAATAATATATGGTATTCCTATTTCACGTGCTAAAATAATATGCTCTCTAGTTTGTTCTTGAGGTCCATCTGCTGCAGATACAACTAAAATTGCTCCATCCATTTGTGCAGCACCTGTAATCATATTTTTAATATAATGTTGATGACCTGGACAATCTATATGTGCATAATGTCTTTTTTCAGTTTCATATTCTACATGAGCTGCTGTAATTGTAATACCTCTTTCTCTTTCTTCAGGTATTTTATCAATGTCTCCATAAGCTTTAAATTCTGCTAATTGTTTTTCTGATAATAATTTTGTTATTGCAGCGGTTAAAGTTGTTTTTCCATGATCAACATGACCAATTGTACCGACATTACAATGCGGTTTTAATCTTTCAAACTTTTTTTTTTCGTTCATAATAATAACTATTATTTATATATTAATAAATTTAAAAAAGGTCTACTTTCAATAATCATATCATATAAATTTTGTTTTTTTGATAAGGTGGACCCAGTACCTTTGTAACAATCCAAAATTTCATTAGTTAATCTTTCATTTAATTTTTTTTCTTTTCTACTATTTGAACTTTTTATTAGTCATTTCAAAGCTATTTTAACTTCTTGTTCTCTAGTTATCAATTTAGGTAAATAAAAAACTTTTCTACCTTTTCAAAATTTTTGAACACTTAATACTGGTTTTATATTATTTAATGCCCTTGAAAAAAATACAGATGAAGGTATAAGGAGTTCTTCAGAAAATCTATTAATATCTTTTAAAAATAAGAAAAAATATTTTAATGCTAAAGATTTTTTACCGTCTTTTATTAATTTATTTAATAATTGTGCTAAAATTTTATAATATTTGTCTGACATAAAATTAAATTATTTTTTTTTAATACCATATTTAGAACGAGCATTTTTTCTATCAATGTCTTCTTTACTATCCAAATCATATTTACCTCTAATTAATTTATATCTTACACCGGGAACATCTCTAGTTCTTCCACCACGAATTAAAACAACAGAATGTTTTTGTAAATTATGTCCATGACCTGGTATTGCTGCAGTAACAATTAATCCATCACTTAATCTAACTCTAGAAATTTTTCTTACAGCAGAATTAGGTTTTTTTGGACTTGTAGTAAAAATTCGTACACATACACCTTTTCTTTGTGGTGAGTAACGTAAAGCTTTTGTTGAGGTTTTTGTTGATTTTTTCTTCCTACATTTTTTTAATAATTGATTTATAGTTGACATATTAATTTGATTTTTTTTCAGAAATTTTGTTTATTAAATAGATAAAATTATTAATTCTATTACTTAATGTATTTATATTAGAAATAAAATTTTTACAAACAGAGTTTGCACTTAAATTTTTATTATAATTATTAAATTTTGTTTTAATAAAATTATTAAAATGTTTAAATGGTATAAATTTATTATTTACAAAAATTGATAATGGAATTATTTTTTTTTTTACAAACGGATTATTTATAAAAGTTAAATAAGAATTTATATTTTCAAATAAAATAATAGATGTAGGTCCATTACATTGTGATAATAAATGATTATTAATATTTTTTTTTAATTTTTCAATTAAAGTTAATTTTACTTTAAAAATTTTTATTTTATTTTGGTAACAAAGGTTTGAAATAAACGAAGCGTCTAAATCACTAGAATCATTTACATGAACAATTAAATAAAAATTATTTAATTTATAATCATTTTGATTTAATAAACTATTAAAAACTGTATAATTAAGTTTTCTTTTACTCATAATTAAATTTTAACTTTCATTGATTTAGATGTTGCTAAAATATTTTTAAAAACAGATTCATATGAATATAAATCTTGTTTACTTTTTTTTATTAAAGCAATTTTATATAAATCTAAAATAGATAAAGTTTTTTTAGAATTATACTTAATAATATTTTTCATTAAAAACATTGTGGAAGGAGCCTTAATTATATAATCAAAAGATTTATCTTTATAAATAAATAAAAAAACATTTAATGGTAATCCATAAAAAATATTCTTTGTCTGATTATTAAAATCTTCACAGAACTCTTTAACTTTTATTCTAAATTGACCTAATATAGGACCTACAGGAGGAGTCAATTTTGCTGCTTGTGCAGGTACAATTAAATTAACTCTACGAGTTACTTTTTTTAAATTAATTTTATTAAAATTTGATACGTACATATATAATTACATATATATTATTATTACAGAAGAGATGGGACTTGAACCCATATCAATGGTTTTGAAGACCACTATTTTATCCAATTAAACTACTCTAATAATGGGTGCTAATTCTATGAATAAAAATCTTTTCTAATATCACCGCTATTACATAATAATGCGATTTTTATTAAAAAATTAAATTCACGTTCTAATAATTCTTGAACAATAGCTTTTTTAAATGAAAGACAAAATAATGCTTCATTTAAAATTTCATGTAATTTTGCTTCAAAAGTTAAAATATCTGCTAAAGCTAAATTATCTAAATAACCGTTTACTCCAGCAAAAATAGAAATAATTTCATTATCTAAAGATAATGGAGCATATTTGAATTGTTTTAATAATTCAGTTAAGCTTTTACCTTTTCTTAATAAATCTTGAGTAGATTTATCTAAACTATCTCCAAACTGTTCGAAACCTTCAATTTCTCTAAATTGAGCTAATTCAAGTTTTAAAGAACCTGCAATTTTTCTCATAACTTTATTTTGTGCGGCTGAACCAACACGACTAACAGATAAACCTGCACTAATTGCAGGTCTAATACCTTTATGGAATAAAGAAGTTTCTAAAAATATTTGACCATCTGTAATAGAAATTACATTAGTTGGAATATAAGCAGAGACATCTCCTGCTTGTGTTTCAATTACAGGTAAAGCTGTTAATGATCCAGCAAAATTAAATGTATCATTCAATTTTGCAGATCTTTCTAACAATCTACTATGTAAATAGAAAACATCACCAGGGAAGGCTTCTCTACCAGGAGATCTTCTTAATAATAAAGACATTTGTCTGTAAGCTACAGCATGTTTACTTAAATCATCATAAATGATTAAAACTCCTGCACCTCTTTCCATTAAGTACTCACCTAGAGCACATCCTGAATAAGGAGCTAAAAATTGTAATGTTGCAGATTCAGATGCAGTTGCTGCTACAATAGTTGTATATTTTAAAGATCCATTCTTTCTCAATACTTCTGAAATTTGAGCAACAGTTGATCTTTTTTGACCAATAGCTACATATACACAATGTACATGTGTTGCAGGATTGTAATTATTTTTCTTTTGATTAATAATTGCATCAATTGCAATAGTTGTTTTTCCTGTTTGACGATCACCAATGATTAATTCACGTTGACCTCTTCCAATAGGAACTAAACTATCTACACATTTTACACCAGTTAACATGGGTTCATGAACACTTTTTCTAGGTATAATACCTGGAGCTTTCACTTCAATAGGTACATATTTTTTTACATTAATAGGTCCTTTACCATCTAATGGATTTCCTAAAGGATCTACAATTCTACCTAATAATTCAACACCTGCTGGAAATTGTAATAATGTTTTTGTAGCTCTTACTCTATCACCTTCTTTAATTGCTCTATCATTACCAAAAATAACGGTTTGAATAGTATCAGTATTTAAATTTAATGCTAAACCTTGAATTTTACTATCGATAAATTCAATAACTTCACCAGCTTTAACATCATCTAAACCATAAACGGTAGCAACACCATCTTTTACAGATAGGACTTCTCCTATATCATTTTTTTTATTAAGATTTTTCTTAATAATAAGTTTGTATAATTCTTCTTCTATAGAAATGTTAGAGAACATAATATAAAACTATACTTGTATTTTTTATATTAAAAAATAGCGAAAAACAATAGTTGATAATTAAATAAATATTTTATTACTTGCACTAATAAAATGATTAAATTTATTTATCTAACTAGATTGTTTATATTTAATAAGTGATTATAACCAAAAATAAAAAAAATATATATATATATAAATAAATAAATAAATGCGCTTCGTAAAAAAAAATTCTTTAGTTGAATTCGTTCATCACTCAGCAGTTTCTTATAAACCCCCAGCAAGTTTAAGTTATTTTTGAAACTTTGGTGTATTAGCTTTATTCTGTTTAGCTTTACAATTAATAACTGGGATCTTTTTAGCAATGCATTATGTTTCATCTCCAGACCATGCTTTTAATAGTATTGAACATATAATGAGAGATGTAAACTATGGTTGATTAATAAGATATCTACATGCTAATGGAGCTTCAATGTTCTTTTTAGTAGTTTATATTCATATTTTTAGAGGATTATATTATGGTTCTTATATGTACCCAAGACAAATTTTATGATGTTCTGGTGTTATTATTTTATTAATAATGATTTTAACTGCTTTTATGGGTTATGTATTACCTTGAGGTCAAATGAGTTTTTGAGCTGCAACTGTAATTACTAATTTAGCGTCAGCTGTACCTGTAGTAGGAGATTATATTGTTTATTGATTATGAGGAGGTTATTCTGTAGGAGGACCTACATTAAATAGGTTTTTTAGTTTTCATTATTTAATGCCTTTTATTTTAACAGCATTAGTTATAGGTCATGTTTTAATTTTACATGAAGTAAAATCAAATAATCCTATTGGTGTTAATATTCCAGATAATATTCAATTTACTCCATATTATACTATTAAAGATTTATATGGTATTGTAGTATTTTGACTATTTTTTTCAGTATTTTTATTTTATTATCCTAATCTATTAGGTCATACTGATAATTATATTAAAGCAAATCCAATGGTTACACCATCTCATATAGTTCCTGAATGGTATTTTTTACCATTTTATGCAATATTAAGAGCAGTACCTGATAAGTTAGGAGGTGTAGTATTATTATTATTAGCAATTCTAGTATTATTAATATTACCTTTTATAGTAAAACATCAAATAAGAAGTACAGGATTTAAAGTAGTATATAAAATATTATTTTGATTCTTTTTTATTGATTGTTTAATTTTAGGTTGAATTGGTGGTAAAACCATTGAAACACCTTTTTATGAAATTAGTCAATTGGCTACAATTTTTTATTTTTTTTATTTATTAGTACTTTTACCTTTTTCTTTAACATTTTTTACAAAGATAAAAGATAAATTTTCTAATTAATAAAATTAATTTTATGATAAACAAAAATTATATGATAACAACCAAATAAAACCAATAAAATAAAATAATTTTATTTATGTCATTTAAAAATAATAAACAAATAACATTAATAGGTGCATTGACATCAAAACCTTATGCTTTTAATGCAAGATCATGAGAGCTAAAGAATATAGAAACTATTGATATTTTTGATTCTTTATGTAGTAATATAAAAGTAGATATTAGAGATTCTAAAATTATGAGAATACTTCCTTCATATAATGATAATATTAATGAGGAATGGATTTCTGATAAAGCTAGATTTTCATTTGATGGTTTAAATCGTTGAAGATTTGTAAATCCTATGATAAAAAAAAATAATTTATTCATAGAAACAAATTGAAAAGAATGTTTAAATTCAGTTAAAAATGAATTTACTTCTAATAAATATAAAAATATTATTATTAATACAGGGTATTTTACCGATATAGAAACTATTATAAGTTTAAAAAATTTATCTAATAAATTAGATAATGTACAAACTAATTCTATTAACATTCCATTTGATTTTCAAAATGATTATTTAATTAATGAAAATTTAGATACAATTAATGGACGTAAAGTTTATATTATTGTGGGTTTAAATTTAAGATTAGAAAATCCTGTTCTTAATATTAAATTAAGAAAACTTTCTAAGAAAAAAAATGTATTAATAGGATATATAGGCTCATATTTTGATTCTACATATAATATGGTAAATTTAGGTAATAATTTAGATATTATTAAAAAAATTTTTACAGGAAAACATTGATTTTGTTCATATTTATCACAATTTAATAAAAATAATTTAAATTATGAATTACAAAATGAAATATCATTTATTTTTGGTCAAGAATTTTTTAATAAATATAATTCTATCAATTTATATAATAATTTAAAAAATTTAAAATTTAAAAATTTTAAAATATCATTTAATACTCTATTATCACATAGTGGTTATATTAATGCGTTAGAATTAGGATTTAATAATACAATTAATATAAATAATAATGATCATAGAAGTAATTTATATTATTTAATCGGTACTGAAAGTAACAATAATATTAATAAAAATGATACTGTCATTTTTCAAGGTCATCATAATGATAAAATAAGATCTAAAATTGATATTATTATGCCTTCAACAAATTGATTAGAAAAATATGCTTTATATATAAATTGTTTTGGTATGATACAAAAGACAAAATTTGTTATAAATCCTCCAATTAATTCTAGAGATGATTGAAAAATAATTGAAATGTTAAATATAAATATTTTTAATAAATTAGATTTATTTGATTTAAAAAAAGTTCATTCAGTATTAGAAAAAATTACTCCTAATTTTATGAAAAATATAGATAAATTTAAATATATACGTAATAATTTTTTAAATTTAAAATTATCTTATACTACCCCAAGTTTATTTAATATAAAATCTTTATTTAAATCATTTATTTCTAATTATTATAAATTTACTTCCATAGAGAGAGCATCAAAAATAATGTTAGAATGTTCAAATAAATTAAATAAATCAAAAAATAATTATATTAAAATAAATAAATAATATTTATGTCAATCTTCGAAATAATTATCACTATTTTAAAAAGTTTAATTGTAATTGTACCTGTATTAATAGCTGTAGCTTTTTTTACTTTATTTGAAAGAAAAGTAATGGCGTCTATACACAGACGAAAAGGTCCAAATGTTGTTGGTATTTTAGGTGTTTTACAACCGTTTGCTGATGGATTAAAATTATTAATTAAAGAAACTATAATACCTAGTAGAGCAAATAGAATTATATTTATATTAGCACCTATTTTAGCATTATTTTTAAGTTTTGTTAATTGAGCTGTAATTCCATTTAGTGAATATAATGTTTTTTCAGATATAAATGTAGGTATTCTTTATTTATTTGCAATATCTTCGTTAGGAGTTTATAGTATTATAATGTCAGGTTGATCTAGTAATTCTAGATATGCTTTTTTAGGTACATTACGTTCAACAGCACAAATGGTTTCCTATGAAGTGTCTATAGGATTAATTATCATTAGTGTATTAATTTGTACAAATTCATTAAATTTGTCTAAAATTATAGAAGCACAATCAATTGTATGATATATATTACCTTTATTTCCTTTATTTTTATTATTTTATATATCAGCTTTAGCTGAAACTAATAGACCTCCATTTGATTTACCTGAAGCTGAAGCTGAGTTAGTTGCAGGTTATTTTGTAGAATATTCTGCAATGACTTTTGCTCAATTTTTTTTAGGTGAAAATGTTAATATAATCTTAATGTGTGCATTAACTAGCATTTTATTTTTAGGAGGATGATTACCTTTATTACCATTTATACCAAATGTAATTTGATTCACTTTAAAAACATTATTATTTTTATTTAGTTTTGTATGAGTAAGAATGACTTTTCCTAGATATAGATATGATCAATTAATGAGATTAGGATGAAAAATTTTTTTACCTTTATCATTAGGTTGAGTTGTATTTTATTCAAGCATTATTTTATCTATAAATTATATTATATAATTTTTTTTAGGGTAGTAGGATTCGAACCTACGTATCTCGGTGTCAAAAACCGATGCCTTACCACTTGGCTATACCATAACAATATATGACAAAACATTTAAAAGTAAAAGATTACTTATTAAGAAAAAGATTGCTAAAAAATGATAAAAAAATTTTTATATATAAATTTTTTAACAAAAATCAACAATATTCAAAAAAATTTAGATTTAAAATAATGTTAAAATTTCAAGAATTATATAAAAATCATTCAAATTCAAAAATAGTGAATCGTTGTATTGATTCAAAACAATTTAGATCAACAAATACTTTAACAAATTTATCTAAAGCTTCTTTTAAAAATAAATTATTTGATGGTAGCGTAAACGGTTTTAGAAAATCAAGTTGATAATTAAAATTTATTATGTCACAAAATTATAAAATGTTAGATAACTTATCATCTAGTATTAAAGTAAATTATATAAATGGTAATAAATATGCTTATTGTAAAGAATCTAATTTTATAAAACAAGTTTTATTTATGTTATATAAAAAACGATTTATTATAAATTATTCTGTAATTAAACCAGGCATAATTAAAATTACTTTAAAGTATAAAAAAAATAAACCTTTTATACGTAATTTAACTAATTTGAGAAAATTAAATTATAATAATTTAATTCATAAAAATTCTTATTATAGAATATCAAAAAAGTATAAATATTTTTTTGTATCTACTCCTAAAGGATTATTCATATCAAATGATTTTAAAAAAGAAGGTTTAAATGGAATAGTATTTTTTTCAATAGATTTATGATAAAACAAATTAATTTAAAAAAATTAAATAAAAAAATAAGTTTAATTTATAAAGATAATTCTTATTATTTTAAAGGTCCATTAGGAGAAATAAAATTAAATTCAAATTATTTTGTATCTCCTTATAAGGAAAAGAAAATTTTTATAAATTCCAAAAAATTAAATAGTTTTATTAATAGTATAAAAAATAGTTTTATTAGCGTGTCTTATGGCTGATTTTTAGAATTAAATTTAAAAGGTATAGGTTTTAAATGTTTTAAAATTGATGATAAAATTGCATTAGATTTAGGTTATAGTAATATTATTACATTTAAACCTACAAAATCTTTAAAAATTAAAAATTTAAAAAATCGTTTAATTTTATTTAGCGTTGATAAAAATTATTTAACAAATGTAGCTCAAATGATAAAATATTATTCTATTTTAGATTTATATAAAGGAAAAGGACTTTTTTTAAAAACAGATAAAATAATACTTAAAAAAAAAAAAATTTAATTTATGTTAATATTAGCTAATGTTGATTGATCTTCTAATAAAAAATTAATTAATTTACTAAAAAATATTTTTGGTTTAGGATACCATAGAGCGAATTTAATTTGTTCTAGTTTAGGTGTAGATCCAAATATTAAATTAAAAGATTTAAAAAAAGAAGACATACAATCTATAAATTCAATCATAGATTTAAAATATAAATTTGTTATTGATATGGATTTAAAAAAAAATGTTTATGATAATATTCAATTATTAAAAAATATAAAATCTTATAAAGGCGTTAGACATACATATAAATTACCTGTTAATGGTCAAAGAACACATACAAATGCTAAAACTCAGAGATGAAAATAAATAACAAATTAAATAAACATTTTGGTTTTATTAAAGTAAAACTTACTTTAAATAATATTTTTATAACATATACCGATTTTGAGGGAAATGTTTTAAAAAAAAAACATTCAGGTATTTTAAAATTTAAAGGATCTAAAAAGAAGACACCTTATGTAGCAAGTGTTGTTGTTAAAGAATTAATAAAAGATATTAAAGAAAGTAACCTAATGAAAGATTTTTTTATTTTACAAATAAACAATTTTATACGTAAAGGAGTGATTCGTAGTATTGTTTCACAATTACAAAATTCAAATTTAAATAATTTTATTTATTTAGAATATATAAATAAAAAAACTCATAACGGTTTAAGATTAAAAAAAAAACGTCGATTATAAAAATTATTAAATTGTATCTATAGTTTAATTGGTAAAACATACCGCTCATAACGGTAACGATGTAGGTTCAAGTCCTACTAGATATAATTTTTTTATATTAAATTTATGTCAAATTTATATCAATATTCAAAAAAAAATAATTTTAATTTTTTTCTTAAAAATTCATTATATTTCTATTTATTAAATAAAGATGTTAGAAAAAATATACAATTATATAAAATAAATAATCAAGTGAAAATATTTTACTTTGATTCTTTAATAAAAAATTATATTTATATTACAATAAATGGTTTAAAAAAATCTTCTTTTTTTAATAAAAACCAATATGTTAAAATTAAAAATGAAAATAATACTTTTGTTTCATATAATTATAATTTTACTGATGAATATAATAGATTTAAAATATATCCTAAATACTATAATTATAATGTTATAAAGTCTTTTTTTGATAAAAGATCTTTAATAACTAATTATTACAATAAATGAAATTTAAGAAATACAGAAAATTTATTGATTCCAGTTAAAACTTATTATAAAAGATTTGTATATTTAGATAATAAAGGTTCTGTAAATTATATTATGAAAGAATTTTTTGATAAATCTATTTTTACAGGCTTAATAAGATTATTACCTTCAAAAACAAAAAATTCTTTCAAAAAAATTTTAATATTATATTATTTATTAATAAATTATAATTCTTTAGAATTATTATTAAAAAAAAAGAAAAAACCAATATATCAATTATATTTATATTATTCATTATATTTTTATTATTTTAAAAATTTTATTACAACATGAAATTTAAAAAAAATAAATATTAGAAAAAATAATACTTTTTTATATAAAATGAAGTATATATTATTCAATAATTATATTGTTTTAAAACGTATTTATAAATTAATGTTAATTAATTTTAATTTAATTAAACAAAAAAAATCATTGTCTTCAAATACACTTGATAATGATATTTTATTAAATAAATTTTATTTATTATATAAAAAATTAATAATGAATAAAGAGTTTAATGAAAAAAATATAATAATTCAAGAATTTTTATTAAATTATTATTTAACTTTTAATAAATTAATGAAACAATTTAATTTAAATAATAAAGAAATAGTTTTTAATTCTATAGAAAATTTTATATTAAAAAAACAATTTAGAAATACAAAAAAATTATATAATTTTTATATATTTCAACAAAAATATTTAAATAATAATAATTTTTTTTTATGAAAAAGTTCTTTAAAACCTATTTATAGATTAATTACTTATAAATCTTTAAAAAATAACATAGAAACTTATAATAATAATAATAAAATAAATTAATAAAATAAATATATAATTAAGTATGAATGAATTAATAATTCTTACTCTTTCTTTTTTTATAATATCTACTGCAATTATGATTATTGCTAGTAAAAATCCTGTACATTCTGTTTTATTTTTAGTTTTAGTGTTTGTGGGTACTACAGCACTTTTATTAATTTTAAATGTGGAATTTATTGCGATGTTATTTTTAGTTGTTTATATTGGAGCAATTTTAGTTTTGTTCCTTTTTGTAATAATGATGTTAAATGTCAAAATAATTGAATTAAATGAACGATTTTTACGTTATTTACCTATAGGTGGTTTTATAGGTTTAATTTTTTTAATAGAAGTATTATTTTTAGTTAATAATAGTTTATTACCTACAAATGTTTCAATAACAGAAAATTATTTAAATAATATTTTAATAGAATCTTTCAATTATTTTTCTTATGATTATATAAATTATCTTAATATTTTAAATTTAACTAATATTGAGCAAATAGGTGCTATTTTATATACTAAATATGTATATTTATTTATTATAGCAAGTCTAATTTTATTAGTAGCCATGATTGGTGCTATTATTTTAACATTAAATCAAAAATTAAAAAATAGATACCAAGACATATATACTCAAACTAATAGAGAAATTAATGAATCTATTAGGTATCTAAAATAAAAATAAATGTTTTTAGAATTAAAAATTTATTAAATTAATATATGACCAAACCATTTTCAAGAGTTTATTTTAAAGTTCCTTTATTATTTT
>Ga0070729_10004001_pt1 | contig 16444 bp, 17 predicted proteins | sample tdDd472_FD_66725 | JGI IMG/M metagenome (GOLD analysis project Ga0070729, IMG submission 66725) | Marine sediment microbial communities from the Atlantic coast under amendment with organic carbon and nitrate - tdDd47.2 | ecosystem: Environmental > Aquatic > Marine > Coastal > Sediment | place... | reverse complement strand
AATAGAGCGGGCTCGGGCGGCCGACATAATGCTTCATCAGGTAGTGGAATTCGGCCCAGAAGTCGTCGTCGGCGCGGGCGTCGGCATAGGCCTTTTCCACCGCCAGGATCAGCGGCATCAAGGTCTCGGCGACGTAGCGGCCGCCATAGATGCCGAAGTGGCCGTCCTTATCGGCACCGATCCGATAGGAGTTCATTTTGGTCATCGTGCATACCTTTGAAATCGAAGCCGTATGAATCGCCATGAGGCGCGGGATTGCAAGTCTTTTCAGCCGTTTGCGGTGTTTTCGGCGGCTTTCGCGGCGGCAATGAAGCGGCGGATCTTGTCTGCGCTCTTGATCCCGGGTGCGTCCTCGACGCCGGTCGACACGTCGACCGCCGGGGCACCTGAGACGGCAATGGCCTCGGCGACGTTTTCCGGCGTCAAACCGCCCGCCAGCAACCAAGGTTTCGACCATTTCTCACTGACAATTAAACGCCAGTCGAAGGCAATCGCATTGCCGCCTGGCCGGGTCGCGCCCTTGGGTGGCTTGGCATCGAACAACAGGCAGTCGGCAACCGTCTCGTAAGCGTGCGCATGGTGGACATCGTCGGCGTCGAAGATGGGCAGCGCCTTCATGACTTCGAGCCCGAAACGACGCCGCACCTCGACAACACGCTCGGGCGGTTCATGACCATGCAGTTGCATCATGTCGGCGCAGGCGGTTTCGGCGATCTTACCAAGCAGTTCGTTGTCGGCATCGACGCTCAGCGCCACCTTGACCACCCCTTCCGGGACCCGTGCCGCCAACTCGGCGGCGCGCTCGATCGTCACCGCGCGCGGTGACGGCGGAAAGAAATTGAACCCGACCATGTCGGCACCGGCCGCAATGGCGGCGTCCAGGTCGGTTTCGCGGGTCAATCCGCAGATTTTCACAAGCATGGCCATGGTGCATTCAAGGTGATGCCAGTATTGTTGCCGGAGGGACCTAGCGCCCCGCGGCTGCGCCGTCCTTATGGTCGGTTTTCGGGGTTTCCGTCAAGCCAAGCCAAGGGCCGCGCCAGGGACGGTGTCCGATCATTGACCCCGGCCAAAGGGCGTACCACAGTAGACCGCGATGAGCGAAAACCGAACCTCCGCCCTCGCCCCACATCCGCTGTCGTGGCTGTCGCGCCTCGTGCTGGCCCTGCCGCTCGCGTTGACTTTGGTTATCGGCGCCTTTTCGGTCGGGGCCTGGCACCTGATCCGCAGCGACCAGGCGGACCGCCTGCGGAACGAAATGAACGGCCACGCGACCCATGCGGCGGCGCGCATCGAGGCCCACATCGAGACCCGCCTGGCGGTCAGCCTGCACCTGGCCGGGGACATCCGCGACAAGGACATTCAGAGCAGCGAGGCCCTCGCCGCGTGCACGAATCCCACCTTGGCGATGTTCCCCGATATCCAGGCGATCAACTGGATGGACCGGAGCGGCGTCATTCGCCTGGTATCGCCCCTGGCCGGCAACGAGGCGGCAATCGGCCTCGACGTCCGCAAGCTCAAGATTCCCGGCGCCACCCTGGCTGCGGCGGAACGCGCGGGAAGTTACAGGGTTACGGCGCCATTCACGCTCGCACAGGGAGGACACGGTTTCGTCACCTATGTGCCCTTGGCGGGCCGTCCGGGCGGCTTCCTGAACATTGTCTTCCGCATCCAACCCTTGGTCGAGGCCGCCTTTCCGCCGGAACTGGTCGACCGCTACACGGCCACGATATCGGATGCCGGCGCGCCGGTTTTCGGCGCTGAGCCCCCGCCCCCGGCGATGAGTACCGAACCTCGGATTATCCGGGTCGGAAACCGCGCCTGGACGTTGCGCCTGACGCCGCTCCCGGCAGCCCTCGAACGCCATGCGGCGCAGACCGACAAGATGGTGCTCGCCGCCGGCTTGGCGCTGGCGTTGGCGCTGGGCTGGCTGTTGCGCATCGCCATGGTGCGCCGCCAGGTGCTGAAGGAGAGCGAAACGCGTTTTCGCGACATCGCTACCGTCACCTCCGACTGGTTCTGGGAGATGGACGAAGACCTCCGCTTTACTTACGTCTCGGAGCGGTTCACGCCGGCCACGGGGCTTCCCGCCGAAGACTACCTGGGCCGCCGGCGCGAGGATCAACTGGACCTCGAACAGCGCGGCTCCCAGGCCTGGATCGACCACTTGGCGGATCTCAAGGCGCACCGGCCGTTCCGGGATTTCGAATATTCCGTCCACCGGCCGGACCAAGGCACCCTGCATTTCCGCACCAACGGCGTGCCGCTGTTCGACGACGCCGGCCGCTTCAGTGGCTATCGGGGCAGCGCCACCAACATCACCGACGAGAAATCCACCGCCGACGCGCTGCGCGGCGCCGAGGACATGTTGCGCGAAATCCTCGACAACACGCCGGTCGCCATTGCCGTCGTCGATCATCCGGATGAGCGCAGCGACGGCCGGCCCGGGCAACGGAGGTTCGTCAACCGGGCAATGGTGAAACTGTTCGGCGCCGGTGCCGAGGACCCGCTCTTGACCGGCGACATCGCCGATACCTGGGCCGACCTGGAACAAATGATGCTGTTGGAATCGATTTTCCGGCGCGGCGAAAACCTGAGTGGCTACGAATGCCTGCGCCGGCGGCTGGACGGCTCCATATTCTGGGCTTCCATCAGTTCACTGCCCATCGTCTTCGAGGGCGACAACTGCACCATGTTGTGGATTTTCGACATCGACGACCGCAAGCGCATGGAACTGGCGCTACAGGAAAGCGAGGCCCAACTGCGTGCCGTGTTCGACAACACCCCCATTTGCATCAACCTTAAGGACACGAAAGGCCGGTTCCTTTGGCTGAACAAGCCCTACGAGAAATGGTATGGCCGCCCGGCCAGCGAGATCGTCGGCAAGACGTTGTTCGAACTCGGCCTCAGGCAAGATCAGGTCGAAACCCTCGATGACATCGAAAAGCAGGCATTGGCGAAAGACCAGACGATCGAAGCCGAACTGCACATCACCCGGGTCGACGGTTCGGAGTTCGACCGGATTATTATCAAATTCCCGATCAAGTCGACGGACGGAGAAGTCTATGGCGTCGGCACCGTGGCGCTGGATATTTCCGAGCGCAAGCGCATGGAATCGGACCTGTGGCAGGCGAAAATGGACGCCGAGGCCGCCAATCGGGCGAAATCGGAATTCCTGGCGCACATGAGCCACGATCTGCGCACGCCGCTGAACGCCATCCTCGGCTTTTCGGAAATCATGAAGTACGGCACCTTCGGCCCGCTCGGCGATGAACGCTACGAGGAATATGTCCAACTGATCCACGATAGCGGCCAGCAACTGGTCGGCATGGTCAACGACGTGCTCGACCTGTCGCGCATCGAGAGCGGCGAGTACGAGTTGACGGAGACCTCGCTCGACGTCTACACCGCCATGGTCGCGTCGCGCCGGCGCTGCCAGCACTGGATTGCGGACGGCAACGGCGCCGACATTCGCATCGCCGCGGAACCGGACCAGCCGCGGCTGCTGGCCGACGAAACGGCGCTTTCGCAGATCCTCGACAATTTCGTCACCAACGCGATCAAGTACGCCGGTCCCAACCCGGTCATCACCATGCACTGGAACGTCGACGAAGGCGGGCGCGGGCTGTTGCGCGTCAGCGACACCGGGCCCGGCATTCCGGAGGCCGAGTTGCAACGAATCCTGCAGCCGTTCGTGCGCGGCTCCAACGCCAGCGGGCTGACGTCGCAGGTCTCGAAAAAGGTCGAAGGCGTCGGCCTCGGCCTGCACATCGTCAGCCGCCTTGCGGAAATGCACGGCGCCGCGTTCACCCTCGAAAGCGCCGCCGATCAGGGCACAACGGCAACGGTCGAATTCCCGCCGGAACGCGTCGGGACGCCTTAGTGGGCGTCGAGGAATTCCAACAGTACGGCGTTGAAGGCTTGCGGGCGTTCCATGTTGCAAAGGTGCGCGGAACTGGGAATCACCGCCAGCTTCGAGCCCGCGATATGCTCGTTCAGCACTTCCGCCGCCGATACCGGGGTGCCCGGATCGTCCTCGCCGACGATGATCAGCGTGTCGGTGGTGATTTTCGAAAGCGACTGGGTCTGATCCATGTCACGGATGGCGGCGCAGCATCCGGCGAAACCCTCGACGGCGGTTGAGCGGATCATCACCCCCACGTTCTCGATCACCGGGTTGCCATCGGCGCGGAACGGCGCGGTGAACCAGCGCTCCAGCGTCGCCTGCTCGGCGGCGCCCGTGCCGCCGTCGCGCGCCGTCTGGATACGGTCGTCCCACATCGACTTGGGCGGCATCACGCAGGCGGTATCGCAGAGCGTCAGCGACTTCAGCCGGTGTCCGTGGTTGGCGCCCAGGTACTGGCCGATCATGCCGCCCATGGAAAGACCGCAGAAATGCACGGTTTCGAGACCCAGTGCATCCATCAGCGCCGCCGTGTCCTCGCCCAGCATCTGCATGGTGTAGGGGCCCTCCGGCACGGCCGACGCGCCGTGACCGCGGGTGTCGTAGCGCAGCACCCGGTATTTGGCGCTCAGCGCGTCCATCTGCAGGTCCCACATGGTCAGGTTGGACATCAGGCTGTTGGAGAGCATCACCACCGGCGCGTCCTCGGGCCCGTCGAAGCGGTAGGCCAAGGTGGTGCCGTTGACGTCGATGTTCTGGGTCATGATTTCAGTTCCTCCCCTATGCGTTCGGCGGCGGCGACGGGATCGTCGGCGCCGGTGATCGGCCGGCCGATGACCAGGTAGTCGGCGCCCGCGTCGACCGCCTGCCTCGGTGTCATGATACGTTTCTGGTCGCCGGCGGCGGCCCATTCGGGACGAATGCCGGGGACCACGGTCTTGAATTCGGCGCCGCAGGCCTGGCGGACCAGTTCGATCTCCCGCGGCGAACAGACGACGCCGTCAAGGCCCGAGGCCTGGGCCAGCCTGGCCAGCCTGGCGACCTGCTCGGCGGTGTTGGCGTTGACGCCGATGTCGGCCAAATCCTCGTCGCTGAGCGACGTCAGCACCGTGACCGCGATCAGAAGCGGGCGGGCGGCGCCCGCCTCGGACGCGGCTTCGGCGGCGGCTTTCATCATCGCGACGCCACCGGCGGCATGCACGTTGAGGATCAGCGGCTTTAGCCGAAGCGCCGAGCGGATCGCACCGGCGACCGTATTGGGAATGTCGTGGAACTTGAGATCGAGAAACAGCGGCTGGCCGTCGCCGGCCACCTCGCGCACGCCTTGCGGGCCGTGCGCGGTGAAGAACTCCTTGCCGATCTTGATGCCGCCCACATGCCCCTTGAGCGTCAGTGCCAGGGCCTTGGCCCGGTCCACGTCGGTGGTGTCGAGGGCGACGAGAATGCGTTCGCGGGGGTCCATATCTCGACTTATAACCTCACGCGCGCCCGTAGACCAGCGCCGCCGCGGCCAAATCCTCCACCGCCGTGCCGGCGGACTTGAACAGCGTAATGGCGTCGGCGCCGGCACGCGGCAGGGCCACCCGGCCACGGGCCAGATCGAAAAGCGTTCCCAGAATATCGGCCTTGGAAATCACGCCGCGCGCCAGCGGATCGCAGATTTCACCGGCGCTTTCCATGGCGTCCTCGGTGTCGATGTAGATATCGGCGCGCCGAAGCGCGGTGTCGTCGGCCTCGCGCATCTCCGGCGTGAAGGCACCGACCAGATCCAGGTGCTGGCCGGGTTCGAGCCAGTTGCCGTCGATCAGCGGCGACTCGGCCAAAGTGGCGCAGGAGACGATGTCCGCGCCGCCGACGGCGGCGGCGAGGTCCGGTTCGGCGCGCACCGCGAGGCCGGAGCCGCTCAACTCGATGGCCAGGGCCTTGGCCTTCTCCGCGTTGCGGCCCCAAATGGCGACCTCGGCGATGGGCCTGGCGGCGGCGTGAGCGCGGATCAAATGCGGTGCCAGCACACCGGTGCCGACCATGGCGAGGTGGCGGCTGTCGGGCCGCGACAGGTAACGCGACGCCAGCGCCGAAGCGCAGGCCGTGCGCCGGGCGGTCAATTCGGCACCGTCCAGCAGCGCCAGCAATTGCCCGGTTTCGCGGTCCATCAACTGATAGCCGGCCTGCACGGCGGGCAAGCCCTTGGCCGCGTTCTCGGGCGCTACCACGACGGTCTTGAGGCCGATGAAGCGCGCGTCCCAGGCGGGCATCAGGAGCAATGTCGCGTCCCGCCCGCTGGCGGCACCCGCGTAGGGAACGGCGTGATGATGGCGAGGCGGGATCGTGGTCTCGGCGCGAAACCCCGCGTCCAGGGCGTCGGTCAGGGACGGATAATCGAGACGCTCGGCGACCTCGGCGGCGGAGAAACTCAACACGCGCGTCAGGCGGCGTCCGCCGGCGGCAAGGCCGCGACCTTGTCCGCGCGCCGGGCATCGTCGAGGTCGGCCTCCAGGTTTTCGACCCGGCGTTTCAGGGCGCGCGCCTCAATCTCGGCGGCATCGGCCCGGCGCGCTGCTTCGCGTCCGCGCCGGCGCGCGGCGCCGCCGGCGGCCCAGGCGGCCAACCCGCCCCACAGCACGCCAAACGCGAGAATGCCGAATACCACCGCGAACAGACGAATTTCCGGGGCGAATTCGAAAGGCCAGAAATCGACCTTCACCGCATGACGGTTGACCACCGAAAAGACGATCAGCGCCGCCGCGCTGGGCGCCAGCACCAGCCAAGAAAGAACCTTGGAAATCACCGGTTTGCGCAAGCCCGATCTCCGTTCAAGCGCCAGAATGAATCGTGGCCCGCTCAGCCGTCGGCATTCAGTTTCTCGCGCAGTTGTTTGCCGGTCTTGAAATAGGGGATGTACTTCTCGGCCACTTCGACCGCCTCGCCGGTACGCGGGTTACGCCCGGTACGCGCGCCGCGGGCCTTGACGGAAAAAGCACCGAAGCCGCGCAGTTCCACCCGGTCGCCGCGAGAAAGCGCCGCCGTAATCTCCTCGAAGATGGTGGAAACAATGCGCTCGACGTCGCGTTGATAGAGATGCGGATTGGCGGCGGCCAGACGCGCGATCAATTCCGATTTGGTCATACCTTCTAACCCCCTGGGAACTCGCGGACCCTACCGCATCCCAACCCGTTGATCTTGAATTTTCCTTTTAGCCGGCCAGGCAAAGGCGATCACCAGGCCCGCGCTTTGATTATCTCAGGCCAGGGTGCCAAAGAGAAATCATCCCGTCAAGTCTAAGCCGTTCAGAAAAAAGTACTTTTCCGACCATTCCGGAGACCAGGTCGCGCCACAATTCGTCCTCTTCGGGTTCGATGGCATCGATGATCGTCGGCTCGGTCTCGATGCCGTGGGTCTCCGCCAACCATTGCACGGCGTCCTTCTCTCGCCCGATGGCGTCGACCAGCCCGACGTCGAGGGCCTGGCGCCCGGAGAAGATGCGCCCGTCGGCGAGTTCCTGCATCCGCGCCTCGCTCAGCCCCCGGCGCTCGCGCACCATGTCGACGAACATGGCATGCAGGTCGGCGACGACGGCTTGCGAGACCTGGCGCGCCTCGGGGCCGAAGGGCTCCATGGGGTTCGGTTGCGCCTTGAGCTCGCCGCTTTTCACGGTTTCCGGCTTGATGCCCAGTTTTTCCAGCATGGCGGTGACGTCGGCGGTCTGCATGATGACGCCGATGGAACCGGTCACGGTGCCGGCGTGGGCAAAGATGCGGTCGGCGGCGATCGCCGCCATGTAGGCGGCCGATGTCGCGGTGTCGCCCATCACCGCGACCACCGGCTTTTGCTCGGCAACATCGCGGATGGCGCGGTAGAGTCCCTCACCGCCGACGACGGTGCCACCGGGGCTGTTGATATCGAGGATCAGGGCCCGGGCGTGATCGTCCTTGGCGGCGTCGTCGAGGGCCTCCAGGACCACCGGGTCGTTGAGGATGATTCCGTCGATCCGGAGCCGCACCACATGGTCGGTGAAACCGCCGTCATCGCCGAAGCGGCCGACAGCCGCCGCCAGCGCGGCAATCACCGCCAGCACGCCGAGCACCCGCCAAAAATTCAGGCGCCGCTTGAGACGGCGCCTGTCGATAATGCTATCGGGATCGGAGATCATGGAGCGTTTCCGTTTCCGCCAAGTGCCAGCCCCCGGACCGCCTAAGCGTTCCGGGGGCGGCAATGACTTTAGGCTTCGCCTTCTTTCGGCTCTTCCTCGGCAGCCGCTTCGGCGGCTTCCTCGGGAGCTTCCTCAGCAGGCGCCGCTTCCACTTCGTCGTCGGCCTTGGCGGCCTTCTTCTTGGCGGCGGACTTTTTCGCCGGCTTGGCTTCCTCGGCGGATTCCTTCTCCGCTTCGGCGGCCTTTTCGGCAATGGCGGCGCCCAGGATATCGCCGAGCGACGCGCCGGCATCGGTGGAGCCGTAGGCAGCCATGGCTTCCTTCTCCTCGTCCGCCTCACGCGCCTTGATCGACAGCGTCAGGCGGCGGCCGGACTTGTCGAGCTGGGTGATCTTGGCGTCGACCTTTTCGCCCTTGGCGAAACGGTCGGGACGTTGCTCGGAACGGTCGCGGCTCAATTCCGACTTACGGATGAAGCCCGGCACGTTGTCGTTGACGCGCACCTCGATGCCGTTGTCGACCACGTCGTAGACCGTGCAGGTGACGATGGCACCCTTCTTCAGGCCGTCCAGCGCGCCGCCGACCGGGTCGTCGGCGAGTTGCTTGATGCCCAAGGAAATGCGCTCCTTGTCCACGTCGACGTCGAGCACCTTGGCCTTGACCATGTCGCCCTTCTTGAAGTCGGCCAGGGCTTCCTCGCCCGACTTCTCCCAGCTCAGGTCGGAAAGATGCGCCATGCCGTCGATTTCGCCGTCGAGACCGATGAACAGGCCGAACTCGGTGATGTTCTTGACCTCGCCCTCGACCTCGGCATCCACCGGGAACTTGGAAACGAAGGATTCCCAAGGATTGTCCATGCACTGCTTGAGGCCGAGCGAGATGCGGCGCTTGTCGGAATCGGTATCCAGCACCATGACTTCCACTTCCTGAGAGGTGGAAACGATCTTGCCGGGATGGACGTTCTTCTTGGTCCAGCTCATTTCCGAAACGTGCACCAGACCCTCGACGCCGGGCTCCAACTCGACGAAGGCACCGTAGTCGGTGATGTTGGTGACACGGCCGGTGAACTTGGCACCGATCGGGTACTTCGCCGCGACACCGTCCCACGGATCGGCTTCAAGCTGTTTCATGCCGAGCGAAATGCGCTGGGTCTCGGCGTTGAAGCGGATCACCTGGACCTTGACGGTCTCGCCGATCTGCAACGCCTCGGACGGGTGGTTGATGCGTTTCCAGGCGATGTCGGTGACGTGCAGCAGGCCGTCGACGCCGCCCAAATCGATGAAGGCACCGTAATCGGTGATGTTCTTGACCACCCCATCCAGCACCTGGCCTTCGGAGAGGTTGGACATCAGCTCCGAGCGCGCCTCGGTGCGGGTTTCCTCGAGGACGGCGCGGCGCGACACCACGATGTTGTTGCGCTGGGCATCCATCTTCAGAATCTGGAACGGCTGCGGGGTGCCCATCAGCGGCGACACGTCGCGCACCGGACGGATATCGACCTGCGAGCCGGGTAGGAACGCCACGGCACCGGAAAGGTCGACGATGAAGCCGCCCTTGACGCGGCCGAAGATGACGCCGTTGACGCGCTCGTTCGCCTTGAACGACTTTTCCAGGTCGGTCCAGGCTTCCTCGCGGCGCGCCTTTTCGCGGCTCAGGCGGATCAGGCCGTCGCGGTCTTCATAACGCTCGACATAGACGTCGACGGTGTCGCCGGCGCTGATGCCCACTTCCGAGCCTTGGCCGAATTCCTTCAACGGCACGCGGCCTTCGGATTTGAGGCCGACGTCGATCAGGGCGACATCGCCGTCGATGGACAACACGGTGCCCTTCAGCACTTTGCCCTCGAAGCCCTCTTCGCCCAGGGATTCGTTCAAAAGATCGGCAAAATTCTCGGTGATTCCCGGCGCCATCTCGGCGGCCGTTTCGGTAGCGGTAGACATATGTACAGGTCCTTCGTTCGTTACATTTCTTGCCTGCCGGTTGGATCCGGCGGTCTTTCCTCATGGGCCAAATCCGCTCGCGCCCCAGGGACGTGAGCGGGGTGAAACAAAGCGCGGCCGTTTGCGCTTTTCGTTCTCGTGGATGGTGCCACCGGCTCCGTCAGGAACCGATGATCTGAAGCGCCCGGGCGAACACCTGATCGGCGTCCAGCGTGCTGGTATCGAGCTGATGCGCGTCCGTGGCCGGCTCCAGAGGTGAGGCGGCGCGTGAGCTGTCTCGGGCGTCACGCTCCTTCATATCCTCGAGAACGCGCGCATATATAGCTTCGAGCCCCCGGTCGCGCAACTCCTTTAACCGCCGCTCCGCCCGCACCTCCGTCGACGCGGTGACGAACAGTTTCACGTCGGCGTCGGGACAGACGACCGTGCCGATGTCGCGTCCGTCGAGCACGGCCCCCTTGGCGCCGCCCGGCGGGTAGGCGGCGAAGTCGCGCTGGAATTCCAGAAGTGCCGCGCGCACGCCCGGCACGGCGGAGACCTTGGACGCCGCCTGCGCCACCTCGTCGGTGCGCAGGCCGTCGGCCTGCAGGTCCGCCGCCTTGAGCGCGCGGGCGTGGGCTTCGGCCGCTTCGGCGTCTTCCGCATCGGCGCCGGCGTCCATCACCTTCTTGCCCACCGCGCGGTAGATCAGCCCGGTATCCAGGTAGGCGAGGCCCAGGTGCTCGGCCAGGCGCCGGGCCAGGGTTCCCTTGCCGGCCGCCGCCGGCCCGTCGATGGCGATGATCATGCTCTCAAGCCCTCCGCATTTCCGTTCCCCGGCTCGACCCGGGCGCCGAGGCCGTTCATGAGATCGACGAAACCGGGAAAGCTGGTGTTGATGGTCGCCGCGCCGGTCACCGTGATCGGATCGCGGCTGGCCATGCCGAGCACCAGGAACGCCATGGCAATGCGGTGGTCGAGGCCCGACGCCACGGTGGCGCCCCCCTTGGGCGGCTCGCCGGTACCGTGGATGACGAGGCTGTCCTCGCCTTCCTCCAACTCAACGCCCGCCGCCTGCAGTCCCTTGGCCATGGCCGCCAGACGGTCGCTTTCCTTGACGCGGAGTTCGCCGATGCCGCGCATCACCGTGGTGCCCTCCGCGCAGGCGGCAGCCACGGCCAGAACCGGGTATTCGTCGATCATCGCCGGCGCGCGTTCGGGCGGCACCTCGATCCCCTTGAGCGCGCCGGCACGGATCCGGAGATCGGCGATCGGTTCGCCATCGCCACCGCTGCGGTTCTGCTGCTCGATGTCGGCGCCCATGTCGCGCAGCGTTTCGGGCAAGCCCGCACGCAGCGGGTTGAGCCCCACGCCGGTGAGCGTGATGTCGGAGCCCGGCACCAAGAGCGCCGCGACCATGGGAAAGGCGGCCGACGAGATGTCGGACGGCACCATCACGTCCGAGGCCTGGAGTTCCGGCTCCCCGGTGACGGTGATGCGCCGGCCGCCGCCGTCGAGGATTTCGGTCCGCACCTGGGCGCCGAACTGGATCAGCATGCGCTCGGTATGGTCGCGGGTGGCAACGGGTTCGATGACGGTGGTCTCTCCGGGCGTATTGAGCCCGGCCAGCAGCACCGCCGACTTGACCTGCGCCGAGGCCACCGGCGGCTGGTATTCGATGGGCAGGGGCTGGCCGGTGCCGGTCACCGTCAACGGCAGCCGGCCGCCGTCGGCGGTGCTGAATTGTGCGCCGAACTGCCGGAGCGGCGTCAGCACACGCTCCATCGGGCGCGAGCGCAGGCTGGCATCGCCGGTCATGGTGGTGGTGATCGGGTGGGTCGCCAATAGCCCCAGCAGCAGCCTCGCGGCGGTGCCGGAATTGCCCATGTCGAGGACGTCGCCGGGTTCGGCCAGGGCGCCGAGCCCGCAGCCGAGCACCCGCCATACACCGTCGTCACCGCGCTCCACGTGGCTGCCGAGCGCGCGCATGGCGGCCGCGGTGGCGAGCACGTCCTCGCCTTCCAGAAGGCCGGCGATGCGGGTCTCGCCGGCGGCCAGGGCGCCGAACATCAACGCGCGGTGCGACACCGATTTGTCGCCGGGAACGCGCGCCGTTCCAGTGAGAGCGTCGGCGGTGCGGGAAACCAGGATATCCACGTCGGTCGGGCCTTGATTGTGAACGGGTGAAAAAAAGAAACGCGACTATGTTTTTTTGGTTTTGACAGATGCCAAGGAAAATGGCAATTGGCACCGGCATGGGCGCCGGGGGCAATGCCAGGCCGCCCGCTTATCAGCATCGGACCCGAGACAAAACAAGAGGTGGAAGCGTGGCAACACCGGATAGAGGCAAGAAGCGTACCTGCCCAAGCTGCGGTGCGGTATTTTACGATCTCAATCGCACGCCGATCATTTGTCCCAAGTGCGAGACCGAGGTGGAGGTGCAGTCGCTGCTGAAGCCGCGCCGTCCCAGCCCCCAGGCCCAGAGCCCGAAGCCGGCGCCGAAGAAACCCGTGGTGAGCGACGACGACGGTGACGACGACGATCTGGACGTGGACCTGGACGTCGAGGACGAGGACGAGGACGACGACCTGATTGAAGATCTGTCCGACATCGGCGACGACGACGAGGACATGTCGGAGGTCAAGGAACACATCGGTCCGGAAGGCGGGGACAAGGAATAAGGAATTCTGCGGGGCGGACGCCGCCCCGTTTCCCGGCCGGAGACCCGAGCCGAATCCAACTTCGGATTTTGCTTGCCAATGGCCGGGCGCGGCGATTATGTTCGCCGCCCGCGGGCAGAAAACGACCCAACCGCCCGTGCGAAAAGACGAAAAACACCCTGTGGGGCCGTAGCTCAGTTGGGAGAGCGCTACAATGGCATTGTAGAGGTCGTCGGTTCGATTCCGTCCGGCTCCACCATTTCTTTCAAGGGCTTGGCGAGGTGATTGCCGGGCCCTGATTTGTTTCGGGCACCGGCCCCGCGTCAGGTCTCCGGTGTCCAGGGCCGCCTCTTCGGCCACCACCTGGGCACGTTCTCGCAATAGGTATCGTAGTCGGCGCCGAAGCGCCGGCGCAGGCCTCGTTCCTCGCTGAGCGGGATATAAACCGCGTTGATCGCCAAGAAGGCGGCAAGCCAGGCGCCAATGGCCGGTGCGGCGAAGGCCAATGCCTCCCCCGCCAGCATCAGATAGACCGCTAGCATCATCGGATTGCGCACGTGCCGGTAGGGGCCGTGGACGACGAACTTGCGCGGCGGGTCCCAAGGCGCGGGCGTGCCCTCGCCCCGGAACAGGAACAACCGGTTGGTCCAGCCCGCCAGCGCGAAGCCGAGGGCGAACAGCAATGTGCCGGCCCAGGCGTTGGCGTCCTGCCAGCCCGGAACGTCGCCGTCAAAAGGGGTTCCCGCCGCCAATATCGATGCCGCCCAAGGCACGAACACCAGCACGGTGCCCGGCAGCACCAACAGCGCCAGCGCATAGGCGCGGATCAGCTTCCATGTCATCCGGGCACGGTCTCCTTTCCGGGGCTCAAGCTTAGCGCCCCGATGGCCTCGTTGACAGGCTTCCGCGCCGCTCCCAAGATGCGGACATGCCGGACACCGCCGAGCCACTCGAACCACAGGACCTGACCGCCGCCGAAACGGCGAACCGGCTGTTCTTCCGGCTCTACCAATGCGCCAACATGATGCACAAGACCGGCACCCGCGCCGTCGAGGAGCACGGCGCCACGACGCAGCAGTGGGCGGTGCTGGGGGCGCTTTCGCACGACAGCGCCGAGGCCGGAATGACGGTCGGCGAACTGGCGTCGTTCCTGTTGGTCAGCCGCCAGAACCTGACGGGTCTTCTATCCAGGCTGGAGAAACAGGGCCTGACCGAGCGCAGCCGCGACAGCGCGGACGGCCGTTCTCGCCGCATCAAGCTCTCCGCCAAGGGGCGCACGCTGTGGCGCGACCAGTTGGTGCCGGAAATCGTCGCCTATTATAAAGAGGCCCTGGCCGGCATTCCCGAGGGAGAACAGGCGCGGTTCCTGACACTGCTCGGCCAGTTGCTGGACAACCTGAAGGCGCTGGACGAGAAATCCTAGTCCGTTTCCGGCCCGACCACGTCGAGATCGCGCTGAATGCCCGGATCATCGACCGGCACATCGACCACCGCATCCGGGTTCGCCGCGATCACGCCCTTGGCGCCGACATCGCCGGCGAGGGCCCCGAGCGCGGCGAAATGCCGGCGTCCGAACAGCACCGGGTTTCCGGGCTTTCCCGCGTGCACCGGGCGACAGATATCACGCCCCGATGCGGCGTCGAAGGCAGCCGCCATGGCCTCGAGTGTCCCGGCCGCCACCCAGGGCATGTCGCCGAGCGCGACCAACACCCCGGCAACGTCGTCATCCAGCGCCGCGGTCCCGTGGCGGATCGAGGACGCCATGCCATCCGCATAATCCGGGTTGTGGACGAAATCCACCGGCAGACCGTCCAGGGCCGCTTTGATTTTGCCGCGCTCATGCCCGGTGACCGCCAGCACCGGGCGGAACCCCGCTTCAAGTACGGTCTCCGCCACCCTGCGCACCATCGGCCGGCCGTCGACCCTGGCCAGCAGCTTGTTCCTGGCGCCAGAACGCCTAGACAGGCCGGCGGCCAGCACCAAAGCGGCGAAGGGGGCGGCGAAAGAGGTGGGTTCGGCTTGGTCCATGCCTCAGCTAACCATGAAGGCGCGCGGCTGAAAATGGGCTTTCATCCGGACGGTGGATTTGGTTTGCTGGCGCGGTCTTTCCATAGGAGCCCGCATGTCATTGCCGTCCGAGTCCGAAACGCCCCTGTCCGCGCCGGTCGTGCGCCAGGCCCTCGATTGGCGCAGCGCCGGCCATCAGGTGGCGCTGGCGACGGTGGCGCGCACCTGGGGCTCGTCGCCCTGCCCGGCCGGCAGCCAGCTTTGCGTGCGCGACGACCAGGCCTTCGAGGGCTCCGTGTCGGGCGGATGCATCGAGGGCGAGGTGGTGACCGAGGCCCTCGCCCGCATCCGCGACGGCGGCGCCACGACGCTCGATTTCGGCATTGCCAACGCGGACGCCTGGCAGGCGGGTCTCGCCTGCGGCGGCAAGGTCTCGGTGTTCGTCACCGCCGTCGATGACGCCTCGGCGGCGGTCCTGGATGCGCTGGAAACGGCGCGCGCCACGGAGACCCCGTCGGCGCTGCTGACCGATCCCGCCACCGGCGCCATGGCGCTCTGGTCGGGGGGCGCCGTCACCCATGGCGAACTTTCCTTGTCCGCCACGCAGGCAGAGGAACTGGCCGGGCGCTTCGCAACCGACAAAAGCGGCATGATCGGCGACGACGAAGAGCGGCCCCTGTTCGCGCGCATCTACAATCCGCACCTGCGCCTGATGATCGTCGGCGCCGTGCATATCGCCCAGTCGCTGGCCGAAATGGCGGCACGCATCGGTTATGACGTGACGGTCATCGATCCGCGAGATACCTGGAGCACCGACGAGCGCTTCCCCGGCGTCAAACTCGACCGACGCTGGCCGTCGACCGCACTCGAGGACCTGCAACCCGATACCCGCACCGCCATCGTCACCCTCAGCCACGACCCCAAGCTCGACGACCCGGCGTTGCATGCCGCCTTCGAAAGCCCGGCTTTCTATATCGGTTGCCTGGGCTCCAAGAAGACCCACGCGGCGAGGCTGCACCGGCTCAGGGAGGCCGGCATATCGGAAGACCAGATCGCGCGCATCCACGCGCCGGTGGGGCTCGATATCGGCGCGCAGAATCCGGCCGAGATCGCGCTGGCGGCGCTGGCCCAGATCACCCAGGCACTTCGCCGGCCGGCCTGATCGGCTTCTTTGGGTTACTGGGTAAGCAGCCAGATACCGAGCGCCAGCGCAATGGCGCCGCCGACCATCCACACCATGGGCGAAATGCCGCCGGGTTTGGGCGCGACGGCTTCCGGCGCCGGGGCCTCCATCGGCGCGGGCGCTTCGGATTCGGCTTCTGCCGCCGCATCCGCCGGGGCGACCAGGGCGGAAAAAGCATCGAAGAACTCTCCGGCGAGCTTTTTCGACGTGCCCTCGATCAGCCGGCTGCCGATCTGCGCCAGCTTGCCGCCGACCTCGGCGTCGACCTCGTATGTTAAGATCGTCGCGGCGCCGTCTTCCGCCAAGCGCACCTTGGCGCTGCCCTTGGCGAAACCGGCGGCACCGCCCTTGCCTTCGCCGGAGATGGTGTAGCTTTCCGGCGCGTTGATGTCCGAAAGCGTGACCTGGCCCTTGAACTTGGCCTTCACCGGGCCGACCTTGGCCTGCACCGTGGCGGCGAGTTCGGTATCGGAGATTTTTTCCAGCTCCTGGCAGCCGGGGATCGCCTGACGCAGGATGTCGGGATCGTTGAGCGCGGCGAACACCTGCTCGCGCGGCGCCTCGATACGGATTTCCTCGGTCATTTTCATGGCTGTCGCTCCCGCCCTTGAATTCAGCGTT
>Ga0070729_10003999_pt1 | contig 16457 bp, 13 predicted proteins | sample tdDd472_FD_66725 | JGI IMG/M metagenome (GOLD analysis project Ga0070729, IMG submission 66725) | Marine sediment microbial communities from the Atlantic coast under amendment with organic carbon and nitrate - tdDd47.2 | ecosystem: Environmental > Aquatic > Marine > Coastal > Sediment | place... | reverse complement strand
CAGATCCTTGTGACCCCAATCGAGAGGACGACAGCGATCCCCTTCCCCAAACCAAAACCCGCCCCCTTTCCAGGAAGTTCGAAGACTTACCATGCGATTCCGATTGGTTTGGAGACGGCTAATGCAAAATGGGGAGATAATCGGCAACGCCAACTATCTCCCCTAATTGAAAGGAAACTATTTAAATGACCCGCTGGTCTAACTGACCCCGGGTTCAGGAGTGAGATTCAAGTCACCTGGTTCCTTGGTTTCCGAGCCTGTGGATTCATCGATGGAATCAACAGGTGGTTCCTCACTGTGACCGCCCTTCTTAGGACGATCCAAGGTGACTTCTTCTCCGTTGATGATCTGCATGATTTGCCAATCTTCGAGCGTCTCAATTTCGAGAAGTTTGTCGGCCATAGTTTGGACCGCGTCCTTATTCTCGAGAATCAATGTCTTCGCCCGCGAGTAGGCCTCATCAATTAGGCCGCGCACTTCATCGTCAACAATTTTTGCGGTGGCCTCAGAGATATTCTTGGGATGATAGAAATCACGACCAAGGAAGGGCTGATCATCACCGCCATCAATGGCCACAGGTCCGATCGCTTCGCTCATGCCCAATTCACATACCATCTGACGCGCCATTTTCGTTGCGACTTCAATATCGTTCTTGGCACCTGAGGTGGTTTGATCCAGGAAGACCTCCTCGGCAATTCGCCCAGCCATCAGGATTGCAAGTCGGTTGCACAGGTAGGTTGAGGTGTAACTGTGACGATCGTCGATCGGTAACTGCATAGTGACACCTAAGGCACGACCACGCGGGATGATGGTCACTTTGTGAACCGGGTCCGCTTCACCGATCATTGCCGCAACCAAGGTATGCCCTGCCTCATGGATTGCGGTGTTATGTTTCTCTTTCTCAGTGAGAACCATACTACGCCGCTCGGGGCCCATCAGGATTTTATCCTTGGCGTCCTCAAAGTCGTTCATGTGGACCAATCTTTTGGCTTTACGTGCTGCAAGCAGGGCTGCTTCGTTGACCATATTGGCCAAGTCTGCACCAGAGAAACCAGGCGTTCCGCGTGCAATAACACCGAAATTCACGTCATCTGCTGCTGGTACATTTCGTGTGTGTACTTTGAGAATAGCCTCTCGCCCTTTCACATCCGGCAAATCGACGACCACTCGTCGGTCAAAACGACCGGGCCGCAGAATTGCGGGATCCAATACGTCGGGTCGGTTAGTCGCAGCAACCAGGATCACACCATCGTTGCTCTCAAAGCCGTCCATTTCGACGAGTAACTGGTTCAGGGTCTGTTCACGCTCGTCGTGACCACCGCCCATGCCGGCACCGCGGTGTCGACCTACAGCATCGATCTCATCGATAAAGATGATGCAGGGCGCGTTCTTTTTGCCCTGTTCAAACAGGTCACGCACTCGAGACGCGCCAACACCGACAAACATTTCCACGAAATCGGAACCCGATATTGAGAAGAACGGTACATTCGCTTCACCAGCCACAGCTCGGGCCAAAAGCGTCTTACCGGTGCCAGGTGCACCCATCATCAATACGCCCTTGGGAATCTTCCCTCCCAGGCGCTGGAACTTTTGGGGTTCCTTAAGGAAATCGATAATCTCTTCAAGCTCTTCCTTGGCCTCTTCACAGCCAGCTACATCTTTAAAGGTAACGCGTTTCTGGGAGGCGCTCAACATCTTGGCGCGGCTCTTTCCAAACATCATTGCCTTGTTACCGCCCGCCTGCATTTGTCGCATCAGGAAAACCCAGAAGACAACAATTAAAATGATTGGCAGGAACCAGCTCAACATGGACATGAGAAAATCAGAAGAGGAACTGGCTTCAGCTTCAAACTTCTCCAGTTTCCAGTCTAAGGCCTTCTGCACGAACCCGTCATAGAAAATCCATGTCGTGCTGAAACGGCGGGCCTCCTCCTCATCGATTTTCATCGTATTCAAAAACTCACCCTCGATTTTGTCGGCTTTGATTTTCAAGGTCTTGATGAGACCTTCATCTCCAAACCGAACGACATCGCTGAAGGATACCTCTGCCACGCCCATTTGCCCGCTGCGGATATTAAAAACAAGGAAAACAAGGGCGACGGGAATAACCAACCATAAAATGAGGGTTCTAAGGGTTGTATTCAAGCTTACCTCCTGAAATTAAGCAAAACATCGAACATTCTAGCCTAAAGCGATCGGAACACCAAACGATTCCAGGGCGAAGTTTCACTTGGTAAAGACACGGCCAAACCCGCCACTAATTGCGAATTTTCCGATCTTCGAAAAATCTAGTAGTTGAAGGTTATCGCATATCCCAGCCCACGAACTGGGAGATGGTGTTTTTAGATTCACAATCGTCCCGTGTCATGGATTCGCCGTTAATGAGTCAATTGACCTCTGTTCACAACAGCTGGATTCTCGACAAGTCACATGCTATTGAACGATTGAGGGCACCAAAATCATCCATCTTTCCACAATTTTTACAGATAAATGTGATTGGGAAGACACTTGAGAGAGGCTGAACCTAGACGTGGCGCCGTGCAACGGGCTGCTTAAGTTAGCCATTAAGGTGGGCTGTTGCGATGCCAGCAAGGGGTGATTTCTCTCGAGTATTGATACGTTGAATTCTGGAAAAATTGGAGCAGATTTCCTCATCGACGAACGTGCCTCTATCGCCTGGACCCGCGAATTCACTCCCTAGAAGTACGGCCCGTTCAGGCCACCTCTCCTGAAATAGTTCATGCAAAGAACCATTTCAGAATATTCCTTGACTCATGGGTGTTAGAATGGCACCTATGAAGAAACCCATCATAACGATGAAAACCAAATAATAAGTTTTTGCCCCAACGATCTTGTTCACCGGGGATGAAGGCATGCAGAGGTGGTGCTCGACCTTCAGGCCTGGTGAACAAATGGGCAGTTAGGAGAAAGAAATCAATGACAATTAAAAACAAAATAGCACTAATTACTGGTGGAAATAAGGGACTGGGCAAGGAAATCGCACGTCAACTGGGTAAGAATGGATTTACGGTGGTTCTCACCTCGCGGAATAAACAGGCTGGAGATACAGCCATCAAAGAACTGGCTGAAGCCGGATATGACGCCCATATGGTTCAAGTCGATGTCACCAAGTCGGACGACATCGCCAATCTCGCCGAGTACCTAGATACAACGTTTGGCAAGCTGGATGTTCTCGTCAACAATGCCGGGATCGCGCTTGAATGGGATGGTGAGCCGAGCAACGCCGACAAGGTACGTCGCACGCTTGAGGTTAACCTTATCGCCCCATTCGCCGTCACCGAAGCCCTTTTGCCCCTCCTCGAGCGAAGCGAGGACGCGCGGGTGATCAACCACTCGTCCATGCTCGGCTCCATCGGTACCGCAGAGAAGGCATGGGATCAGGTAGCAAACTTCATGGCGGTCGGCTACTCGACATCGAAAGCAGGGCTCAACATGTTGAGCGTGATTCAGTCAAAATCTCTGGCTGACAAGGGGATCGCCGTGGCTGCTGCCCACCCAGGGTGGGTGAAGACGGATATGGGTACCGACGCCGCGCCTATGGAGGTTGACGATGGCGCTAGCACCGTAGTTTCCCTCGTCACTGTCGATCGTGACCAATTTCCTCATGGCCAACTGATTCACAAAGGCGAGCGCATGCCCTGGTGAGTATAGGGCCTTGCCTGCGAAGCTGATCGTTTCAGCACACCATTCAATCTGAGAAGCTTCACACGAAGCATGCACCAATAAAGGGTTCACGATCCGACAAAAAGTATTACCCTTATGCGCAGCCAATCTTATTTTTTTCAAATTATGTTTCAAAAAATGGAGATGCAAATAGCCGGGAGCCGTCATGGGGCTTCCTAGGAAACCGATTGTCATTTTTGTTTCCATTGGTGTAGGACTGCTTCACTTTGTGAAAGGACCATCTTACAAGGGGCCCTTTAAGCTCTTTGTCAACGGTTACATGATCGATCTCTTACTACCATTTTCTCTGGTTTTGCTTTTGGGAGTTGGATCAAAACATATCGCCGTTATGCATCGGCCATTCATAAGAGCCATTGCGGTTCTGGGAATCGCTTTCACCGTGGAATTTCTGCAATACGCTGGACTCCCCGTTCTTGGGGAAACGTTTGACCCATGGGATGTAGTAATGTACATTTTGGGCGTTTGCATGGCCATCATATTTGAGAAGCTGGCATTTGATCCGATGGCTACTGAGCATCCATCGGACTCGAACGAGGACCTCGCAAACCGAACCTAGAAATCGGCATCACATGTGAAACAGGACACAATGACCCAAAGGAAGGGCTGAATGAAATCTTTAAAGCTCGCAAGCTTGCTTACCTATGCAGTCGCACTATTACATGCAGCGATTATTTTCGGGGGTGCGGATTGGTACCGTTTTTTTGGTGCCGGTGAAGAACTGGCAAACATGCAAGAGCAAGGATTATACTACCCCGCAATCCTGACTCTTGCTATTGCAATCCTTCTGTGCATTGCGGCTAGCTATGCGTTGTTTGGATCAGGATTCATGAAGCCCTTGCCTTTCACCAAACCTGTATTGACAATCACCGCAATGGTGTTCCTGGGTCGCGGCCTCTTTGCCATTCCATTAATACTCCTTGTTGATGATCCCTATTTCTTGGAATTGAGGTTAAAAATGCCCTTCATGATCATCACTTCGGTTTTTTGTTTTGGGCTTGGGGCAATATTTGCTGTTGGCCGGTTAAGCTTAAAAACCGAAAACCCACCTAAATAATCGCGTGTGCGCACACAGAAGACCACATGAACCGCAGAGACAACAGAACCCATGCAGAGTAATGAAATGGAATCCACTACCGAGCGCCTTGAGTTGAGAAAGTTCTCTACCGAGGATGCCCCAGGATTCTATCTTATGAACCAGGACCCCGAAGTGATGCGTTTTACTGGAGATGAGCCATTTCCCAGCGTTATCGAGGCTAGATTATTCATCCAGAGATATGACCACTATGCCATCCACGGATTCGGTCGGTGGTCCGTCTACTCGAGGGCCAACCACAAATACCTTGGTTTCTGTGGTCTAAAATACTCCCCGGAAAAAAATGAGGTAGATTTGGGTTTCCGCTTGATTCGATCCCACTGGGGATGTGGCCTGGCAACAGAAGCGGCGACAGAATCGCTGAGATTAGGCTTTGAGCGCTATGGCTTAAAAAAGATCGTTGGCCGAGCCATGCAGGCAAACGCTGCATCTCACTCCGTACTCAAAAAACTGGGCATGACCGAAATATTCCGTTTTGTGGAAGACGGCAATAGTTGGGTTCAGTATGAATTGAAGGCACCATCCTCGATTCATGCTTGCGAGCCATAATCATACGGGCTGAGCCCAACTGACTCACCAGGTGTCAACATATCGCAAATTGCCCCCAAGAAACAGTCTTGTTGGGAAATGGAATGGACCAGGCATCCCATACTTGCTATCTTATGTGAAATTTTGAAGAAGGATCCGATTCGCTTGCAGAAGACTTTGAATGCCCTTTCCTTGGTTGCCCTAGTGGGGCGAGTCTACGAGGTCATGCCGAAGTATGATGCGCTTGCGCCCAAATGGATCCTGACAAGCACAGGCGAATAAGTCAGGGAAAACCATAATGACAAAAAAGCAACGCACGAAAATTATCAGAATCATCCTATTCGTATCAACCGGCATCTCCATGTTTTTCGTTCCATGGATCCTAGTTTGGGCGTGGATTCAGCCCTTACCCAAAACGGTCCAGGGGCAGTTGGAAGAAGCGATTGAGCATGGCTTTGACGGCATGATTGTATATGTTGACGAAGCTGGAAAAGCACCATCGTTTTATTCGGCTGGTTGGCATGACCGTGCGAAAAAAATACCGGCAAACCCCAATGCTCTATTCAAAATAGCCAGCATCCGGAAATTGTATGTCGCTGTGGCAATCACTAAACTGGCGCGGACTGGTCAAATCTCTTTGGACAAAACACTTGCCGATTACTTCCCCGAACTCGTAGGCAGGATTGAACACGCAGAAAGCATTTCAATTCGAACCATGGTCCAACACCGCAGTGGAATTCCCAACTTTACGCATTCCCCCGGTTATTGGGAGAACCCACCCGAGAACGACGCAAAGAAACTCGATTTGGTCCTTGATTTACCCGCGAGTTTTTTTCCTGGAGAGGACTACGAATATTCAAACACCAACTATCTATTACTTGCGGAACTCATCCAACGGGTTTTGGGCATTAGTTATCACAGGTTCATCAAAGAGAACATCCTGGCACCTCACGAATTGAACCAAACCTTTAGTTCGCTTAAACAAGTAGATCTTGATGATGTAATGAGTGGATACTATGTCGGGGTTGAACCCGACATAAAAACCAACGACTATGGCGCAATGCTGGCAACAGCAGAGGATGTCGGTCGGTTTCTTCGAGCTCTTGGCGATGGCTCCATTTTTGACGAAGAAGGGCAGGCAATTTATTCATCTATTTACGTTTACGAACACGGTGGATTAATTCCTGGCTACCAAAGCTATGCCAAGTTTAACGAGGAAACCAATACTGTGGTGGTTCAATTCATCAACACCACCAATTTCACCGGATATGATTGGAATCTATCGAAAATCATTTTCAATCGAATTGAGAAGATCCTGGCTCACAATAAGGGGCGGTAGCCTTTCCTGAGAGTGCAAGAAACCAAAGAGCATTCAGCATCCATTCAGACACATCAATACCTGACTAGAAGTTCCTTTATTTCTTGGGTTTGAGAATGCCTGGCGGCCTTGTTTGGGGATGACAATTTCAGCTGTCTGCATTAAGATGCATGCAGGGTTAGCCGTAATCCTGCCCTGTATTCTTGAATGAATGGAAGGGAAAAACCTCCTCCACAAGATCAGGCCTTACGAACTGACCACAATGAATCTAGGTAGCTGGACAAAGGGGAAAACATGGCCCAATCGAACTCAAGGGACGAACACAAAAAACTGGAATGGACAAACGAAGACGACTGGCTGTTTGGAAGTGCCTCTCCGAGCGAGGTTTTCGTAGGCGAAGAGAGCTTCGACCAGGCTGCGAAACACGGTCAGGAGTTAGACGATTACATTGAGGAGATGCAACAGGCCCTTCGATTAAGCCTGGACCTTACCATCTCGGAAGTGGCACCCTGGTTTTTCAGCGCCATGCCTCATTACTACTACGAGACCACGCCTCGAGATGAAAAGATCCGAGACCTTAGAACCATTATCACTGGACGCGTCATGGAACAGCGTCAGCAAATGCAACTCTGGAGTTTGGACCGGGCACGCACTACCTTCCTGGGCAGAGGCGATGAAGATAACGTGCTCGACGATATCGCAGAAAAGATCAGTGGATTGACCATCAAACACGGAACCACCATCAAGTCCAACGACAACCGCTTGCTGATCTCCACGTTTAATGTGAATCCATTTCGAAGAGTAGAGACATCACAAGAGAAAACTCAGCTCAAGCTCAAGCGCACACGCGAATTGCTGGAACAGCAATCAGCACAAACGGCCGATATCGATGAATTCATCGAAAATCTGGATCATGACACCGTGATGCACTCGACGCCCGCGCGTTTGGCCAGGCTCTTTCTGATCGGCCAAAAATTGACGACCCAGGAATACACCGTCTCGAATCTCATCCCTCAGTTCTTCAAGAACATGGCGCGATTCGATGTCGCTTACAAAAATATGCCTATCGATGAAACGCTCAGCCGTCTTTTGAGCATTCTCAAGCGCTACGATTTTAAGGTCCATCGATGCATTGCCACAGTGGTCAATCATCACAAAGAGTCCCCTGTTTCCGTCTTCACGTTCCTGATGGAGCATAAGAGCAAGAAACGAATTACCGACAAGTTTGTCCCCTTCCTTAAAGCCAACAAGGCCGCCAAAACCCTAAAATGGGTAGACAACGATCAGTTCGATCTCTTCATGAAGGAACCACTTCGAGGCGCTACACCTTACTCCCTGAACGAAGCCAATCTTCTTAGGTCCATCTCGAGTTGGGTTCATATTTTCCTGTCAAAAACCAATCCGTATTCCTATTCAGAGGAACGGATTTTCAAAACCTACCGTGCCCATACAGAGATGGTCATGGATCTTGTGAAACTATTCCGTGCCCGCTTCGACCCACTGTTTAAAGGTGATCGTGAACGCAAAGCCAAACCCATCCTAAAACGCCTTCAAACGGCCATCAAAGCGCTTGAACGTCCTGTGGAACAAGACATCTTCACCGAGTCGACCAACTTTGTGTCCCACATCCTCAAGACCAACTACTTTACGCCTAAGAAAACCGGTCTTTCGTTCCGAATGGATCCCGACTGCCTGGACGCGGACTACTACCCCAACAAACCTTTTGGTATCTTCTACATGGCCGGAAGAGGCTATCGAGCCTTCCAGGTTCGTTTTCGCGATACGGCCCGCGGCGGTCTGCGTATCGTTATGCCACGCGACACCAGTCAGTACGAAGCCAGTATTGCCGGCCTTTTCGACGAAGTCATCGGCCTGGCCTACGCACAGCAGATGAAAAACAAGGATATTCCTGAAGGTGGTTCAAAAGCCGTACTCGTACTTGCGCCTGGCGCAAAAAAAAGGAATGCGGCGATCGGAGCTGTAGATTCACTTCTCAACCTGATCACGACTGAACCGGAAACGGGCAAGCTCCACCCAACGATTGTCGATCATTACGGCGAGGAAGAATATGTCTATCTTGGCCCTGATGAGAATGTCACCAACGACCTGATCGACAAATTTATCGGCCTCGCTCACAACCAGGGTTACCGCTATGCCAACGCCTTTATGTCCAGTAAACCTGGCGCCGGCATTAACCATAAGGAATATGGCGTCACGTCAGAAGGCGTCAATGTGTTCCTGAGGTACTTACTGGGTGAATTGAACATTGATCCGACGAATCAATCATTCAGCGTCAAAATGACCGGAGGCCCCGATGGCGATGTGGCTGGCAATATGCTCAAGTTCTTGCATCGCGATTACGGCACAAACCCCCGTATTACAGCGATTGCTGACGGGTTTGGCGCTGCCTACGACCCCAATGGCCTGGCGTGGCCTGAACTTCTGAGATTGGTGAATGAGGAACGACCGATCTGCGACTTCGATTCGGCCCACCTGAGCGGCGGGGATGCTTTCGTGATCAAAGCAGATACCGTCGAACACATCAAAACACGCAACCAGCTCTTCGCCAAAGTGGTGGCAGATGTATTCATTCCAGCTGGCGGTCGCCCCTATACGGTTCACGACAAGAACTGGTCCATCTTCCTTGATAAACAAGGGGTGCCAACCGCCAAAGCCGTCGTAGAAGGGGCGAACATCTTCTTTACCGAAAAAGCGCGGGAGGAACTTCAGAATCGAGGCTGCCTTTTCTTTAAAGACAGTTCGGCAAACAAGTGCGGCGTTATCTGTTCTTCTTTCGAAATCCTGGCCTCTCTCCTACTCAGCCCAGAAGAATTCCTGGAGATCAAGGCTGAGTATGTCGAGCAGGTCATCACCAAACTCAGAAGTTGGGCAGGCCTCGAGGCCCAATTGCTTTTAAAGGAGTACCGTGAGCGCGGCAACACAGTGAATCTTGTCGACCTGAGCAAAGAGTTGAGCAAGGTAATCAACCGCGTAACGGATCTGGTAGCTGTAAGCCTGGAAGCATTGAGTGACGATGCGTTCAATCAACCGCTTTATACGCAAATAATCATGAATTACATGCCCCAGGCAATCCTCGATCGCTACGCAGACCGCGTACTCCGCGACCTACCCAGGAGTTACCAACGCGCCCTGGTATCTGCCGAAATTGCTTCATCCATCGTTTATACAGAAGGCATTGCCTGGCTGGATCAACTCCCCGACCACAACATTCCCCAGACGATTATGACTTATGTTCAGAAGGAGCAGAAGGTCAAGGACCTGATTCGGGCTGTCGAGAATGCCAAGCTGAGTTGTGGTGGTGAAATCTCAGAGATATTGAAGATGACTGGGGCCCGCGCCATGACGTTACTGGAACTAGCCGATTCGTGAACACGGTTTATGCGTCTCAGGACCTGTTATTGTTGAACCACCTCAAACATCTACTCGAGCAGGAAGGTATCGACTGCCTGCTTGAGCAGGTGCACCTCCAGGGGGCCATGGGGGAACTGCCACTGACGGCCTGGCCTAGACTGGTGGTCCTCGATCCAGATAAAAAGGACGAGGCCCAAACCGTTTTAAAACGCGCTTTGGATTCCACGACCAAGCCAGTAGGCATGCGAATCTGTGGCGCCTGCGGGGAGCCCAGTGAGTCTCAGTTCACCGATTGCTGGAATTGTGGGGCGGCTCTACCATCTAAAGGTTCCCTCAAGGTCCGTGGCTGAACGACCTCTCGCTTTTCAGCTAGGTTCTTCCGCCAGAATGGAAACTTCCACCTTGGGAGCGCCGATCAACTCTCGAGCTCGCGCAACCGCTCGTGCCGTGGACTTCAGGGGATTCCGCGGATCATCGGGGAAAATATTGGGTTCCTGAATGGTTTCGATCAGCCCCGCAGATTCGAAAATCCCCTTCACTTCAGGTCTAATTTCACAGACCAAGAGGTGTCGGTCCAGGTCGTGCATATAGTTAGCCAATTCTCGTAAGGCTAAAGCAGTGGTTGCGTCCAGGTGCAGCGCGTTGCGCATTTTCAGAACAACAACCTTTAGGTTAGGGTCAACGAAAATACGGCGCATCTGGTTCCGAAAGAGCTCGGCCGCCCCAAAGAAAAGGTTGCCCTCCACGTGGACAATGGAAATGCCGGGATGGTTTCGCTCCTGGTCTTTTCCTAGGGCCGTCAATAAACCGTTGGAGCCGAAAGAATACTCGACTAGCTCTGGCATGGCCGCCCGTCTCAGAAACATGAGAACAGAAAGACCGGTTCCGAAGAAAATCGCTGTATCCAATCGAAAAACCAGCGCTGACAAAAAGGTGCCGATGAATACGGCCCGGTCCATACTTGTGGTTTTTACCATGACTCGAATATGGTCCCAGTGGATCAGGGAGATTCCAATTCTAATGACAATCACGGCGAGGGCTGCCTTGGGGATGTATTGAATCATCGGCCCTAAAAGCGTGGCACCAAGGACACAAAGCACTCCGTTAACTAGATTAGAAATAGATGTCACCGCTCCACTCGACCAATTCAGCGTGGAGCGCGTCAACGATCCGGAAGCCGGCATACCTGAAAAAAGTCCGCATGCAAGGTTGGCGAGCCCAATACTAAGCATTTCGCGATTCGGATCTATGTCATCGCCCGATCTCGCGGCCAAAGATTTGGCAATCGAAACACCTTCAAGCAGGCAGAGAAAGGCGAGGGCGAGGGCGATGCTGCCCAGGTGGGAGATGGTTTCAAAGTTCCAGTCAGGAAGGGAAAGAGACCAGTCTTCCACGGTAAAAGACGGAAACATGGCCAAGCGCTGGGGCAGAGAGGCAAAACCATTCCATAAATTACCAAAAAGAGCCGCAATGATGAGGGTCAACGCCACGACAGGCAATTTTGGGATCCACTTCTTTAAGAGGATGTATACACCTAGGACAAGGATGGAAAACGCAAGGGTTGCCCCATGGGTCTGAGGTAGATGCCACACGGTGCGAATTAGAATATCCGAAAAGGTGGCACCTTCTCGTTCGATACTGAACCCCAAGACATGCTTGAGTTGATTAACCACAATAAGAAAGGCCGCAGCGGTGATATAGCCCGTTATAACACTTCGAGATACATACTGGATCAAACTCGCAGCGCGAATCGTATATGCCGCAATGAGAAAGAGACCCACCAGCACAAGAATCATCGGCAGGAGGGTCAACATCATTTGCTCGCTCGCATTCAGGCTGATAAAAGCGCCGAGCAACATAACGGCCGTCGCATTCGTGGGCCCCAGGGAAATATAGCGGGTACTCGAAACAACTGAACCAATAACCGCTGCAATGGCGGCTCCAAACACACCATACTGTACCGGTAATCCGGCAATCAGGGCAAAAGCCAGGCCCTGCGGAAAGGCTAAAAGCGCGACATTGACCCCTGCGAGGGCATCCTTCTCCAACATCTTCAGGTTATAATTCTGAAGCGTCTGAACAAGCGGGATATGGTCGAAAATCTTATGGTGTTTCAAGCGCATTCCTAAGGATAACTAGAAGTTCTAGAGATGGGAACCCCTATCAAGTCCTTCCCTTCAACTGATACTGCCTAATTCGACTTAGCCTAACACGAAATGATAACCCGAAAAGGCCGTTAATGGAATTGGCTTGGCTCCAGGCATCTAATCAATGAATGACCCTCCAAGTATCGTTTGCTTGGCATCCGAACAACAATGGACAAAAGGTGCTAATGCTGAGAAAATTCTGACCGATACATGTCTAAGAAGCGTGTTTTCACAAAGATCCATCTTATTTGTTCTGGTTCAATTCAACCTTAACAACCTAACTATTGGAAAGGAGCAATCTTATTAATCAGATGGTGCGATACCTTGGAATAGATCCCTTTATCCAATCGGTTCAAGGATACAACCTGCCAACTCTGCGAAGAGATGCACGAGCTGGCATCAACGTTGCCCTGCTTGCTTTTCCCCAGGGAATGGCCTACGCCCTGATTGCAGGCCTTCCCATCCAATATGGAATTTTTGGTTCAGCCATTGCGGCCATCCTCGGTGCTCTTTTCTCCAGTTCACGATTTGTTGTGCTCGGACCGACCAACGCGACCTCCGTTATGTTGATGGGTGGATTTATCGCCCTTTCAGCTCCGGAAAATGTAAAACTTGCCCTACTTCCCTTAGTTCTCATTTTAGTAGGCATGTTCTTAATTGTCGCCTATGCAATCAAGGCGGCTAACCTCATTCAATATGTTTCCACCAGTGTGGTGACCGGGTATATCACAGCTGCGGCATTGTTAATCATCTCCAATCAACTCAAAAATGTGTTCGGTTTTCAGTTTGAGCAAAGCGCCACGACCTTCCTTGGAATCTGCCAACAAACCGCCCTTGGACTTTCCAAAACACAATGGCCGACATTGACTCTCAGTGTCATCACCGCACTGGTTTATATTCTCCTTCAGCGGAAACTAAAGTTTTTGCCCAATGTTGCCATCACCCTTATTATCTTGAGTTTGATTGCCGCCGTTTTCAACTCCTACCTGGAGGAAGGCCAGAGAATTGCCACGTTCTCAGCTTTCCAGGCCAGTGATTGGAAACTCACCCTGCCGACCTTTCAAATGGAAACCATATCTCAACTCGGCAGTCTTGCTATGGCAATTGCCTTTCTTTCGGTTCTGGAGGGAACTTCGATCGGAAAGTCCTTGGCGGCACGTTCCGGTGAAACCATCGACGTCAATCGCGAGATGCTCAGTATCGGGATAGCCAATATCGGTTGTGGCCTGTTCTCAGGTATGCCAGCTTCGGGATCACTGACCCGTTCGGCACTCAACTGGAACAGCGGTGCTAGAACCCCGCTTTCAAGCATTATTAACGGTTCGATCTGTGCACTGGGGGCGCTGCTTGTCGGGCCACTCATCGCCTTCATTCCAAAATCTTCATTGGCTGTTCTGGTCGTTTTCCTGGGTGTCTCGCTAGTGAATTTACATCATGTTCGGATCATGATGAAAACGACTCAAAGGGATCGCATCGTTTTCACCGCGACGTTCTTAGCCGCCCTCATTTTCAGGCTGGACACGGCCATTTTCTTTGGGACTGGCCTGTCCATAGTCCTCTTCCTGCGCAAAGCCGCAATGCCTGAACTGGTGGAATATTCCTACGGCCAGGACGGGCAGTTGACCGAGTTGAAAAAAGGCCAAACCAGGTCGCATCCCGAGGTGTCAATCGTTCACGTAGAAGGCAACCTGTTTTTCGGAGCCGCCGAACTTCTCAGAAACCAGATGCGACGTATTTTCATGGAAGAACATCTGAAAGTCGTCATCCTTAAAATGCGAAATGCGCTTCACCTCGACGCCACCGCGGCAATGGCGCTCGAAGAGTTGATCCGCTATATGAATGAACGCGATCGGCACCTGCTCATTAGCGAGATTCGAGAGGATGTCTACCACATCTTCAAAGCCTCTGGTATTTTGGAAATCGTCAAGGACGAAAACATATTCAGGGATGATCCGGACAACCCTATGATGTCCACCGCGCTTGCCGCCAAGCGAGCCAAGGAGCTGGTCAAGGACGACAAGGTGAAAGTGACCATTTTCGCCAACAAAAGCTGAAACCGTACAACGGCGACCCCGCTGTACGGTTTTCAATGCTTACGCATCTTGAGCATCGGATTCTTGCGATTGAACCTGCTCCTTGAGAATGCGATCAAAAGCCGTCATGCCTCCCATGGCGCCCAACCCCATCGTCTCAACGGCGGTACTCGGCACGATGATCATGGATCCTTTTTTCTTCAAACCCTCGTAGACCATGTTCATCGCCCGGAGATGCAAGGCTGCCTGATTACCGTGGTAAAACTCTGAAGCCTGTGCAAATTTTTCCGCAATTTCCGTTTCCGCGGTTGAAAGGATAATGCGTGCCTGGCGTTCGCGCTCAGCCTGGGCCTGGCGGCTCATTGCGTCTTCTAGGTCTTTTGGAATATTGATATCCTTGATTTCCACCGACTCCACCGTGATACCCCAGGCATTGGTTTTGTCGTCAAGGACCTGGCGAATTTCCTCACCGAGCTGATCGCGATTGGTCAGCATATCGGCAAGTTCGTGCTTACCAATGGCATCTCGCAATGCCGTTTGAGCGGACAGGGAAATCGCATCCAGGAAACTTTCAACCTCCAGAACCGCCTTCTCGGCGTCCCAAACCATCCAGAAGGCGATGGCATCCACGTTCACAGGCACGGTGTCGCGAGTTAAGGTGGTTTCTGCATTGAAATCGGTGACGCGTGTACGCTGGTCAATAAAATTGGCGACCTTATCGATTATTGGAAAAATGAAAAACATCCCAGAACCATGGATTTTCTTGAACTTACCATAACGCAGGACAATGGCCTTCTCCCATTGAAAAGCCATTTGGATGCTGGGTGCTATCAAGCCTGCGAGGCAGAGCGTCACGATCAAAACCCAACTCTCTTCTTTGAAAAGCAGGTAGAGAAACAGCGCCCCAATTGCAGTACAAAGCACGGTCGGTTCCCATATTTGAGTAAATCGCATGACAACTGCAAAGGACAAGGTGATCGTGGCCATGACCAGCAATACCTCCAAATCGAGAGGACGTATGGCTGCATGCACGACCAAACCGATGACTCCCATCCCAATCAAAACCATCATATTCAATGGTAGGAATCGGAAATCTGCATTAAAACTACTGGAAAACATGTTGATCTTTGCTAGTGAACTGGACTGTTTCATTTTACTGCCCCCCTTTGTGGCGTTTTAAATGATTGAGTATGTCTTCAAGTTTGAACCCGTGCCGTGAAGCTTTTGCCAAGAACTCCTGACACATTTGCCCTAAAAGACGATCGCGTTCGCGCTCATCCTGTTTCGGTTTGTCGCGACTCGCAAAAGTACCCGTACCCATCTGCGTCTCAACAACGCCCGTGAGTTCTAACTCGCGATAGGCGCGACTGACCGTGTTGGGGTTAATGGCCAAATCAACCGCTAATTGACGCACCGTCGGCAACCGTTCACCCGGCTTAATGGCCCCGGTGGCCACCGCACTCTTTACATGATCGATGATCTGGCGGTAGTATGGCACCCCACTCTGAATATCCAACCCAAATTCGATTGGCATGATGCCCACCTCCATTGAACTAGTGAACCAATGTTCTAATGTATTAATACAATTTGAATGCAAGTTTGTCAAGGAATCGTTTGTTGGAAGGAACGAACGGGTAACTCGATGGTCGCTTAAGTGAGGCTAAGCGGTGTAGCGTTGGCTACGGACAGCACTCCATGAAATCGCAGGATCACGCCGAGGCAGTCTTTTGGAGCAAGACAAGCCGTGCAGCATCAATGGTCACTGCCTGACGCTATTTTCTTGAGTTCCAGGTGGCGGAAATCATAGCTGAAGTCAGTCAGGGGAGAGATGGCCTTCATATTGAGACTGACGACCTCAGCGTGGGCATCCAATTTAGCCAAGACAAACGCATCAGCATGAAGGCTGCGATCGTTCCAGCGCACGACAAAAGTGGTTCCCTTGTAGAAGGAAAGCTTTCCCGTCAATTGTGGTGTCCTAGAGAAACGCATGAGCCAGTCCCCTCCCTCCTGCTTGACAACGAAGACCTGCCCATACCAATCATCCTCATAGGTACCTTCGAATGATTCACTCCAATTCGGTAATTCAGACGTTGCCTTGGAAAGAGCCATCTCAACTTCATGTTCAATAGCATCGGCCTTTTTCTTGCGTTCAGCGCGCATGTTCTGTCGTTTCTCAACCTGATCCTCCCATTCCAGGCCGAGGTAGGCCCGAATAATCTGGTCCGGGATCGCATGCATGGCCATACCCGATTCTTGGTTCA
>Ga0070729_10003997_pt1 | contig 16459 bp, 15 predicted proteins | sample tdDd472_FD_66725 | JGI IMG/M metagenome (GOLD analysis project Ga0070729, IMG submission 66725) | Marine sediment microbial communities from the Atlantic coast under amendment with organic carbon and nitrate - tdDd47.2 | ecosystem: Environmental > Aquatic > Marine > Coastal > Sediment | place... | reverse complement strand
GTCCTGCACCAGGTTCAATTGGCCGGAAGCCACGAACCAATAGCGCAGAGCGAAGGATATCGCGATGATGATGAATGCGATGACGTCCAGACGGGGAGTGTATGCTTTGTTCGGCGTGTTCATAATTGTGATCGCTTGGGTATATTATAGCGGGTTGGCTTGCAAGACCAATACATGAAAATGGCCCGGATGTCCGGGCCATTTATGGTGGTTTTGAGATGCTTTTAGCCTTACTTCCAGGGCTCCATGAATTCGCTGCTGGATTTGCCGCTTTCGATGTGCGTGATGAGCGCGGAGCCGAATACGGCGGCGTCCATCAATCCTTCGAATTGGGTGAGCTGGTCCGGGTGCTTGATGCCGAAACCGAGAGCGATGGGGATGTCGAAGACTTCCTTGGCCTCGGTCAGTTTCTCCTTGATCAGGGTCGGCAGGGATTCGCGCTGGCCTGTGGTGCCAAGAACCGACACGAAGTAGCAGAAGCCGCTTGCGCCGTCGGCGTAGAGCTTCATGCGCTCCTTGCTGGTATTCAGCCCGACCAACGGGACCAGTGAAACTCCGTGGGGAGCCAGGGCTTTCTTGACAAAATCAGACTCCTCGTGGGGCATGTCCGCAATGATCAGGCCGGAGACTCCGGCAGCTTCACAGTCGGCAGCGAAAGTGTCCACGCCGTATTGATAGACCGGGTTCAGGTAGCCCATGAGCAGCAGGGCAGCGCTGAACTGGCCCTTGCGTTTCTTGAGGCCTTCAAAAATCCAGGCCAGGTTGATGCCGTCGTCCAGACATTTGAGGGACGCCTTCTCGACTACCGGGCCATCGGCCACGGGGTCGGAGAACGGCATGCCTATCTCGATGACGGATGCGCCTGCCTTGTCCAGTTCTTCAAGCTCCTTCCAGAACTGTTCCCGATTGGGGAACCCGGCTGGGAGGAAGGGAATCAGGCCGACCTTGCCTTGCTTGGTCGCCTCTTCAATCTTTATTTGCATTGGATTCATTATATTATCTCCTAGAGAATCTGGTCCAGAATGCCGAGGTCCTTGTCACCACGCCCTGACAGGCAGACGAGCACGGATTTGCCTTGCAGCTTATCCTTGTTCTCGATGGCATAGGCCACGGCATGGGATGACTCCAGGGCGGGGATGATGCCTTCGCGCCTGGACAGGATCTTGAAGGCATTGATTGCCTGGGAATCGTTGATGGTCACGTAATCGCCACGACCGGAGTCCTGCAGGTGCGCATGCTCAGGCCCGACGCCGGGGTAATCCAGGCCGGGAGCAACGGAATGTGACGGCAGAATCTGGCCTTCGTCGGTTTGCAGCAACTTGGTTTTCATGCCGTGCAGCACACCTTCGGAGCCGTGGTCGAGCGGAGCGGAGTCATCGCAGCCCGGTTCACCGGTGCCTGCGGCCTCGACACCAACGATCTTTACGGACTCGTCGGGAACGAAGTGGTGGAACATTCCGATTGCATTGGACCCGCCGCCGACACAGGCCACGACCACGTCGGGCAGGTCGCCGTCATTGCGGTCCATGAACTGCTGGCGCGCTTCCTTTGAAATGACCTGCTGGAACTCGCGAACCAGAGTCGGGAAAGGGTGCGGTCCGGCTGCGGTGCCGAAACAGTAGTGCGTGGTCTCCTGGTCTGCCAGCCAGCGGCGCAGGGCTTCGTTGATGGCGTCTTTCAGAGTCTTGGTGCCGGATTCGACAGACACGATTTCCGCGCCCATCAGCTTCATGCGGCCGACGTTGGGAGCCTGACGAACAATGTCGGTTGCGCCCATGTAGATGACGGCTTTCATGTCGAGCATGGCGGCGGCAACGGCAGTGGCTACGCCGTGCATGCCTGCGCCGGTCTCGGCAAGAAGCACATCCTTGCCCATCATCTTGGCGAGCAGGCCCTGACCAAGGGTGTTGTTGATCTTGTGCGCGCCCGAGTGATTCAGGTCCTCGCGCTTGAGCCAGAGGTCAAGACCGAGGTCCTTGGACAGGTTCGGGCAGTAAGTGATGGTCGAAGGGCGACCAATGTTTTCTTTGAGCATGTTTGTGAAGCGTGTCTGGAATTCCTCACTGGGGAGGATGGTTTCCATGGCTTCTTCAAGCTCTAAAAGCGGTGGCATGAGTAGTTCTGGTATGAACTGTCCGCCGAAATCGCCAAAATAACCTTTTTTCATGGTGTATATCCTTATTCAATGGTTGCGAGTCGATCAAAGACCGCCTGCAGCTTTATTTCATCTTTTATGCCCGGTTCGCTTTCCACGCCGGAATTGATATCCAGTCCGGGGGGATTCAGCTTCAGAACGGTGTCGATATTGTGTGGTCCGATACCGCCTGCAAGGAACCAAGGTGTTTGTATTTCAAGATCTTGCAGTATTCCAAAATCAATGGATTGCCCTGTTCCGCCCTGGCAGGCATTGCCCGCATCGAGCAGGAAGTGACCGCAGACTTCGGAGTAGTTGTCGAGGTCGCGAGCCAGTGCTCCAGCAGACGAGTATGTGTCAGGCCAGAAGACCTTGATCACTCTGTCCGGTCCTACCTTTTCGCAAAATGCCATGTCCTGCTTGCCGTGAAGTTGCGCTGCGTGCAAACCGCAGCGATCCATGATCTCGATCACTTCGTCGGCGGTTTGTTTGACGAACACGCCGACCTTGATGATCTTGCCGGTCTTGACCGAGGCTGCAAAATCCGGGTCCACATTACGCGGACTGGCCGGATGGAAAATGAACCCGAGCAGGTCCACGCCAAGCTCCATACAGAGATTAATGTCTTCCATGCGGGTCATTCCGCAGACCTTCACCAACGGACGCGGCATTTACTTGGCTCCAGTCAATTCGGCAAGTTTTTCGCCGGGGTTCTCAGCTTCCATCAGGCAGGTGCCGATGAGCACTGCGTCGAATCCGATCTCGCCCATTTCAACAACCTGAGCACGTTCGGATACGCCGCTGGCGCAAATCCAAAGCTCGCCTTCCTGCTTCTGCTTTATGAAGTTGCGTCCTTGATCGAGTGAGATTTCAAGGGTGTCGAGATCGCGGTTGTTGACTTGAATGATGTCGGCACCGGCTTCGCGGGCCAGATCCAGATCGGCCTGGTCGAATATCTCGACTACAGGGGCCAGACCGGGCATGCGGGCGATATCGATGAGCTGCTTCAAGTGATTGGCGTCCTCGCACATGCGGGCGATCAGCAACACGGCAGAGGCCGGGCTGGATGCTGTCATGGCAACTTGAAGCGGGTCGAATATGAAGTCCTTGCGTAGAATCGGAACACCGGGGTTCTTCATCATGAACAGGAAGTCGGGGTGGCCGCCGAAGTATTTGTCTTCAGTGAGTACGGAGATGGCAGCCGCACCGTTTTGTGCATACATGTCCGCGAAATCCATCGGGTTCACATTCTCGCGCAGGACACCTTTGCTCGGGCTTTTGGGCTTGAACTCGGCAATTACCGCGCCCGGTCCCTTGGCTTTGATGCTGTCCACAAAGGACGGGCGTTCTTCACGATATACGGCGGGCAAGTGGCCTTCCGCAAAGTCCTTGCGAAGGCTATCCAGCTCTCGTTGTTTGGCTTCTCTGAATTTATCCAGCATAGGGAATTCCTTTTTGTAATCCTTGATTCACGACGTCGCGGGCAATGTCGGCGCACTCGCGCATGGAGCCCTTGTCGAGAAGGTGGAGGCACCCTGCCAGATTGAGGGCCACCATGTCCATCATGGCCTGCGGGCCGTTTCCGGCCAGAATCTCTCTCAATTTGGCGACTGCGTCGTCCTTGCCGTCCACTCGCACGTCCTTGGGGTCGTGGGCTGTGAAGCCCAACTGTGCGGGGTCTATGGCGGTTTTTTCCATGACACCGTCGCGGATGATGTGGCCTCGGTTCACGCCCCAGGTGGTCAGTTCGTCGAAACCGCCTGCTCCGGAGAAAATGAGCGCCTTTTTGACGCCGGTTAGGAGCAGGGTCTCACCCATGAGTTCCAGCTTGTCCGGTGCACCCACGCCGATCAACTGATGCGATGGGCGGGCCGGGTTAGTCAGCGGGCCCATGAAGTTGAACAGGGTTCGGATGCCGAGTTGTTGGCGGACAGGCATGACGAATTTGAACGCCGGGTGGTAGGCGGGCGCGAACAGGAAGGCAAAGTTGTACTTGGCGAGTCCTGCTGCGGCCTCTTCCGGAGTCTGCTCCAGCGGGATGCCGAGAGCTTCCAGGGCGTCAGCCGAGCCACAGGATGAAGACAAGGCGCGGTTGCCGTGTTTGGCGATGGTGTATCCCATGTCTGCCAGGAAGAGGGATACGGCAGTGGAGTTGTTGAAACTGCACTGGCCGTCACCGCCGGTACCACATGTGTCGACAACGGGTTCCTCGCGGGTGCCGTCAAAGCCGGGAATCTTCTTGGCGTGGGCCACGACTGCGCGAACGCCTGCGGCCAGATCGGTGGAGTCCTCACCCTTGGCGCGAAGGCCCATGAGGAGAGCGCCGGTCTGACCTTCAGTCATGTTGCCGTCCATAAGCTGGCTGAACATGAAGTTGGCCTGCTCGTCAGAGAGCGAATTCTTCTGGGCCAGGAGTTCGAGTACTTCTGATATGGTAATAGTCATAGTCTTATCCTTTTACGTTCAAGAAGTTTTGCAACAGCTTCGGGCCTTCCGGGGTCAGGATGGACTCAGGATGGAATTGAACTCCATACCACGGGCGGTCCTTGTATTTCAGTCCCATGATCTCGCCGCGTTCGGTCTGTGCCGTCACGTCGATGATGTCGGCGGCTTTTTTGGCCGGGACGATCAGCGAGTGGTAGCGGCAGACTTCAAACGGATTCGGCAACCCGGCGAATAGGCCGTTGTCATTGTGGTGCACCATTGAGGTCTTGCCGTGCATGATTCGCCCGGCGCGTTCTACCGGTGCACCCGCAAAATGCCCCAGGGTCTGATGGCCGAGGCATACGCCGATTACCGGGGTCTCCTTGGGCAGTAATTTGAGGAACTCAAGGCAAAAGCCCGCGTTCTCCGGGTGGCTCGGGCCGGGGGAGATGCAGACGCGCTCAAGCTTTCCGCTTGTTGCCAGTTCCAGTACTTTCTCGCGGTCGTTGCGAATGACAGTCGGGTCGGCTCCCAGTTGCTGGAAGGCCTGCACCAGATTGAAGGTGAACGAGTCGAAATTATCGATCAGCAAAAACATCGGTGCCTCCCTTTCCGGTGATGACTTCGAGGAGCACGCGAGCCTTGTTGTGGCACTCGACCCATTCAGCTTCGGCATTGGAATCGTAAACAATTCCTGCTCCTGCCTGCCAATTGCATACACCGTCACGAATCCACATGGACCGAATGGTGATGCCTGTGTCCAGGCTGATCACACCGTCGTCCAGTCCCATCCAGCCGATGCAGCCGCCGTACGGGCCGCGTTCCTGCGGTTCCAAGTCGGCGATGATCTCCATGGCCCGGATTTTTGGTGCGCCCGAGAGCGTGCCTGCCGGGAAAGTGGATTGCAGTACGTCCACGCCGTCCAGTCCGTCCTTCAGCTCGCCTTCCACGTAGGAGGTGAGGTGCATGACGTGTGAAAAACGTTCGACATTCATGAATTTTTCAACAGTAACCGTACCCGGTTTTGAGATGCGGCCAAGGTCGTTGCGGCCCAGGTCCACGAGCATGACATGCTCGGCGCGTTCTTTGGGATCGGCCAGCAACTCTTCTTCGAGCCGCATGTCTTCCTTCTCGGTTTCGCCTCTCCAGCGGGTTCCGGCGATGGGCCGGACCTCAAGCTGTCCGTCGGAGCTGCGGACCATCATTTCCGGCGAAGATCCGAGCAGGGTGGTGCCGCAGGTCTTGCCCATGGACGCGCAGTCCGGGAATTTCATGTAGAACATGAACGGCGACGGGTTGGCTTGCCTCAGGCGGCGATAAATGCGGAACGGTTCGTCGGGCAAGGGAACCGTGAACCGGGTGGAGAGCACCACCTGGATGCACTCGCCCTCGGCGATCAGTTCCTTGCACCGCTCGACACCGGCCATGTATTCTTCCTTGCCCGGATGGACCGTGGGCGTCCCGGCTTCGGGAGCGGTCAGGTCGGCGCCCCATTGGATGGGAGCGGGCATGGGGGTCGCGCCTTCGTCCAGGCTGAGATAGCAGCAGGAGTGACGCAGGTGGTCGAAGAGTACCATTTGGCCCGGCAGGACCAGGCAGGCCTCGGCATCGGCTGGTTTGCAGACCTCGGTGAGTTTGCGCTCGAACATGCCAGCCACGCCGTAGCCGAAGTAGCCGTACAGCCCGCGAGTCAGGCCGGGAAGGCCGTCGCGGCTGTTGCCGCCTTCGGCTTGCTGGTCAATGGACAGTATCTCCACGGCTTTCTTGATGCCGTCAAGATAGTCCATGCCTTGTAAATCTTTCAGGGGGGACAGCCGCTCGTCGGTGGTTTCCACCATCAACTTGCCGTCCACCGGGTGGAGCATGAGACGGTAATCCCAGGCAATGAGACTGTACCTGCCTAGTCGTCCGTCTACTTCTGCCGATTCGAGTAGAATACCCGGTTGATCGCCAACCAGCCCCATGTAGAGGCTGATCGTCGTCTGTACGTCAGCCGGGAGCCATTTCCCGTGCTGCGTCAGTGAAATTTTTTCCATTACTATATATCCTTTAGATTCATCACTTTTCACTTAATGATATGGGCGAGGTATGACCTGCCATCCTTTTATTTTCTTTCTGTTTTCGTATGTCTTTCACGTACCGTTCATTTGAATCCTCCCAAAAAATACGAAGCCGCACCCTTTGTGTGGGGTGCGGCCTCGGTTACTAACGTATTTCCGTGGTTCAGGCAAAAATGCCGCACCCCTTAATATGATTCTTCGTTACGCCACCACCAAAGAGCCCGATCTGCGAGCAGATCAAGATCGCCGCCTGCGGCCAGGCTCAGGTAGGACATGAACTTGCGGTTGGTCTCCTGCAAAAACGGGTTTGCCTCGGAGATCACCTCGAAAAGCTCGGTGTCCTGAGTGAGCATCTTGCGGGCGGAATCCAGCCTGCGCTGGAAAGATGGAGTGACGAAATTCTCAATGGAATCAACATCCCTCGCGGCAGCCAGAAAAGCCACCGTGGATGTGTAGTTGAGGCCCTGGATAATTGCCATGGCCTTGTCGTGTTCCTCGACCGAGGAATCGAAGCAGGTATAACCGCATGCCTCCATCAGTTCGGAAACCTTGGCGGCGGCGTCGCTGTCGGACTCTCGGCCCGGCATGACGGCTACCTTTGGTGTGAATCCTTCCGGAATCACCGGCCCGAACAGTGGGTGCGTGCCCACGACCGGACCCTCAAACTTGTCGAGCATGGCTTTCATGGGCATCGTCTTGACCGAGCCGACATCGCAGAGGATTGTCGACGGTTTCAGATGCGGCAACATGAGGTCCAGCACTTTTTCCATGCTTGTCACGGGTATGCTCAGCATGAGCAGATCGCAATCGGCAAGCGCAGCGCGAATGGCTTCGTCCTCAAAGGGACGGCCCAATTCCGCGACCTCGCAGCCCTGATCGCGGAAGTCTTTGCTGAAAAGACCTCCCATCTGACCGCTGGCGCCCACAATGGCAACTTTATTTATACCTGTAACATTCATGACTATATTCTTTCTAAAGTTCTTGCTTGAATACTATTCGACGATTTTCTTCCATTCATCCCAGAAGCCCGGGAATGATTTGCCTACACAGGCCGGGTTGTCAAGCGTGACGTCGATTTCGGCCAGCTCGAACAGGGACATGGACATGGCCATGCGGTGGTCTCCGTAAGTGGTGAAGCTTATCGGATGCCCCTTGGGAAGCCTTGCCGGACGGATGATCAGCGAGTCCTCGACGATCTCGGTCTCACACTGGGTGCGGGCCACTTCTTCGGCGCATGCCTGGAGACGGTCTGTCTCCTTGATGCGCAGGTGGGCCACATTGGTGATGGTCGTCGGGGTCGAGGCAAAGGCTGCTGCTGCGGCCACGGTGGGAACCAGGTCCGGGCAGCGCCCCATATCCACATGGATGCCGCGCAGTTTGCTCGGCATCACCAGAATACCGTCAAAGGTGACCGTTATGTCGGCACCCATCTGGCTCAGGATGTCCATGATGGCGCGGTCGCCCTGAAGTGAGTCTGCGGCCAGTCCCTTGAGGAGCACTGGCTTTTTACCCAGGGCTCCGGCGGCCAGGAAGTAGCTGGCATTGGACCAGTCCCCCTCGACTCGGTAATCGGAAGGTTCGTAGCCGGTGGGCTGGACGATGAATCTGATCTCGCCAGGGGTGACGGCCTTGATCGAACGCCAGGGGACGGCCTGCCATTTTTTGTTCTTCTTGAGTTCAACGGTAAAACCGGCCTTGAAGTCTTCCATGATCCGCAAGGTCAGGGCGACGTAAGGCCAGGATACGGCTTTCTTGCCTGTGACCTTGATGGTCACTTCATGCCCAGCCAAGGGCGCACCCAGGAGCAGACCGGAGAGGTATTGGCTGCTTTCTTCCAGGGTGATTTCCACCGATTTCTTGGTGTAGCCCTTGCTGGTCATAATGAAGGGGAGGAACCCCTTTTCATTCTCGTAATTGAACTTGGAGCCCAGTTTGCCCAGCGCGTTGACCAGTTCGGCCATGGGACGCTCGTGCATGCGGGTGGCTCCGTGGACATTGAATGTACCATGCCCGGCGGCAGCCACTGCGGTCATCAGACGACAGGTGGTGCCGGATTCATGCATGAAAAGTTCATGGGGCTCTTCGTCCGCGTTCTTGCCGTCGGAATTGCCGCCCTTGGGGCCGTCTTCCATGCCGGTGACGATGAGCTTGCCGTCTTTCTCGGTAATTTTGGCACCGCATGCTGCCAGACAACCCCGGGTGCGTGTGATGTCATCAGAGTCCAGTATGGCTGAAATCTCAGACTCGCCATTGGCCAGTGCCGCGGCAATCAGGGTGCGGTGCGACAGCGATTTACTCGGAGGCGCATTGATGATGGTCGGTTGCTTGGTCATTTAACGTTCCTCCTGCGTGGGGTATGTTCCCAGTACGCGTAGGGTATGACATTGTTCTCTGATGTTTTCGAGAAGCTCTTCATGCTGCTCGCTGCTCAGGTCGCATTCTAAGTCAGTGAAAAATACGTATTTCCATTTCTCGCCACGGAACGGGCGCGATTCCAGTTTGGTCATGTTGATCCCCTGGTGAGCCAGGGTGGTCAGTACCCGTGCCAGTGCTCCGGGTTTGTCCGGCAGGGTGAACAGGATACTCGTCTTGTCGCGCCTGTTCTCCTGGGAGGGGGACGCTCCGATGATAAGGAAACGGGTCCAGTTGTCCGGCAGGTCCTCGATAGCCTGGGACAATACGTTCATTCCGTACATATCCGCCAGCTTCAAGTGTCCGACAACGGCTGCGGCTTTTTTGCCCGCTACCACTTCGGCGGCCTCTGCCGTGGACTCCATGGGAATGGTCGGCACGCCGTGCAGGTGGTTCCGCAACCAGTCCCGGCATTGTCCAAGGGGTTGCGGATGTGAGTAGACCACTTCCACGTCATCGATGGATTCGGCGTTGGAGATGAGGCTGTGGCTGATGCGGCTGAAAACCTCGGCCTGGATGTAGACCTTGTACTTCATGAAGAGGTCTACGACCTGACCGACAGTTCCCTCGATGGTGTTTTCCAGCGGAATGACACCCAGTTCGGCTCCTTCCTCGGCTACCGCCCGGAATATCTCCTCAAAGTTGGCCTGGGGAGTCAGGGCAGCGGCACTGCCCATGTGTTCCATGGCCGCAAAGTAGGAAAAAGTTCCTTCAGGGCCGAGGTAGACCACCCGTTCGGGGCGCTGCAAATGGCGCGATGAACTCATGATCTCCCGGTAGATGGTCCGCAGGTGTTTGTCCGGCATGGGGCCGGGGCTGGAATCGGCGATCTTGTTCAGGACTTCCTGCTCGCGAAACGGCTTGTAGATGGGCTCGTCGTTTGCCGCCTTGTAGCGACCAACGCCGAGGCTCACCTCGGCCCGCTGGTTGAGCAGGTCGACGATCTGGTTGTCCAGACTGTCGATCTTGACCCGGAGATCACCGAGATCGGGAATGTCGTTATTATCAGCTTTGTCAGCCATGACTATATCTCCATTGTTCAGGCGTTAGCCTTCAACAATTTCTTCTTTGATCCGCATGCCGAAATGGCGGCCTGCTTCATCGGTCTTGACCATGATCTTGTCGCCTTCCTTCAGGGTGACGACGGACACGGGTTCGCCCTTGTCGGTGACCACGCGGATGGTTTCGGCGTTTTGCAGGAATACCTGGCCTTCCTTGACGCCGTCCTTGGTCTTGACCTCGGCCTTGACCAGCAGCATGGGGCGGACTTCGACCTTAACGCGACCGACAGTGGCCAGAGAGGTTGCGCCGTCTGCGCCGACGATCAGTACGTCGGTTCCGGCGGCCAGCTCTTCAAGGTAGGTGGTCTTGTCGCCGGGCATCTGTGCGTAGGCGTGCACGGCACCGGCATTTACCCGGAACGGGCGGGCTGCCACGTACGGGTTGGATTCGGTTTCGGCGTGTACCAGGAAGGAGAATGCGCTGGAGTTTCCGATGAGCATTCCCTGGCCTTTCTTGAGCATGGAGATGGTGTCCACGCAGACGCGATGGCCCAGTCCTGCGGACTCGATGGCAGTGACGGTGGCGACTTGGAGATCCATGGTACCCTGCGAGAGTTTGAGTTCGGAGACGATCTGTTTCAGGTCGGCGGCCCCTTCGGGTAGGACGACGACGGTGTCGCAGCCGCGTTCGAGGATACCAGCGGCCAGTACTGCGCGGTCGAGGTCTTCGCATTCAAGGGCGAGAGTCTCGACCTGTGCCAGGATGTTCTCGACGGGGATGATCTCCCAGCCTTTCTTGAGAACCACGTTCTGGCCTTTATTGATACCTTCGATGGCGATGTCTTCGTCGGACTTCTTGGTCAGCTCGACGACAGGCATGTCTTCGGGAGTGATGACGGTAACGCGGCCCAGGGCTTCGACTGCCTTGACGTGTTCCTTTTCGACCATGACTGCGTCAACGCCTGACTCCAGGGCCAGGGTGAGGAGGTTCTTGTCGAAGGGTACGGATTTGTAAATGACTTTTTTCATGACGATTACTCGGTCCTATTATCCATTAAGATGGTTGAGGGCGGCTTCGACGGTTTCGTCGTCGTGAACTACCATGTTCAAGGCTTCGACCAGACGGGTCGGATTCTCATGCTGGAATACGTTGCGTCCTACGGACAGGCCCGCTCCGCCAGCTTCAAGGGAATCATGAACCATCTGAAGGAATGACTCGGTGCTGTCAAGTTTCGGGCCGCCGGCGATGACGATGGGTACACAGCAGGAGTCGCAGACCTTGGAGAAGGATTCGATGTCGCCGGTGTAAGATACTTTAACCACATCGGCGCCGAGTTCTGTGCCGACACGGGCGCAGTGGGCGACAACTTCTGGATCGTATTCGTCTTTAACCTTCGGGCCGCGGGCGTAGACCATGGCCAGAAGGGGCATGCCCCAGTTGGAGGCGTCGGATGCCATTTTGCCGAAGTCGGCCAGCATGGCGGATTCTGTTTCGTCGCCGAGGTTGCAGTGAATGGAGACAGCGTCTGCGCCCAGGCGGACGGCGTCTTCGACGGATGCGACCAGGCTCTTGGCGTTAGGGAAGGGCGACAGGGATGTGGATGCGGACAGGTGGACTATGAGTCCGATGTCCTTGCCGGAAGCGCGGTGGCCGCAACGGACCAGCCCTTTGTGCTCGATGACCGCGTTGGCTCCGCCGTCAACGATCTTGCCAACGGCTTCCCGCATGTCCACTATCCCGTCGATGGGGCCGACTGTTAGTCCGTGATCCATGGGGACGACGATGGTGCGGCCCGTATTGCGATTGAAAATTCTCTCCAGCCTGATTGCTTTGCCGATATGCATTATGTCTCTCTCCTGTTTTGTCTCTTCTCAGTACCCGAGCCTCTCATCTCTCAGGCGACCATAGTCTTAATAAAAAACAAGGGCCGCCAGCTTGCGCTCGCGGCCCCTGAAGAGGTTTTTGTCAGTTGTAATCCATCACCTGGTTTACAGTACACCTCTACCGAGACCGCGAGTGCGGCTATACCAATATCCAAAATAAAAGAAGGAAAAGTATGCTGGTAGACCTGTGGTGATGTTCATGGGCCAAAAGCTATACCGTGTGCGATATTCTGTCAACAAAAAAATTTGCAGTTATATTAGGAGCATACAGTAATAGGCTGCATTTTTTTGCGACCGGCGGTCATTTTTGCTCTTTTTGGGTAGTTGACAATTTTGATCAACTTACAATGGTACAAAAATGTAATAAGTAACAAATTTGTAAAAGCTTGTAGGTTTAAAGATAGAAATAAATGAGTCTCTCACAGTAATGTAATATATAAACCACTTTGGCACGACTCTTGATAAGGGAAGTCCAGGTTAGAAACGCATTCCATCAAAGAGGAGTATTGAAATGTTTTTGAGAAAGTCCCAGACCCATGTTTCCAAGAGGCTCGCCATAAGCGTGGCCGCTCTGGTGGCGGCCTTTGCCCCCACAATGGCTTATGCCGAAGAGGTTGAAACCCTCAGCCAGTTCCACGGTAATGTCCTTTGGACGCTTATTGCCGGAATCCTGGTTTTCCTGATGCAGGCAGGCTTCGGTTGTGTTGAGGCCGGTTTCACCCGCGCCAAATCCGCCGGTAACATCATGATGAAGAACTTCCTGGATTTCTCCGTTGGTTCCATCTGCTTTTTCCTGTTCGGCTTCGCGGTCATGTTTGGCCTCGACGCTGGCGGATTCATCGGTACTTCCGGTTACGCCCTTGGCGGTGTTGCTGAAGCCGACCTTCCCTGGACCTATACTTTCTGGTTCTTCCAGTCCGTATTCGCCGCTACTGCTGCCACCATCGTTTCCGGCGGCATGGCTGAGCGCACCAAGTTTTCCAGCTACATCATCGTGTCCATCGTGGTTACCGGTATTATCTATCCCATGTCCGGTCACTGGGCCTGGGGTTCCCTGTGGCTCGGTGGCGACGGTGCAGGCTGGCTTGAAGGTCTTGGCTTCGTTGACTTCGCCGGTTCCTCTGTAGTTCACTCCGTTGGTGGCTGGATAGCCCTGGCTGGTGCCATGGTTCTCGGACCCCGTCTGGGCAAGTACACTGAAGATGGCAAGGCCAAGGCCATTCCCGGTCACAACATTCCCCTGGCTGGTCTGGGTGTCTTCATCCTCTGGTTCGGCTGGTTCGGATTCAATCCCGGTTCCACCACCACTGCTGATGGTACCATCGGTTTCATCGCCATGAACACTTCCCTGGCTGCTTGCGGCGGCGTGCTTGGTGCAATGATCATCTCATGGTTCCGCTTCGGCAAGCCTGATATCTCCATGACTATGAACGGCGCCTTGGCTGGCCTGGTCGGTATCACCGCCGGTTGTGCCACTGTCAGCCCCAGTTCCTCCATCATCATCGGTCTCATTGCTGGTATCCTGGTTGTCCTGTCTATCGAATTCATCGACAAGGTCCTCAGAATCGACGATCCCGTTGGCGCATCTTCCGTCCACGGCGTCTGTGGCGCATGGGGAACCATCGCCTGCGGCCTATTCAACACTGATGGCGGCCTGTTCTTTGGCGGCGGATTCGCACAGCTCGGTGTGCAGCTCCTCGGTGTAGGTGTCTTCTTCGTCTGGGCATTCGGTGCAGGTTACATCCTCATGGCAGCGATCAAGGCTATCTTCGGCCTGCGTGTCACCAAGGAAGAAGAACTCAAGGGTCTTGATATCGCCGAACATGGCTCCGAATCCTACAACGGTTTCCAGCTCTTCAGTAACGAATAAGTACCTAAGATTACGAATATAAGATTAAGGAGAATAAAGAAATGAAGCTCATCATAGCATATATCAGGCCCGAAAAGCTGAACGACGTAAAGCAGGCCCTTTACGCCAAGGAGATCTACTCCATGTCCGTCACCAACATCCTGGGATCGGGCCGCCAGAAAGGGTTCACGGAAACCTACCGTGGCGTCCAGATGGAAGTTAACCTTCTCAAGAAGGTTCGTATCGAGATCGGAGTAAATGACGACTTCGAAGCGGCCGCCACCGAAGCCATTCAGTCCGCCGGGCAGACCGGGAACGAAGGCGACGGCGTCATCTTCGTCACCGAATGCGCCAAGGCTCTGAGAATCAGAACCGGCGAAGACGGCATTCTCTAAATCGGATTGCGAAAACATATAAGAGCCGGGGCGGCTACAACCTAGTTGCCTCGGCCTTATATCGGATTGAAGTTCGAACACGAATTTCAGCTTTGCATCAAATCGAAAACGAATCCATAGAGAAGAATTTCAAATGTTGACCACCGTGCCAGATATTCAGGAAATAATAGAGAGTCGATCCATACTCACCCACTTCCAGCCCCAGGTCTCGCTCAAGCGCAAGGCCGTCATTGGTTTGGAGGCGTTGAGTAGAGGATTCGACCCCCAAAGCGGCGAGTTGATACCTCCAACCCTGCTGTTCGGCCAGGCCCGGGACAAAGCTTCCCGGCTCGCACTGGACCGGGTCTGCCGAACAATCGCCGTCGAGTCTTTCGCCACTTTGCACAGCAAGGACAAGAGTCTGATGCTCTCCATGAACATCGATGCGGCCTGTATCAATGAAGAAACGCGTGGTTCCAGCCACCTTCTCAAACTGATAAAGCGGTGTGGCATAAGTCCCAACAATGTCATTATCGAAATCATAGAATCGCGTTGCGACGACGAGGCCGCTCTTCTGGAGTTCGTCCGGTTTTATCGCAAGAAGAATTTCCTTATCGCACTTGATGATGTGGGGGCAGGGTTTTCCAACCTCGACCGCATCCCGCTGGTCAAGCCCGATGTCATCAAGCTCGATCGCTCTCTGGTTTCCGGCGTTCATGAGCAGTTCCACAAACTGGAAGTGGTGCGCAGTTTTGTTCAGATGTCCAATCGTCTGGGTTGTCTGGTTCTGGCCGAAGGTGTCGAAACCGCCGAAGAGTCCATGTGCCTGCTCGCCAATGGCATTGATGTTTTTCAGGGATTCTTTTTTGCCAGACCTGCTCCGGGCCTCACTGCCGTGCCTGGTATGGCGAAGAAAGTAGAAGCTCTCGCCGAGAAGCATCGCGAAGGCAGGACACGGAAGATTGCCGAAGAAAAGCGGCTATATTCGAGTTATGACTTGCTTATTCTGACTATGTGCCAGTCTTTGGCTGAAACTCCCACACGCGGTATGGATCAGGCTTTGACCCAGTTTATTGATATATACCCCAATGTCGAATGCCTCTATGTTCTGGACATGAAGGGCAATCAGGTTTCGGAAACCTTGTGCAATCCATCCAAGCTTAAGAAGAGCAAGCGGTTCCTCTACGAACCAGCACGCCTTGATGCGGACCATTCCTTAAAAGAGTATTTCCTGCCCATTCAGGCGGGGCTTGAAAAGTTCACCACCGAACCATATATCTCGCTTGCTTCCGGTAACCTCTGCACCACCATCTCCCATGTATTTTATCACAAGGGTGGCGGTCGCCATCTCATCCTGTGCGCTGACATGAGTCGGGAGGGGACAGCCTGCGGGCTGTAGTTTCAGCTTTTCCAAATCATCCGGCGACAAATAGCTGAATTTAACAGTGGCAAAAAAAACCCGGCTCAGTCTGTAAAGACCGAGCCGGGTTTTTATATCGATTTGTGTACTGCTAGATTTTGCAGGCAGTGCGAAGGTCGTCGACGGCATCAGTCTGTTCCCAGGTGAACTCGGGGAGTTCGCGACCGAAGTGACCGTAGTTGGTGGACTTCTGGTAGATGGGACGACGGAGGTCGAGGCGTTTCTGGATGTAGTAGGGACGCAGGTCGAAGACGTCTGTGACAGCCTTGGTCAGCTGTTCGTCGGTGACCTTGCCGGTGCCTCGGGAGCAGACAACTACGGAAACCGGGTCTGCAACGCCGATGGCGTAGGCGATCTGGACTTCGCACTGTTCGGCGAGGCCTGCAGCAACGACGTTCTTGGCAACGTAACGAGCCATGTATGCGCCGGAACGGTCAACCTTGGACGGGTCCTTGCCGGAGAATGCGCCGCCACCGTGAGCACCAGCTCCACCGTAGGTGTCGTTGATGATCTTGCGACCGGTCAGGCCGCAATCTCCAACCGGGCCACCGATGACAAAACGACCGGTGGGGTTGATGTAGGATTTGAGATTTTCGTCGATGAGATCCTCGGGCAGGGTCTTCATGACGACTTCTTTCAGGATCGCTTCCTGAAGCTCAGGTAGCTCGACGCCTTCAGCGTGCTGAGTGGAAACAACCACGTTGTCGATGCGAACGGGCTTGCCGTTGTCGAACTCTACGCAGACCTGAGTTTTTCCGTCAGGGCGCAGGTAGTCGAGAATACCTTCCTTGCGAACGTCGGTCAGACGCTTGGAAAGCTGGTGAGCGTAGTAGATGGGCGTGGGCATCAGGGTCGGGGTCTCGTTTGTGGCGAAACCGAACATCATGCCCTGGTCACCGGC